>Ga0187862_10005675_pt1 | contig 11482 bp, 6 predicted proteins | sample June2016WEW_10_1_FD_133003 | JGI IMG/M metagenome (GOLD analysis project Ga0187862, IMG submission 133003) | Peatland microbial communities from SPRUCE experiment site at the Marcell Experimental Forest, Minnesota, USA - June2016WEW_10_150 | ecosystem: Environmental > Terrestrial > Soil >...
CATCGCGCACATAGGTTGAAAGCTCATCTGCGGTGAGGCTCTCATGAAGGCGCGCGATTACGAACCACTCCAAGAACCGCCGTTTATTCTCCAACTTCGTTAGCCTGGTCTCGAATGGATGCCATGCAAATCTAAGCCCCTCCTCCTTTTTCGCCGTCGGGTGCACGAGCTGTTCTTTCTTCGAGTTGCTTCATGGCGTCCGTCACCTCCGGGGTACTTCAGACCCTTGGCCCTGAGCGAGGATGCGATCGTGCGCGGTGGCTGCGGCAGTCGTTTGGACCGCTCTGTCACGCCCCATGGGTTGCAGACAAAGCGCGCGCTTCTGGGCCTCGAAGCTTGTCAGCGACTTTGTCGACTGCCAAAGGCTTGCTGAAATAGTAGCCTTGAATCTCGTCACAATGATGTGTCCGGAGGAATGACATCTGCGCTTCGTTTTCGACGCCTTCGGCAACCACCTTGAGATGCAAGCTTTTTGCCATGCTGATGATTGCGGTTGTGATCGCTGCGTCGTCAGGATTCACGGCGACGTCGCGGATAAATATCCGATCGATCTTGAGCTTGCTGACCCGAAACTCTCTCAAGTAGCTGAAGCTGGAATAGCCAGTTCCGAAGTCGTCAATCGCCAGCGCCAACCCCATGGCCTTTAATTCCTGAACGACGGACAACATCAGGTCCGCATTGGCTAGCAGCAGGCTTTCGGTTAGCTCCAGTTCGAGATACTGCGGGGCGAGGCCAGTCTCATGGAGCACGCTTCGGATGAGGTCGCAGAATCCTTCCTGGCGAAACTGCACCGCCGATACATTTACCGCTACCGTCACCGCGGGAAGTCCTTCATCTTGCCATTTTCGCGCCTGACGGCAGGCCGTCCTCAACACCCATTCGCCGATGGGCACGATTAGCCCGCTGTTCTCAGCAATTCGTATGAACCTGTCCGGTGGCACCAGACCCAAGTCCGGGTGCTCCCAACGAAGCAGCGCCTCCAACCCGGTGATCCTTCCCGTGGCCATATCCATTTGTGGCTGATACATCAAGAACAGTTCGTCTTTCCCCAGGGCCGATCGCAAGCTGTTCTCTAAGGTCAATCGCTCCAGGACCTGAGCATTCATGTCCGCGGTAAAGAACGTAAAGTTGTTATGTCCGTTGTCCTTGGCGCAATACATCGCCGCGTCGGCATTCTTGATCAGCGTTTCGCAGTCCGCGCCGTGTTCCGGAAAAATGCTGATGCCGATGCTGCAGCTCACATTGACGGAGTGCCCTTGGACGACAAAAACAGCGGTCATCACATTCACGATCCGTTGGGCTGCAACTGCCGCGTCGGCCACATCTTTTAAGCCAGTCAACACGATGAGAAATTCGTCTCCCCCAACCCGGGCGATGGTGTCCTGTTCCCGCGCGACCGCCTTAAGCCGCTCGGCAACCTCTTTGAGGAGAAGGTCGCCGACCGAGTGACCGAGCGAGTCGTTGATGATTTTGAACCTGTCGAGATCGAGGAAGAGAACGGCGACTTTGTCCTTTCGCCGGCGAGCGCCAGCGAGGGCCGTAGCTAAGCGATCTTGAAGGAGGGTCCGATTGGTCAGTCCCGTCAGCGCATCGTAGTAGGCCAGGTATTGGACCCGCTCCTCGGCGACTTTGCGGTCTGTGATGTCGCGAAAGTACCATATTCTGCCCCGATACCGGCCTTTTGAGTCGACGAGAGGCGCAGAATATCGGTCGAAGATTTTTCCATTCTTGCATCTGAGCTCATCTCTGCTCTTTTCGTCCCGACGGCTATTGAGATACTTGATCCTCGCCAGGAAGGGTTCGGGCTCCTGGACTTGATCCATCACGTGCTTGCGCACGATGAGGTCGTCTCGTGTGCTCAGCAGTTCATCCGGTATTGCGAAGTGGAGCCCAAATTGCTTGTTTGCCAGAACGATGTGATCGAACTCGTCAACGAGGAGGATGCCATCAATTGTCGTCTCAGCTTGCGCCTCGAGCAGCGCAGTTTTGAACAGCAGCGCTTCCTCAGCCTGCTTGCGTTCAGTAATGTCGCGCACAGTGGCCAGCAGCCTCGGCTGCCCGCTCAGGGTCAATGCAGTCAGGCACACCTCAGCCGGAAAAACATTGCCATTCTTGCGCTGGTGCAACCACTCAAAACGTTCTTGGCCATTGAGAAACGCGGCGGCCATCTTCTGTTCGGCCGCTGTTCGGGAGGCGGTGCCGTCGGACTGGTTGGGAGGGGAGACGTCAGCCGGGTGCACCATGCCGGTACTGGCTGGGTATCCGAACATCCGCAGCGCCGCCGCATTGCAATTCAGAAAGCCCTTCTCGTCCATCAGCCAGGTGGCATCGGCCGAGTCCTCGAACAGAACGCGATACTTGTTTTCGCTGTCCCGCAGCATCTCTTGAAACCGGTTGCGCTCGGTAACATCTTGCTTGATGGCAACGAAGTATCGATTGGCCGGATTGCCGACGTCCCGCGTTACGGGCGAGATCGTCATCTCTTCGGGGTAGGTGGTTCCGTCCTTCCTCCGGTTGACAATCTCGCCCTTCCAGACCTTTCCGGACGAGATGGTTGACCAAAGATTGGCATAGTAGCTTTCGGACTGCTCCCCTGACCTCAAGATGCTCGGGTTCTTGCCCAATACTTCTTCCTTGCTGTAGCCGGTCATGGTGGTAAACGCCTGATTCACCCAGACTATCTTGCCTTCGTAGTCTGTGACGAGGATTGCATTGGCTGCCGCTTCCAGGACTGCGGATTGCAGCTTCAATTGCTCTTCAGAACGTTTGCGCAAAGTGATGTCCCGGGCAATCGTCGAGATTCCTGTGATGTGCCCGGCTGTGTCTTTTATCGGCGAAATGGAGACTGACACGTCCAGTAGTGAGCCTGCCTTCGTGAGCCGTTGAGTTTCTAAGCACTCTATCGACAGCCCACTATGTACCCGTTCCGCGATAGCTCGCGCTTCAGCCTGCTTCTCTGAGGGCAACAGGAAGGACAAAGTTTGTCCTAGTGCTTCGGCCGTGGTATAGCCATACATCTTCTCCGCGGCTTGGTTCCAACTTGTGATCACGCCGTTTAAGTCCTTTCCAAAAATGGCATCCTGCGAGAACTCCACGATGGATGCGAGCCTCTGGAGTGCTTCTTCCGCCGCCTTGCGCTGCGTGATGTCTGAGACGATACCTGTGGCTACCCGCTTGCCGTCCTTGTCGCAAGTGACAACAGCCCTATCATGTGCCCAAAACCATTCCCCGTTCTTTCTGTACACCCGGCACTCGATATCGTAGGGTTGCCCGATCTTAAGCAGCGATTCGAACGCCTGACGCACCCGCTGTCGATCATCCATGTGGACCGAGTTAAACCAGAGAGAATCTCCCTGTTGATAAATCTCAGCCGCAGAATATCCGAGCATGGTTTCGACTCGACTGCTCACGAAGCTTACATTGCCTTCCCCGTCGGTCTTCCACACGACTTCTGGAATATTGGCAAGCAGGGACCGGTACCGTTCCTCACTTATTCGTAAGCTGTCCTCCGCTTGCCTGAGTGTCCTGAGATCGAGGGCCAGGACGAGGACGCAGGGTTCGCCATTCAGTGCGACGCGAACGCCTGTAAGAAGACCGGGTATCCGTGTACCGTCTTTTGTCATCAAGACGGACTCTACTTTGGCCATTCCATCAGCGAACGCCGCTGCTATGGCTTGTTTTACGGTTTCTCGCTGCTCTTCTGCGATGATGTCGAGAGCGGTGATGTTCACAACTTCTTGGGCTGTGTAGCCAAGTGCCGCTTCCAAATTAGAGTTCCACTGCGTGAATCGTCCGCCACCGCCGATGATGCAGGCAATCTCGGGAAGACTCTGGATAATGTTTTCGGGGAGGTTGTCTCGCTGAGGCTCTTGGCGAACGAGCAATTCCAAAGTTAGAAGGAAAACAACGAAGGCGCAGAGCACGACCGCGGCCGGGTGCGCCTGCCAAGCGGAGAAGCTGGGAAAGACAATTCGCCCAAGCCCCTCAAGGCCTGCGGCGAGAAACAACGCAATCGTAGGGCGGCGGAGCGCCCGAATAAAGGGATACTGCTTGGACATGATTCATCCGAAGGGCGCAAGGTCGCTTGCCGACGACCGCAGCGCCAAGGCGAGGGTCTTGCGACCACCACGGAGCAGTTGCAACTGGACGGCCATCTTCAGGCTGCAGCTAAGTTGTTGACATGACTTGCTCTCCGGAGTTGGACGGATTTGGGAAGGAATCCGAGTGTACCTAGCATATACACGGTTCCAGTTTCTGGACAGTCGCGTTGCGGTGCGGCAAGACAACTTGATCGCGGGCGCAGGGACAGCACACATGGCGCATCCCTAAGGTGCATGAGTCCATCGCAGCGGGCCGGGTCGCTGGTCGACGCATGAATGTTACCCAATATGTCGGTGGTTGCCTTTGGTAACTTTCACATTCACGGCATTGTTCTCACACTAAAGGTAATGTCCTCATCCTGTGAGGTTGGTAGTGAATAACGAACGACAGAAGCAACGCCCCACCCGACCGATGCGGCAGGTCGAGGCACGCGAGTGGTGGCTGTGGGGATTTGCCGTCACGGTCACGTTAGTGCTGACGGCGGGCATCGTATCGCTGACCTTCCCCGGCAGTCGCCTCTTGCAGAATGCCGAGTGGCTTGATCTTAAGGAGTGGGTGCGCGGACTGGCATGCCTTGTTCTTCTGTTTGATATTTACACGGTTTACCAACACCTCCAACTGCAGCGGATTCGTCGCGAACTGACCGAGCGCAATCAGCTTTTTGAAGTCATCACCGAGAATGCCGCGGACATGATCGCGGTCATCGATTGCGCTGGAAATCGGCTCTATAACAGCCCTGCGTACAAGAAGGTTCTCGGGTACTCGTCGGAGGAATTGAAGCTGAGCTCGGCAGTGGAGCAAGTCCATCCCGACGACAGGCGGCGCGTGCTGGAAGCGGCGGATAAAGCGAGACTCACGGGAAGAGGCGAACTGCTGGAATACCGCATGCGCCACAAGGACGGAACATGGCGGGTTCTCGAATCGGTCGCCACCGCCATTCAAAATGAAGAGGGTCAGACCGAGAGACTCGTCATTGTCAATCGTGACATCACGGAGCGCAAGCGAGCCGAAGAGGCGCTCGCGCACAATGCTCTGCACGACGCTTTGACCGATCTGCCGAATCGTGCTCTGTTTCTAGATCGTGTGCGGCACGTACTTGTGCTTTCCCATAGGCACATAAGCTACAAGTTCGCGGTATTGTTCATTGATCTCGATCAATTCAAGGTCTTCAATGACAGCTTGGGCCACGCGGCAGGAGATACCCTTCTAGTCCAAATTGGCCGCCGGTTGAGCGCCTCGGTTCGGGGCGTCGATACCATTTCACGCTCGGTCCTGGCGCAGGACGCAAGTCCCGTTGCGACCGAAGCGAGTCTGGCGAGAGTTGGCGGCGATGAGTTCACCGTACTGTTAGAGGGCATCAAAGATTGCGGCGATGCCATTCGGGTAGCGGAGCGCATTCAGGAGCGATTGAGGATTCCCTTTGTGGTGGAAGGGCAAGAGGTGGTGACGACCGCCAGCATCGGGATCGCCTTTTGCGGAACTTCGTACACGAATTCAGAAGACTTGGTGCGCGACGCCGAGATAGCGATGTACCGAGCCAAGCGAGAAGGAAAAGCACGCTCTCAGGTCTTTGACACCGCTATGCACACTATCGCTGTCAAGAGATTAAGGCTCGAAACTGACCTGCGCCGAGCGCTGGAACGGCGCGAGTTTCGCGTTCACTATCAGCCCATCGTTTCGTTGCAGAGCGGAAAGATCGTTGGATTCGAGGCACTCAGCAGATGGCAACGGCCCGAAGGGCTCCTGTCACCAGCCCATTTTATCCAGATCGCTGAAGAGACTGGAATTATCCTGCCTATGAACCGTCTGTTGTTGCGCGAAGCCTGCCTCCAGCTTCGTGCATGGCATTCTGAATTTCCGTGCGATCCGCCGCTGACAATAAGCGTGAATGTTACCCCAAAAGAGTTTGCCCAGCCGGACCTGGCGGATCAGATGAAAACCATTTTGGTCGAAACGGGGGTCCACCCCAGCAGTATCAACGTGGAGATCACGGAAACTATCGCGATGGCCGATCCGCAACGGTCGAGCCTTGTTCTCGCGGAACTCAAGGCCCTGGGAGTTCACATAAGCATCGACGACTTCGGAACGGGATACTCTTCACTGAGCCGATTGCAAGGATTCCCGGTAGACACCTTGAAGATCGATCGTGCTTTCATTTCCAAGATTGATACCGACAGCGAAACGAGCGAAATCGTGCGCATCATCGTTATGCTAGCTCACAACCTCGGCCTGAAAGTCGTAGCCGAAGGTGCTGAAACGGCAGAGCAGGTCAGGGTGCTCAGGCAGCTAAAGTGCGAACTCGTGCAAGGCTACTTCTTCGCACCACCCGGAGACCACGCGGCAGCTCAGGCGCTTTTGAGCAAGAATAGAGCGGAAGCCTCGCACTCTGCTACGGCGACCCGGTAAAGCGGAAAAGCGTCATCATGGGGGTGTGTGGCGATGGCTCACGCCACCAGCGGAGCATTCGCGACTCCGGCCGCACCGAACACCCGCCGATAGCGTTCAATTTCGCCGGGCGGACCGAGTGCTTTGGCGTAATTGTCGGAGAGCTTGACCGCTGGCCGGCCCTCGACGGTGGATACTTTGCAGATCAGGCTGATGGGATCGAAGCCACTGCCACCCTCGGGATCGCAGCCGCGGAAATCGTTGGTAAGGAGAGTACCCCAGCCGGCGCTGAAGCGAATCCGGCGGCCAGGCGTCCACTTCCGCTGATCCAGGAAGTCGGCGGCTTCGCGGAAGTCCGCGGTAGTCGTGCCGGTCTGAAGCACGCCCCCGAAATAGGCATGCAGGCCGAGAATGTCATCGACGTCGAGTGCGTCGGAGGCGATGATGAGTTTGTCCTGGGACACTCGGCCGCGCGCCTTCAGCCACGCGATATATTCGTCGCCGGCCACATAGGGATTCTTGCTGTCGACGCGTTGGCCGGTCCAATCGGCGGTCCAATCGGGCGCGCCTTCCAGAAATTGAGTGGTGCCGAACGTATCGGGCAGCATGATCCGCAGCGCGCCTTCGTAGGTGCTCTGCCACAGCTCGAGGACGCGGTATTGCGACGCTTTCAGCGCCGCGTCATCCGGCGCCAACGCGGCGAGAGCCATGGGGATCTCGTGTGCATTGGTGCCGATCGCTTCCAGATCGTGTTTGTGCGCGAGGAACGCGTTCGAGGTTCCGATGAAGCCGCGGCCCAGATTGGAAGCCATGGCCTTGACCACATATTCCTGCCACAAGAAGCTGTGGCGACGCCGGGTTCCGAAATCTGCGACGCTGAGGCCGGGAACGCCGCGCAGACGTTCGATCTTGTGCCACAGCCGGGTCTTTGCCCGGGCATACAAGACGTCGAGATGAAACTCACTCAGTCTCTTCAAATTGGCTCGGGTTCTCAGTTCGTCGACAATGGAGAGCGCATAAAGTTCCCACATTGTGGTATCGGTCCACAAGCCTTCGAAGGAGAGATGAAACTGCCCGTCCTTGATCGAAAGCTGATAGTCCGACAATTTGAAATCCCGCTCCAGCCATTCCAGGAATGCCGGTTCAAAAATCCCGCGGCGGCCGTAGAACGTGTTACCGGCCAACCACACTAGTTCAGATTTTCGAAAGCGGAGTTTCCGGACGTGCTCCATCTGCGCCGTAAGATCATGGGTTGAAAACAGATCTGCGAGAGGCACCGACGAGGAGCGATTGAACAGCGAGAAAGAAACGTGGGTCTTCGGAAAATGCTTCCAGACAAACTGCAGCATCAGCAACTTGTAAAAATCGGTATCGAGCAGCGACCGGGTAACTGGGTCCAGTTCCCAGTTGTGGTTGTGCGCCCGCTCAGCGAAGTTGACGATCATCGGGCGGTCGTGTCCTTAGAATCGGCAGCCGGATTTGTAAACCGAATTCGCCGAGTCCTTTTGCAGCCACGTCAGTTATTGAAGCGGAACCTGCAAGAACTGTCAAGGATGGCAACCCGAAGCAGCGGTTTATTCCCGGTGGACAATCCGGGCATCGGTAACCTCGATTGCAATCTCCTCCTCAGCGGCTCGTGACTGTAGAACATGACGACGTGCGGATTAAACACGGGTGGGGGTAAACCGGAAGGATCGGTGGTCGTGCCCGCCTGCTCACCCTATTGGCCGCAGAAAGCAAGAAGCGTCCGATGAACTCGCAACAACTTGCCTTTGTGCTCGTAATAGATGAAGCCCGACTCCTTGAGTTTGTTCATGAAAAAGCAAATACGAGACCGCGTCGTGCCCACCATTTCTGCCAGCGTCTCATGACTTATTTTCGGAACCGTTGTCTCGGGTGCTCCATGTCCATCAAAGTGGGCAAGCAGCAAGAGAATACGTGCCAGCCTCTTCTCGCTCGGATTGCAATGTTGGTCAACCAAATCCTGCTGGTACCGGATGTTCCTCGCCAGCACGTATGCCCAAAATACATTTGCCAATTTCACTTGCCGTGTCAGTGCCAGCAGCATGACTTTCTTGTCAATTCGCAGGAGGCTGCAGTCTGTTAACGCGGTTGCAGACGCCGTTCGGAGAGACTGACCTGCTATTGAATCTTTGCCAACAAAATCCCGCTCACCCAAGATGTCAAAGGTTGCTTCCTTTCCTGTTGGGGACCTAACGGTGAGTTTCACCCTTCCCTTTTGAATCACAAACAGAGCATCAGCCGAATCAGCTTGAGCGTAGATGGTTTGTCCCTTCCTGAGGGAAATCATCGTACGGCCGGTGCCGACAGTTGTGAGAAAGGTTTTCGGGTTGAAAGCGCGTCTTTGCCGGGCCACTGGGCTGCCGCCCTATACCTGGCGACGTTACATTGAAGCATGTGAACCAAAGATGACGATGTTCAACATTGCTCACAATTGCCTCAGCGAAGCTTTGACGCGTAATTACCGACGTAACATCCATGGGCGGCGTTGATCCGGAATCCGGCGGGATCTGAGAATTGGGCCTTCCACGCTGGGCACCGCCTCCGGGTAGTGGGTTTCCCGCATACGCCCACTACCCGTCAATACAACGCGGTCTCGAACAACCCTCCAAAACCCCGGTTCTCTACTGGGGCGGCTGACCCGAGCCCGCGTCAGGCGGGCCCTGGCGACGATCCTGCATCCGTTGCTCGCGCCTGGCCTCTATTTCGTCCCACCTCTTTTGCTGATTAGTGTCAAGGAGACTACGGATCTGCGCGTTGGTGCTGTTGCGGATATCCATCATTTTGGCGTGGCGATCCGACTGGGACAGCGAAGCGTCGTGGTGCACGCTCTCCATCCGGGAGCGTTCGGCCTGAAGGGCATCCTGCACTTTGGCTTGCTGATCGGACGTGAGCTTGAGTTTCCTGGTGAGTTCCGCAGTGCGCTCGGCGGGATCGGGTGGGCCATGACGGCGCATACCATTGTCCTGCGAGGGAGGAGCTTGTTGATCGTTGGACGGGCTACCCTGAGCGGCCGCGAAAGGCGCGGCGATCGAGATCAGGCCGGCCGTGATGAGAACAAGCAGGCATTGCTTGAGCATTGAGATCTCCTTCTTGAAACGATGTGTCTACACCTATGAACGGAATTATGAACCGGAAGTTGCGCGAGAAACCACGACTCGGGCAATCTTTGCATAACTTTACGAAGCGAGGTTTTGATTTGGGATCTGGAGTGATCGACGATGCGGGGGGCCACTTTCTGTTCCCGCGGCTTGCCTTGTTGATCCGGAGAAACGCTGGGAGTGAACCCAGCGCAGCGGGCGGAAGCCGTTGATGTCTCTCCGGCTGCCAGCTTTTCACAACCTTTCCTTTTCTGGTACTGTTTTGAGTCCACCGGAGCGGAAGAGGATATGCCGATGTGACGAGCGTCACAGTCGGCCTGCTTCCCGATCTGTAACATTCATGGTTTGAGCCACGGCGGATGATGATTTTTCCTGGGGAAAGGACAACCGCGTGATTGTTGGAGTTCCGAAGGAAAGCTATCCGGGAGAGCGCCGGGTTGCGCTCGTCCCCGCGGTCATCCCCATGCTGGCCAAAGCAGGGCTCGAAGTGGTCGTCGAGCCGGGCGCAGGCGAGCAAGCTGGCTATCCAGATGCGGCTTACGTTGAGAAGGGTGGAAAGATTCTTGCCGATCGCGCCGCCGTATTCGGTGCCGCGGACGTTGTCGTGCAGGTGCTTTGCTACGGCTCCAATGACGTCACCGGCAAAGCCGACCTTCCTTTGCTGCGTCGCGATCAGTTGTTGATTGGGTTTCTGCGTCCCTTCGGTTCCGCAGAAGTGACTCAGCAGATTGCCTCCGCAGGCGTCACCTCATTTTCCGTGGAACTGGTGCCTCGCACCACACGCGCGCAAAGCATGGACGCTCTTTCTTCCATGGGCACGATCTGCGGTTACAAAGCGGTGCTGTTGGCCGCCGAAACCTCCATCCGGATCTTTCCCATGATGACGACGGCCGCGGGCACCATTACTCCGGCCCGCGTATTCGTCATCGGGGCCGGAGTGGCGGGACTGCAAGCCATCTCGACCGCGCGCCGGTTGGGTGCTGTGGCGTCCGCCTACGACATGCGTGCTGCTTCCAAAGAGCAGGTGCAGAGCCTCGGGGGCCGCTTCGTCGAATTGCCGATCGAAGCCAAGGATGCGCAGGATGCGCGTGGCTACGGTACCGCCCAGGACGAAACCTTTTACGCCCGCCAGCGCGAACTCCTGACCCGCGTGGTCGCGGAGAGCGACGTGGTCATCACCGCCGCCGTGATTCCCGGCAAGAAGTCTCCAGTGCTCATCACTACCGACATGGTCAAAGGCATGGCTCCCGGTTCCGTGATCGTCGATCTCGCCTCGGAACGCGGCGGCAATTGCGAACTCACCCGCACCGGAGAAACAGTGAAGCAGTATGGTGTGACGATCATCGGCGCCATCAATTTGGCCAGCAGCGTGCCATACCACGCCAGCCAGATGTACGCCCGCAATGTGGCCACATTTCTTGTGTATATGGTGAAAGAAGGTAAGCTGCAACTCAACCTGCAGGACGAGATCATCCGCGAGACGATGGTCACGCGCGGCGGTGAGATTGTGAACGCAAGAGTGCGGGAGTTCTTCAAACTGCCGGCGTTAGTGCCGGCTGCAGGATAGAGTTCAGAGCGCAAGTGCTGGAAGCGGTTCCAAGAGAACTGAGAGCGGGGGGAGCGAATGGGTGACAATCTAATCGACGATCTTTTCATTTTCATGCTGGCCTGCTTCATTGGCTTCGAGGTCATCCGTCACGTTTCGCCCTTGCTGCACACCCCGCTGATGTCGCTCACCAACGCACTCGACGCCATCGCCGTCGTAGGCGCGATCGTTCTTGTCGGTGAAAAAAAGAGTACCTTCGCGACGATCCTGGGCACGATTGCCATCGTCGCCGCCACCAGCAACGTAGTCGGTGGGTTCTTTATCACGG
>Ga0187862_10005677_pt1 | contig 11480 bp, 9 predicted proteins | sample June2016WEW_10_1_FD_133003 | JGI IMG/M metagenome (GOLD analysis project Ga0187862, IMG submission 133003) | Peatland microbial communities from SPRUCE experiment site at the Marcell Experimental Forest, Minnesota, USA - June2016WEW_10_150 | ecosystem: Environmental > Terrestrial > Soil >...
ACTGCGTCCCGCCGGCACAGAGGGCAACCACCTCGGCGCCGGCCGTCTCGGCGATGCGCAGCGCCCACTCGAGAGCCGCTTTGTCGGCCGCCGACGGTCCCGCCGACACGGGGTCGGCCGTGACGGCGCCCGTGAGGGGATCGACGGCGGCGCGCAGCTCGACGAGCTTCAGACAGGCGACGACCACCGGCGCCCCCGGGGCGGGCGGTCGCAGCGGTGCTGGCCCGGCGCCCCGCCCGTTCGCATCCTCCTGCATGCCGGGACCCCTCACGAGTGCCGGTAGACGACGCCGGCCCCACCCTCCGGGTAGCGCCACGTGATCGCCCCGTGCGTGTTGCACACCATGTAGCAGGTACCGCACTCGAAGCACTGCTCGTAGTTGAAGAGGATCCCCCCGTCCGAGAGGGGCACGAAGAGCCCAGCCGGGCAGGCGGTGACGCACTCGCGCGTCGTGCAGCCGCGGCAGGCGTCGCCGTCGACGACGATGTGGGCGTCGGGAGCGACGCGGAACTCCGTCGTCGCCATGCGGTCCTCGAAGGCGATCTCGGGAAGCACGGGAGCGGTCACGGCGTCATCCCAGCATCCGCCACGACGCCCAGGCGTCTCGGGCGAGGTCTCGCCAGCGCAGACCCGTGGTGCGGACGTGCCGGCGGACGAGGGAGGCGAGGCGGGGTTTCGGGGCCGGGTTCGACACGGTGAACACCTCCTCGACGATGTCACACACGAACTGCGGGTAACGGTGCTGCACTCGGTCGGAAAGCAGGAGGTGGGGCGCCCGCTTCAGGCGCTCGAGATCCGCCAGCACGAAACCTTCCTTCAGCCGCCGGCGGTACGACGCCTCCAGCCTGCGCCCGCTCACATCGCCGGCGGCCAACGCTTCGGCAACCGAGGCTCCCGCCGCCGCTCCGGACGAGATGGCGAAGTTCACACCCTCCAGCCAAAGCCCGGAGGCGAGGCACATGGCGGCGGCGTCCCCGGCCACGACCATCCCCGAGGTGGCGAGCTTCGGCATCATCGACACGCCCGCCTCCGGGATGAGGTGCGCTCCGTACTCGACGAGGTCCGCCCCGGCGACGAGGGGGGCGATGGCGGGGTGGGTTTTGAATTCGGCGAGGATCTCCTCGGGGCGGCGGCCGGACTCCGTCAGCGACGGCAGCGACAGCACGAGTCCGACCGAGATCGTCTCCCGGTTCGTGTAGAGAAACGCCCCGCCTCCCACCCCTCCCGTCCCCCCGAGGATCTCGAAGTCGGCACCCTCACCCTCGGCCAGCCCGAAGCGACGCTCGATCTCGACGGCCGGCAGCGCCAAGATCTCCTTCACGCCGAGGGTGTAGTCGGCTGGGTCGGACGGTCCGGCGCACCCGGCCTCCTTTGCGAGGAAGGAGTTCACCCCGTCGCACGCCACGACCGCCTGCGCGCTCACGTCCCCGTCGCCCCGGTCGGTCCGCACACCCGCGATGGCGCCGGATGCGTCACGGAGCAGCCCGACAGCGGTCGTCGAGGTCAGCAGCACCGCCCCGGCCTCGACGGCCTTCGAGGCCAGCCAGGCGTCGAAGGCCGGCCGCAGGGCCGTGGCGCCGTTGTAGGGGAACTGCGCCCACGCCGTCGTCCGGAAGTCGACCGACAACGCCTGGGAGTCGGTGAGGAACATCGTGGCTCGGCGGGTCACCCAGCGCTCGAGCGGGGCCTCCTCCCGCCAAAGCGGGACGAGGTCGTCGAGAACCCTCGGATAGACCACGCCGCCGAAAAGGTTCTTCGAGCCAGCCGCAGGGCCGCGCTCGAGGAGGCAGACCCGCAACCCGGCCCGCGCCAGCTGCATGGCGGCGGTCGAGCCGGCAGGTCCGGCGCCGACGACGACGACGTCGAACTCCGCCGTCACCGCCCTCCTCCGCCTTCTGTCAGCCGTCGAGCCAGCACGGCCACGAGCGCCCCGGCGTCGGTCACGAGGGCGAGGTCGGCCATAGCCATCATCGGGCAGCTCCGGTCGAGGTTGACCGAGACGACGTGGCGCGGGCTGCCGAGGCCGCCGAGGTGCTGGGCCGCCCCGGAGATCCCGAATGCCACGTAGCAGCGAGGCCGGACGGACACACCGGTCGTGCCGATCTGGCGGTCGTGACCGAGCCAGCCGGCGTCGGTCACGACCCGCGTGGCCCCGAGGGAGGCGCCTAGCCTGGCGGCGACGACCTCGAGCATCGCCAGCTGCTCTGGCCCGCCGAGCCCGCCGCCGGCGGCCACGATCCGGTCTGCCTCGGTGAGATCCATCACCGCCGGGTCAGCCGCCATCACCTCGAGGAGCTCGGGATCGGGGCCGCCGGCGGGACTGGGAAGGCTCCCGGGGCCGTCCGGACCGGCGTCGCTCCCGCGTTCGGTCTCGCTTCCGCCGGCGGCCGATCCCAGCCGCACGACCGACGGCGCCGCCTGTGCCCGTCCTCCGTCGGAAGGACACGCCGACCTGGAGCCCGGCAGCAGCGTGGCGACAAAGGGCCCGTGAGCGCGGAAACGAGCAACCTGGTGTCCCTGCCTCCACGCGAGCGACGCCCCCTCGCCCGTCACCCTGAGGGCCCCGGCGAGCAGCGGGCGGCGGAGGATCGCCGCCAGGCGGGGCGCCAGGTCGCGACCGTCCGGAGAGGCGGGCAGCACGACGACGTCGTCGGAGCTGACGTGGGGAGCGATGGCGGCCGCCCACGCGGCCGGGCGGAAGGCCGCCCCCAGCTCGAGCACCCGCAGCTCCCTGCAACCGACACGGCCAGCGACGCCGCTCGCGCCGGTCACCAGCTCGGCCGCCGCCTCCGCTACCCCGTCGCCGGCGATGATGGCGAGCCCGCCTGCCTCGGCGATCGCCTCCTCGGACCCGAGCACGAGCGAGCCGCCCCTTGCCGGCACGACGGCGATCACGGGCGAGACCCTTCCCGCTCGCCTTCGATAACGGCGGCGTGCGCCCGCCGGGGAGCGACGCAGTCTCCCGCCCGGCGCACGTCGAGGCCGGGGCGGGCCTGCCTGAGGGCGAAGTAGAGGTCTGCGTCGGCCTCGCCCGGGATCGCGAGGATGACGAAGTTCACGTTTCGCTCTTCCGTCACCCCCGTCGGGTGGTGCAGGAGCTGCAGGGCGCCGCCGGCGGCACCCATGACGACGCGGTCGGTCGACTGGGTGATGCCCTTGGAGGCGGCGCGCATGTTAAAGCCCTCGAGGTCGAGCGTGATGCCCAGATCCTGGCCCACCACCATGCCCGGCGTCACGATCTCGACGTTGCACCCCCGCTCGGCAAGGAGCTCGGCGACGCTCGTCGCCGAGTGAAAGCCGACCTCGTCGACGACGAGGACGTCGCCGTCGGGTGCGACGGTGCCGCTGAGCACCTCGGTGACGTCGGCGACCGGAACCCCCTCTGCCACGGCCGTCTCGACCCAGAACGGGCGCCGCGGCCGTGAGCCGGTGGCGACGACGATGGTGCGGGCACCGACCGCCAGGGCGCCCTCGACGGTCGCCTCCACACCGAAACGCAGCTCGACCCCGAGCTCGAGGCACTCGTGCAGCTGGTTGCGGACGAGGTCGCCGAATTCGGCCCGGTTGGGCACCGAGGCGGCCAGGCGCACCTGACCGCCGGCTTCGCTCGACCGCTCGAGCACCGTCACCGCCAGCCCGCGTCGTGCGCCCGCGATGGCCGCCTGCAGGCCGGCCGGCCCGGCACCGACGACGAGCATCCGCCCGCGGCCGCCGCCCCCGCCCGGCCGGCCGCCCCCGAAGGCACCGAGCGGCGACGCCGCTTCCGCTGCCTCGTGGCCGGTGCTCGGGTTCTCGATGCATCCCAGCCAACGGTTCAGCCCCATGCGCCCGACGCACTCCTGGTTACAAGAGAGGCAGAGGCGGATCGCCTCCGTCCGGCCGGCGCGGGCCTTTGCGACGAGATCGGGATCGGCGATCTGGCCGCGCACGATCCCGACGAGATCGCACTGGCCCTCCGAAAGGGCCCGCTCGGCCTGCAGGGGATCCTTGAAGCGCCCGACTCCGACCACCGGCAGGGAGACGGCTTCGCGGATGGCCGACGGGATGAAGCTGGCGTAGCCCGGGGGCACGTGCATCGACGCCTCGATCATGTAAAGCGTCGCCGTCGCCACGCCGATCGAGGTGTTGATGTAGTCGGCGCTTCCCTGCTCCTCGATCATCTCGGCCACCCTCACCGCCTCGTCGATCGTGGAGCCGCCCTCGATGAGCTCGTCGCCGCAGAGGCGCACACCGAGGGCGAGGCCCGGGCCGATCTCCGCCCGGACGGCCTCGAGCAGCTCGAGCAGGAGGCGGGCGCGTCCCTCGAGGGACCCTCCGTAGCGGTCCGTCCGCAGGTTGGTGGCACTCGACAAGAAGCCCCGCACGATCGACGAATGCGAGCACTGCAGCTCGATGCCGTCGAAGCCGCCTTCGCGGCAGTGGCGCGCCACGGTGGCGTAGCCGGCGACGATCTCGGCGATCTCGGCCTCGCTGACGGCGTGCGGCACTTCGCGGAACAACGGGTCGGCCACCGGTGATGGCGCCCACACCGCCAGGCGCGTGTACATGCCGGAACCTTGGCCTCCGTTGTGGTTGATCTGGGCGAAGATCGGCACGCCATGGCGGTGGACGGCTTGGGTGATGCGCCGGTAGCCGGGCACGACGGCGGGCTGATAGCCGTGGATGAGCTTCTCGTAGGGCCAGTCGGTCGGGTGGGTGGAGTGCTCCTCGGTGATGATGAGGCCGGCGCCGCCCGCCGCCCGGGCCGCGTAGTAGGCGGCATGCTGCTCGGTCGGGAGGCCGTCCTCGGCGTAGTTCGTGAGGTGGGCGGAGAAGACCGCCCGGTTCGCCACCGTCACCGGACCGATGCGAAGGGGCGAGAATAGCAGCGGATAGCGCTGGCTGCGGGTCACGACCCGATGCCCACGCCGGCGGGCAACCGAAGGCTGAGAGCGGCGCGGCGTCCCTCCAGCACCGCTTCGAGCACCGTGCGGGGGGCGACGGCGTCGCCCGCCACGAAGACGCCGGGGCGCGAGGCGGCCACGGCGCGAAAGAGCGTGTCCTCCGGCAGGCGATGGCCGGCATCGACGAGAACGGCCGCCGGCAGCTGGCGCACCTCGCCGGAGTCACGCTGCTCGACCACGACGCCGTCGCTGTCGACCGAGCGGACGAGCGATCGGGTCACGAGGACAACCCCTGCCTGTTGCAACCGCACACTGGCGGGTGCCAGGTCGCCGGTCCGCGCCAGCTGCTCGCCGACGACGAAATCCGGCGTCACGAGCGTGACCGCCCCGCCCAGGGACGCCAGCAGCTCGGCCACCCCGATCCCGATGGGGCCGCCGATGGGGTCGAAGACGACGGCGGGTGACACGGGTGCCTCGCCGACGAGGCGCTCGGCCGCGAGCATCTCGGCGGCGGTGAGCACGGGAGCGAAGGGGGCGACGGCGAAGCCTCGCCGGCCGGGCCTCGAGCCGGTGCAGCAGACGACGGGGCCCTCATGGGCGTCGAGCTCCTCGAGGGCGACGTCGTGGCTGGTGACGATCTCGACGCCGGCGAGGGTGCATTCCGCCTCGAGCCACTCCACGAAACGGGCGAGCCGCTCCCGGCCAGGCGCCCGGCTGGCCGTCACGACCATGCCGCCGAGGCGCTCCGCCCGCTCGAGGACGGTGACCTCCAGGCCGCACAGCGCCGCCACGCGGGCGCACTCCAGCCCGGCCGGGCCACCCCCGACGACGAGCAGCCGATCCGAGCGCCCGCCGTCGCCGTCCCGCGCCCCCCTCGCCCGTCGGCCTTCGCCGGCCTCGTTACCGGCGCCTTGCCCGCCGGGCGTGCCGGCCGGAGGACGGCTCGGAGGCGGAGGGGGAGCCGCCTCCTCCACCGACTCGTAGCCGGTGTGGGGGTCGGTGGTGCAGGAGACGAGGGGGTTTCGTGGGTCGCGCACCTGGCAGGCCTGGTTGCACAAGGTGCACGGGCGGACGCGCGCCGGCTCTCCGGCAAGGACCTTCGAGCCAAGGGAGGCATCGGCGATGAACGCCCGTGTCATCTCGACGAGATCGGCCTCGCGGCTCGCCAGGATCTCGACCGCCATGGGCACCTCCACGATGGAGCCCTGGGCGACGACGGCGACCGAGGGCGGCAGGCTCGAGCGCACGAGCGCCGTCGCCTCCCGGTTGAAGCCGGGGGCGACGTGGCCGTCGGGATGGGTGGCGCCCGTGCCGTAGGCCGAACCGCGCACGACCGTGACGTAGTCGAAGCGCCCGGGCGTGGCCAGCTCTGCGAGCAGCCGGGCGGACGCCGTGGGCACGAGCCCTGCCCACGGCGCCAGCTCGTCGCAGCTGAAGCGCAGACCGACGAGACCGTGGGCGGCTGTGCCGACGGCATCGAGGACCTGGCGGAGGAGGCTCGAGCGGTCGGAGCCGAGCTCGTCGGGGCGGAGGTTCGTGAGGCCGGAGCAGAACTGTCGCAGCAGGCTCCACTGCCCGGCGTTCACCTCGACCCCGTCGCAGCCGGCGGCGCCCGCGAGGGCGGCCGCCTGAGCGAAGCCGTCGACGACGGCGGCCACGTCCTCGTCCTCCATCACCTTCGGGACCTCCCGCGTGACGACGTCCGGCACGCTCGAAGGAGCGAGGAGAGCGGCCTGGTGATAGGCGCTCGAGCCCTGCCCGCCGGCGTGGCCGATGGCCGCCAGCACGAGGGCTCCCTCTTCGTGGCATGCGGACGCCACCGCAGCCCAGCCCTCGGCGCACTCCGACGCCAGCGGCGCGCGCTCGTAGGGCCAGTCGGAGGCGTGCACGGAGGCCTCCTCGATCACAACGACCCCGGCGCCACCCGCCGCCCTCGCCCGGTAGTAGGCGACGTGGCGGGCGGAGACCGAACGGCGGTAGCCGAGGTTGGTGACGTGCGGTCCGAAGACGAAGCGGTTTCGGGCCGTCGTGCTCCCGAGGCGAACCGGGTCGCCGAGGGCGGTCACCGGGTGAGCGAAGCGCCGAGCGACCCGAAGGCGACGGGGACGGGGCGCCCCGGCTTGCCGTGGCCGCGCCCGCCGTGCACCGGCAGCCGCCTGGCCGACGACCCGCCGGCGCCCAGGCGGGCGAGGGCGCGCTCGCCGTGGCCGAGGACGCATTCGGGATCGGGGCCGTCGAGGGGCAGGCCCGTGAAGAACTTGGCCGCCATGCAGCCGCCGTGGCAGGCGCCGTAAGAGCCGCAGGCGTTGCACGCCCCCGCCGGCGACGGCTTACGCAGCCCGGTGAAGAGCTCGCTCTCCCGCCACACGGCGCCGAAACCCCCCGCCTGCCGGATGCTCCCGGCCTTGAATTCCGGGTGCATGACGAAGGGACACGCATACACGTCGCCGATCGGATCCACCAGGCAGACGACCCGGCCGGCGCCGCACAGGTTCAGGCCGGCGAGCGGCTGCTCGCCGAGGGGGCCGAGGTGGAAGAAAGAATCGCCCGTGAGCACCTGCGGGTGGGCGACGAGGAAGGCGTGCACGCCGGCCAGCTGCTCCGCCGTCGGCCGGAGCTCGTGCCAGCTGGCGGCGCCCCGGCCGGAGGGGCGGAGTCTCGTCAGCCTCAGCTCGGCGCCGAAACGCCCGACGAGCGCAAGCAGCTGCGCGAGCTCGCCGGCGTTGTGGCGGGTCACGACGACGCTCACCTTGAACGAGGCGAAGCCGGCCTCCGCCAGCCGCTCCATCGCCCGCAGGGCGGCGGCGAACGTGCCGGCCCCGCGCACCGGGTCGTTGGACGACGGCGAGGCGCCGTCCAGGCTGATCTGGATGTCGAGGTACCCCATCTGCGCAAAGCGGCGTGCCCGGCTCGGCGTCATGGTCGTGCCGTTGGTGGAGAACTTCACGCCCACCTTGCGCGAGACGGCGTACTCGACGATCTCGCAGAAGTCCGGGCGCAACGTCGGCTCGCCGCCGCCGATGTTCACGTAGAACACCTGCATCGCCGCCAGCCCGTCCACGAAACCCAACGCCTCGCTCGTCGTCAGCTCCTCCGGATCGCGCAGGCCGGAGCTCGACAGGCAGTGCACGCACGACAGGTTGCAGCCGTAGGTGAGCTCCCAGGTGAGGCAGATGGGGGCGTCGAGCCCGCGGGAGAGCTCGTCCGCCAGGCGCTCAGCCGCCATCTTGGCCGCCTGCCGCCGGCGCCGGTGCGCTCGCACGCGGGCGGACGACGTCGCTGCTCGCGAGCGAGGCGAGCGCTCGCACGAGGCTCGGCTGGCGCGCCTCGGAGATGCCGAGGGCGGCCATCGAGTCCGTCACAGAGCCGTGGGCGCCCAGCTCGCCGACGAGGCGGACGAGCTCTGGGGACCGCAGGAACGTCAGCCGGCGATTGCCGTAGTGATAGGCAAGCGCCCCGAACGGCTCGTTTCGCAGGGCGACGTCGGGGTGCAGCTCGTAGGGGTGTGCCGGGTCGAAGCCCGTCTCAGTAGACGCCGCACATCCCATCGATCGAGATCTCCTCCACGAGCAGCTCCTCCTCGATGAGGCCGTCGGCGAGGGTCCGCTGCGGCGCCTCGACAACGGCGCCCTCGGCGGCGTCGCCCTCGGCGGCGGTGTCGCCGGCGGCAGCGTCCTCAATGATGGAGCTGTCGGCTTGGGCGACGGTCTCCGTGACGGTCATGACGACCTCCAGGCTCGAGCGCCCGGCGAGATCGGGCAGCGATGGGGGCGATGATAGTGACCGCTTTCGGCTGGGCTCACGGGCTCACACCGCCGCCGGGGGCCACGAGGGCGCCGCCGTCGACGACGAGCGTGATGCCGGTGATCCAGCGGGCGGCGTCCGACGCGAGGAAGAGGGCGGTCGTGGCGACGTCGTCCGGCTCGCCGATGCGGCCGAGCGGCAGCCGGCGGGCGACGAAGTCCTCGCCGTTCTCCCACAGGCCGCGGGCCAGTTGGGTGCGGACGAGGCCGAGAGCGATGGCGTTCACGCGCACAGGGCCGAGCTCGCCGGCGAGCTGGCGGGTGAGATGGATGACGGCGGCCTTGGTGACGTTGTACCAGCCGATGCCCGGCTCCACCCCGTAGCCGCCGATGGAGGCGATGTTGATCACCGAACCTCCGTGCTCGGCCATGGATGCCTTGTAGGCGAGTTGCGTCCAGACGAGGACGGCCGTCTGGTTCACCTGCACGGTCTTGTCAGCGCGGGGGAGGTCCATGTCGACGAGACGCCCGAAGTAGGGGTTGGTTCCGGCGTTGTTGAGGAGGATGTCGATGCTGCCGAAGTGGTCCATCGTCTCTGCCACGCAGGCTTCGGCCTGATCCGGCTCACCGGCGTTGGCGGCGAACCAGGCGACCTCCCCGTCGATCGTGGCGGCGGCCGCCTCCAGCCCCTCCGCCTTGCGAGAAGTCAGCATCACCTTGGCTCCCGCCTCGGCGAACCGTGCCGCCGTCGCCAGCCCGATGCCCCGAGAGCCGCCCGTCACGAGCGCCACCTTGCCGTCCAGTCTGAGGTCCATCGTCACACCGTAGGCTCCGGCTCTGGTGGCCGAACACCCTGCACCTCAGCAAGAGTCGGGCGCGCGAGAGAACCGCCTCGGCGCCGAGACGAGCCCCTACCTGCGCCAGCACCGTCACGACCCGGTCGACTGGTATCCCTGGGGGCCGGAGGCCTTCGAACGGGCGCGGCAGGTCGACCGCCCGCTCTTCCTCTCGATCGGCTACTCCGCCTGCCACTGGTGCCACGTCATGGCGCACGAGTCGTTCGCCGACGAGGCGACGGCGAAGCAGATGAACGAGAGCGTCGTCGCCGTCAAGGTCGATCGGGAGGAACGACCCGACGTCGACGCCATCTACATGGAGGCCGTGCAAGCCTCCAGCGGCCACGGCGGCTGGCCGATGAGCGTCTTCGCCACCCCGGACGGGCGGCCGTTCTACACCGGCACCTACTTCCCCAACCGTCCCGGCAGGGGCGCTCCGACGTTCCGCACCGTACTGGCAGCCGTGAGCGAAGCCTGGGCTAACCAACGCGAGGCCGTCGTCGACCAGGCGGAGGCGCTGTCGGACGCCGTCGCTCGCCGGCTGGCGCCTCCACCGCTTGGCTCCGCCGCCAGCGGCGAGGGATCGGTCGCCGGCGGGTCCGAGAGCTCGCCGCTCCTCGACGGCGCCGCCGTCCGCTCCGCCATCGGATCGGCCTGCAACCGCCTCGTGGAGATGGCGGACCCAGTCCACGGCGGCTTCGGACGTGCGCCGAAGTTCCCCCAGCCGCTCTTCCTCGATCTGCTGCTGCGGGCCCACGTGGAGGGGATCGAGCCCACGGGCACGGGCGGGGGCGCTCCGCTCGAGGTCGCTCTCGCCGCGCTCGAGGCGATGGCCTCGGGCGGGATCTGGGACCACGTGGGAGGGGGTTTCTCTCGGTACTCGGTGGACCGGGAGTGGCTCGTCCCCCACTTCGAGAAGATGCTCTACGACGAGGCGCTCCTCGCCCGCGTCTACCTGCACGCCTGGCAACTCACCGGCGACGCCCGCTGGCGCCAGGTGCTCGAGGAGATCCTCAGCTACGTCCTGCGGGATCTGTCGCTCCCCGGCGGCATCGCCTCGGCCGAGGACGCTGATTCCGAGGGTGAGGAGGGCCTCTTCTACACCTGGACGCCGGCCGAGATCGAGGCGGTGCTCGGCCCCGCGCTCGCCGTGGCCGCCCTCGACTGGTGGGGGGTACGGCCGGGGGGGAACTTCGAAGGCCGCAGCATCCTGTTCCGGGCGCAACGTGGTGACCTCCTCCGCAGCAAGGCCATCGAAGAGGCGAGGCGACGGCTGTTCGAGGCGCGGTCGATGCGCGTCCGCCCGGATCGGGACGACAAGGTGCTCACGGAGTGGAACGCCATGATGTGCGCCACCCTCGCCGAGGCCGCGCTGGCGACCGGCGTGGCGGGCTGGCGGCGGGCGGCGGAGCAGCTGGGCGAGCTGCTCGTCGGGCGAGCACGCCGGCCCGGTGACGGCCGTGTCCTGCGCTGCCCACCGCGTGGCGAGGGCCAGAGCGAGCTCCTCGGCTACTCGACCGACGCCGCCTGGGTGGTGGAGGCGTGCGTCCGCTTGGCGGAGTGCACGGGGGAGGCGAGGTGGCTGAAGGCGGCGAGCGAGGTGGCCGACCAGCTGCTGGAGCTGTTCGAGGACAGGGAGACGGGCGGCCTGTTCACGACAGGGGCGGACGCCGAGCGGCTCGTGGTGCGGCCCCGCGAGCTCTACGACAACGTGACCCCCTCGGCCCTCTCGGTCGCCGTCGGGTCCCTCGCCCGGTTGGCGTCGCTGCTCGGGAGGGACGACTACGACGTCGCCGCCCGCCGGTTGCTCGCCTCCGCCGCCGAGCTCGTCACCGGCGCCCCGACCGCCGTGGCGGCCCTTGTGGGCGGAGCCGACCTCGTCTGCAGCGGGGTGGTCGAAGTCGCCGTCACGGGCAAGCGGCCGGATCTCGTGAACCACGTCGCCCGGCGATGGCTCCCTCGCACGGTGCTCGCCTGGAGCGCCGAGGCCGAGGCGGCGCCGGGCGATCCCGGTCTGC
>Ga0187862_10005679_pt1 | contig 11478 bp, 9 predicted proteins | sample June2016WEW_10_1_FD_133003 | JGI IMG/M metagenome (GOLD analysis project Ga0187862, IMG submission 133003) | Peatland microbial communities from SPRUCE experiment site at the Marcell Experimental Forest, Minnesota, USA - June2016WEW_10_150 | ecosystem: Environmental > Terrestrial > Soil >...
GCCACGAACCCCCAAAATCCTGGAAAATGTAGTGCCGAAAACCGCCAGTTGAAAATGAGTAACTCGTTGCAAATCAACGCAACCGCCCTTCCCCGCACCCCCGAACTGACGAACTTGGGCTAACCGGGATGGAAAGGGAAGATGCCACAAAAAATCGGAGAAATCGGAGGTTTTAGAGGGGGAAGATTTTGCCGGGAAGGCGCAAAAACAGGCAAGTGGATTTGATTTCAACTATTTGAATACGAGCAAGTTATACCACTTCCAGTCCGTAATTACACTATTTCAAAACTGATTTGCGGCGGTCATAGACAGATGGAACAACAGAGGGCTGGCCCGCAGCGATGCGGGCTGCAGAGATGCGGGCTGCCGCTACAGTGCAAAAGCAAACTGGAATTGGTATTATGACAACCAAAAACCAGTCAGCCGCCAGATAAGCCTGGACATTCCATGGCGCAGTGACAACATAAACGTATGCATATAATAACAAACCTCAGGCCCGTGGCGCGTTCGATTTTGCATTTCTCCTTGGTCGGCGGCGCCGTGCTTTGCCTGGCCGGCTGCATCCATCATTCGGACACAACCTACCGCGACGTGGAGCGGGTCAAAGTGCAGTTCGAGAGCGAGAAAGCCGGACGCATCTTCTATGAGGCCTTGAGCAAAATGCCATTCAATGCCCACGTCGAATCCCATACCGACGTTTCCATCCCTGTTGTCTTCGATAACTCACACACGGTCAAATCCGGCGAGAACGAAAAATTCAACGAGGCCGTGCGGCGTTGCGACACCAACAAGGATGGAGTGATCACCGAGACCGAGGCGGAGATTTTTGCCAGCCAGTTCCATTGAATCGGCAGTCCCATCACGCCCGATGATCTCACGCCCGCTTCCGCGCCTGGCGGGCGACGCGCTCGACTTTTTGGCGCAGTAAACCATTGCTGGCCAGCATTTGATATTGGTCCCCGCCCGGCAACGCCCGGCGCCAGAACTCGCCGTCGGCGCGCTCCAGGATGAATCCCGCTGCGGCGATGTCCCAAATCCGAATGCCCGATTCCAGATAAACGTCAAAACGCCCGCTGGCCACGTAGGCCAGGGAAAGGGCCGCCGAACCCATCATGCGCATTTTGAGCACACGCCCGACCAGCGCGTTAAACACCGGCAGGTTCGCCCGCAAGCTCTGCCGGTCTTTGGCAAAGCCGATGGAAACGATGGCTTCGTCCAACCTGTTCCTCGCGCTGACATGGATTATTTTGCCATTCAGCCGGGCCGGCGCGCCGCAGGTGGCCGTCCATAGCTCATCGCAAAAGGGATCATAGACCACGCCCATGACGGTGGCATAATCCTCCGCCTCCTGGACTCGCTCCTGCAAGGCGATGGAGACACAGGCATGAGGGACGCCGTAAGTGAAATTGACGGTGCCGTCAATCGGATCCACCACCCAGCGCCACGGCTGCTCCGCCGCCCCGGCCAGGCCCTCCTCGCCCAGCACACCCGAACCGGGGAATGCGCCCAGCAAAATGGCGTCTATCAGCTTCTCGCATTGCACATCCAGCTGCAGCTTGATGTCGTGGCGGGTGCGCGAATTGATTTTCTTCTTTACACCCCAATGGCGGCGGATCAGGGCGCCGGCCCGGCGCGCGGCGTGGACGGCGCAGGCGAGCGCTTCTTTCTGGCCGGCTGGTTTCATTCCCCGCCCGGTTCGGTTTGTTTGGCCGGGTCGAGCAGCACATCCAGGCGGGCCGGCTCCAGGCCGGAGATTTCCAGGGCGACCTGGCGGATGGTGCGATTGGTTTCAAAAGCGACCTTGGCGATTTTCGCCGCCTTGTCGTATCCGATGACCGGGGCGAGGACGGTGCAATTGGAAAGACTTAATTCCAGGTTATTCCGGCATTTTTCCCGATCCGCCTCCAACCCCGCCACGCACCGTCTGGCAAAGACCTCGCAGGCCGCGGCCAATAATTCGATGGACTGGAGAAGATTGTGGGCCATGACAGGCATCATGACGTTAAGCTCGAAGTTGCCAAAGCTGCCGCTGAAGGTCACGGCGGCGTCGTTGCCCAAAACCTGGGCGCAAACTTGCAACATCATTTCGCACATGACCGGATTGACTTTGCCGGGCATGATGGAGGAGCCGGGCTGGGTGGCGGGGAGTCTCAATTCGCCCAACCCCAGGCGCGGACCCGAACCGAGGAGGCGGATGTCGTTGGCCACCTTGATCAGACTGATGGCCACGGTTTTGAGCATGGCGCTGGTTTCCACCAGGGCATCGCGCCCGCCCTGGGCTTCGAAATGATCCTCCGCCTCGAGCAAGGGCAGGTTCATCTCGGCGGCCAGGCGGGCGATGGTGCGGCGGGCAAATTCGGCATGAGTGTTGATGCCCGTGCCGACGGCCGTGCCGCCCAAGGCCAATTCGCCAAGATTCTTTTCCACCGCGCGCAAGCGCCCCACGCCATGATGGATCTGGCTGGCGTAGCCGCCGAATTCCTGGCCGAGCCGGATGGGCGTGGCATCCTGCAAATGGGTGCGGCCAATTTTGAGCACATCGTGAAACTCCGCGGCCTTGCGTTGCAACGCCTGCTCCAATGCGCCCAGGGCCGGGATGAGCCGGCGTTCCATCGCCTCCAGCGCCGCGATGTGGATGGCGGTGGGAATGACGTCGTTGCTCGATTGGCCGCGGTTGACGTGGTCATTGGGATGCACCCGCTTCTCGCCGCGCTTGCCGCCAAGCAGTTCGATGGCGCGGTTGGCGATGACTTCATTGGCGTTCATGTTGGTGGAGGTGCCGGAGCCGGTCTGAAAAATGTCCACGACAAATTGGGCGTCCCACTTTCCCTCGGCGACTTCCTGGGCGGCCCGCGCGATGGCCTCGGCAAGCTCCGGTTTGAGTCCGCCCAACTCCTGGTTGGTCAAGGCGGCGTGCTTCTTGATCAGACCCAGGGCGCGGATGAAGGAGCGCGGAAACCGCAGGTTGCTGATGGGAAAATTCTCCACGGCGCGCGCGGTTTGCGCGCCATAATAGGCGTCGGCGGGGATTTGCATCGGGCCCATGGAGTCACTCTCGGTTCGGAATTGGTCATTCATAAAAATGAGATGTTTTTAACGCAACGTTGGCAGGCATTGGAAAGTAAATTTCACGATTTCAAAAGCTTTTTCGCCAGAGGAGGCGCCGCGCCCCAAATCATCCCCATGCCCAACCCGAAGCCGTGCGCGCCATTGGCCACGTACGGAATCACCCCAGCGACACAAAGCACAAACCATCCCAACATCATGACCACGGTTGATGGCAAGAGCCGCAGGCCGGAAGCGGGATCGAATTTTCCGCGCAACCAGATGTAGCCAAACAGACCGTAAAGAACGCCGGACATGCCACCGAACATCGGCCCGCCCACCAGATTCTGGCCTAGATTGGAGCCAATCCCGATGACCAAAACGAGCAGGAACAATTTGAAGCTCCCCTGCCGGGATTCGATCATGGAGCCGAGATCCTTGAGCCAAAGCATGTTAAACAGTATATGGAAGATGGACATGTGAATGAAGATTGGGGTGATGAGCCGCCAAACCTCGCCTTGGTGGATTTCCGGCAGGGAGCTCGATTTAGAGCTCAGCCAAAGCAAGGGCGTTTTGGGCGGGAGACCGAGCAGCAACGCCACGGCGACGCAAATGCCAATCAAAATGATCGTCAGGGGGCCAATGGCATAGCTGGGCCAGAGCGTCTGGCTTGTGACCACGCGGCTGGCATATTGGCTTTTCTCCTTCTGCTCGCGTTGCCTCATCGCAGTCGCCTTGGCTGAGGCGTGTTGATACTTCGAATCATTGGGGTTCTGGAGGAAGCCGGCCAGCGCGTTGCGGCCAGCCTCAAGCTGATCTTCCGAAAGAACCCACACGGCCCACTGGCCGTCCGCCTCAGGCTCCGGGCAGTTAGGGATCTCCAGCGAGGTCAAATAGTCGCCAAATCTCCTGGCGTTGGATTCATTGCTTAAAAGGCCGATCAGTCGCATATTTCCACTGGCAACCCAGCATCTCTCATTTGCCCCCGAAACACAACAAAATCACAAAATCCACAATTGAACACTGGCAAAGTTTGATTTTTCTGCTATCTTCCTTCGTCTTTGAGTACAGCTATGCAACCAGGGAGCCAAGAGGAGGCGGAAAACTTCGAGTTTTGCTGCTCTTTGGGTTTGAAATTCCCCTGCCGGTCGCGGATGATAGGCATGGCGATGACTGCATGAAAGCTCGATTTTATTTGCACTGCCTGGCCGCGCTGGCTCTGGCGGCTTTGCCGCCCTCAGCCCGCGCAGCCGAAGATTTCAACACGACGTTGGAGCGGCCATTGCCGCCGCCGGCAAGCACGCTCTTTGCGCTCAGCCCCGATCCAACCGACGCCAGCATTGCCTACTGGACTGCGGGGGCGATCACCAATTATCAGTTTACACAGCATCCGTTTGACGCGGAGATATCGGGCAGATTCCTGGATCGTTACCTCGAAACGCTGGATTACTTCCATCTTTTCTTCCTGCAGCCCGATCTCAAAGAGTTTGAGGCCTATCGCAGCAATTTGCAGGTTTACACCTTGGCCAAGCACGATATCAGCCCGGCCTACGTGATATTTTCCCGGTTCCTGGAGCGGGCCGCGCAACGGGAAGCTTATGAAACCAATGTGTTGCAGAACGAGCATTTTGAATTCACGGGCCACGAGCGTTTCACGCCCGACCGCCACGAGCTGCCTAATCCCAAGGACATGGCCGAGGCGACCAACCTCTGGCGGCAGGAGGTGCGCTTGGAGTACCTGGATGAAAAACTCGCGCAGAAGGTGGCCTATTTCGGGCCAGTGACTTTTGATGCGCAAAGCAATCTGGTGATTGCATTGGCCAGAAAGACAACCAATTCCTACAGCTTCGAGTTTCTGCCCGGGAAATTCCAGGATCAACAGGGTCACGAGTTTGGCCGGCTGGATGGGTTCAACAACGAGGCCACCAACGCCACCATCCATCTCCAGATTCCTCCCGGCGGCAACTTGCTCAAAATCACCAACCACTTCTTCGGCCAAGGCGGGACGGATCTGGGCCTGATTCGATTTGAGCGGGCGTCGAATACGAATAATGGCGCCGCGCCGCCGGACCTGGCGTCCGCCAACGAGTATGAGTCGGTCATCGAGTTGGAGACCAATGACACCGCCAGAATCGTCAGATCCCTGCAGAAGCGTTATGTCCAAATCCTCAGGAATTATTGCGGACTGACCAACGACAGTCATGTGCTGGAAGCGTATCTGACAGCGCTGGCCCGCGCTTACGATCCGCACTCGGATTATTTTGGGCGGGCGGAGGCGGATAATTTTAAGATCAAGATGCAGCTCTCCCTGATCGGCATCGGAGCCAGGCTCGTCAAGACGGATTCGGACCGGTGCCAGATTGAGTCCTTGATCCCGGGCGGCCCCGCCGAACAATCCGGCCTGCTCAAGAGCAAGGATATCATCGTGGCGGTGGCGCAAAAGGACCAGGAGCCCGTGCCCGTGGATGGGATGCCGCTGGAAGAGGTGGTGGAGAAGATTCGGGGTCCTGAAGGCACTCCGGTGACGCTGACTATTGAGCGCGAATCCTCGGTGCGCCCCAAGGTGATCACGCTCATCCGCAACAAAGTCAAACTGGTGGAGGAAGAGTCCAAGGCGACGCTCTTCGACGCCCCGCCCAGAATCGGCGTCATTGACGTGCCTTCCTTTTACGCCGAGACGGACTCGGACCCATCCGCCTTAGGGCCGCCCCATGAGAAGAAAACGGTGACCACCGACGTGGCCGCGCTGATCTACCGGCTGAAAAGGGAAAAGGTCGAGGGCATCATATTGGATCTGCGCACCAATGGCGGGGGTTATCTGGATGAAGCGATCCGGTTGACCGGATTGTTCACGAGCAAAGGGCCGGTGGTGATGACCAAGTCTCCCGACGGCCTGTTCGTGACGGAAAACTCGACCAACGCCGCCCCACTATACGACGGGCCGCTGATCGTGCTCACCAGCCGCATGAGCGCGTCGGCGTCTGAAATTCTGGCGGGGGCGTTGCAGGATTACGGGCGGGCGCTGATCGTGGGCGACAAAACGACCTTCGGCAAGGGAACCGTGCAGACGGTGCAGCCTTTGGCCAGTTTTATTCCCCGCCTGCGCGCCGCTCCAAGCCAGAATCTTGGATCGTTGCACTTGACCATCAAAAAGTTTTATCGCGCCAGCGGTTTGACCACCGAGAGCAACGGCGTGGCGGCGGACATCGTGCTGCCCTCCATTTTGAATTACGCCAATTTCTCGGAAAGTTCACAGCCCAACTGGCTGCCGGCCGACACGGTCGGCGGCGCCGATCTCCCTCCCAACCTCAATCTGGTCAAACCCTATCTGCCGGAGCTGCTCAAACGCTCCCTGGAACGCCGGGAGAAAAACAGGGATTTTGCCTATCTCCAGGAAGACATAGACGAGTACCGAAAAAGGCAGGACGACAAAAGTCTCTCCCTGAACGAAGCCGAGCGCCGGACCGAACAGCGCGACAAGGAGGCCCGCCTGGAGGCCAGAAAGAAGGAACGCGCCTCGCGCCCCAAGCCGGACGAAAAATTCTATGAGCTGACCTTGAAGAACGTGGATCAGCCGGAGTTGACGCTCTATAAACCCAATCCCAAACCCGCCCCCGATGAGAATGCCGATCCCGAAGACGCCGACGCCGGGCCGGAAGACCCGGTGACCAGTGATCTCATCTTGACGGAAGCCCGGCACATCATGGCCGACTATATTTCCCTGATGAATAAACCGCTGGCGGCTGCCGCCGGGCAGTAAGCGCGGCGCGGGCCATCACGCCAGTTTGTCGCCGGGGCGCAAGGGGTGTCCGGCCAGGAATTCGGCGGCGGTCATGGCGCGCCCGCCTTCCAGTTGCAGTACTTCGATGCGCAGGGAGCCTTGGCCGCAGCCGACTTCGATTCCCGGCTTGCCGGCTTGGAGGACAACGCCGGGCGCGCCGGAGGGGGTTTCTTGCGGGGAAGCGCGCCGGATTTTTATCATTCCTAGTTTTGACTCGGCCGGGGGAAAGGTGAACGCTCCGGGCCAGGGGGTGAACGCACGGACACGATTCCACAGGCTGCGGGCGGGCTGGGTCCAATCCAGACGGCCGTCTTCCTTGGTGATTTTGCGGGCGTAGGTGGCCTCGGCCTCAACTTGCGGATGGGCGGTGAGGATGCCCATGGCGCATTTGGGCAGCGTGGCCAGCAGCAGTTGCGCGCCCATCCCGGCCAGGCGGTCGTGCAAGGTGGCGGCGGTGTCCTGGGGGGTGATCTCGGTGATGCGTCGGGCGAGGATGTCGCCGGTGTCCAGCGTGGGGGCTATTTTCATGATGGTCACGCCGGTTTCCGATTCGTCGTTCAGGATCGCCCATTGGATGGGGGCGGCCCCGCGGTATTTGGGCAGGAGCGAGGCGTGGACGTTCAGGCAGCCCAGCGGGGGAAGATTCAAGATGGCCGCCGGGAGCAGTTGCCCGTAGGCGGCCACGACGATGACGTCGGGCCGGAAGGGGCGGAGTTGCTCCAGAAAGGCGGGGTCGCGCGCGCGGGCTGGTTGCAGCACGGGAAGGCCGAGCTGGAGGGCGGCTTCCTTGACCGGGGAGGGTTGGAGTTTCAAGGCGCGGCCCTTGGGGCGGTCGGGCTGTGTGACCACGGCGACGACATCAAATTCGCCTGGCTGGGCCAGGGCCTTGAGGCTGGCACAGGCCAGTTCGCCAGTTCCCATGAATATGATTTTTAAGTGCAAAGGGGGTGCATTCCACTTTCTTGGGTGTTTCCTGCCGGCGAAGAAGCGCGTTAAGATTTCGGACCTTTCAATTGAGAATTGGTCACTACTGTCCGGTTAATTTTTTGTTGAGGCTGATTTTGAAGCGGTTTCATCGTGGTTTTATGCTGGTTGAGCGATTTTTCGATTTCATTTGGATGATTGTCTTTTTCCGGGGGCGATCCTGCCGTATAGCGGATTCATTTCCCTATGAACGAAGGACGCACGGTTTTCGCCCAAGTGATGGATTTTCTTCCCAAATACGAGTTCGACAAATGTGTGCAGCGTTACAGCGGCGATCTCCGGGCGCGCGCTTTCTCGGCTTACGAGCAGTTCCTGGTCATGGCTTTCGCTCAACTGACTTGGCGGGAAAGTCTGCGCGACGTGGAAACCTGCCTGCGCGCCTTGGGGCCAAAACTCTATCACAGCGGCATCGGCCACGCCGTCCCGCGCAGCACACTGGCCGACGCCAACGAGCGGCGCCACCGGCGCATTTTTGCCGACTTTGGCCAGGTGCTCATTCAGCAAGTCTGTGCGCTTTATGCGGGCGAGCCTTTTGCTTTGGAACTCCAGCGCGACGCCTATGCCTTGGACTCCACCACCATCGACCTGTGCTTGTCGCTTTTCCCTTGGGCGCGCTTTCGCCGACACAAGGGCGGCATCAAACTCCACACTCTGCTTCGTTTGCGCGGAGCCTTTCCCACCGTGGTCATTCTCACTCCGGCACGGGTCCACGACGTCAACATTCTGGATCAAATCCCCTTCGATCCGGGTTGTTTTTACATCATGGACAAAGCTTACACCGATTTCGACCGCTTCCATCGCTTGCATCGCAGCGGGGCGTTCTTTGTCACCCGGGCGCGCAAAAGCTTTCGCGCCCGTCGTCGTTACTCTCGCCCTGTGGACAAAAGGACCGGTTTGCTCTTCGATCAAACGGTGGTTTTGACTTGGTTTTACACCGTCCAAGAATATCCGGAGACCTTGCGTCGCATTGGCTATCGCGATCCGTTGACGGGCCGCAAATTCGTCTTTCTCACCAACAACTTCAGCGAGCCGGCTTTGACCATCGCCCAACTTTACCGCGGTCGCTGGCAGGTGGAGCTCTTTTTCAAATGGATCAAGCAACACCTTCGCATCAAAGCCTTTTATGGAGTTTCGGAAAACGCCGTGCGCACGCAAATCTGGATCGCCATCTCCGTTTACCTCCTGGTGGCAATCCTCAAAAAGCGCCTTCATTTGAACCCGAGTCTTCACAATATTCTACAGATTTTAAGCCTGACCCTTTTCGAGAAAACGCCCATTTTACAGGCACTTTCGCAATCCTCCTTGTATCCAAATGAGTCGTTCATTCAAAATCAGCAATGTTTACCGGGCTTTTAAACCGGACAGCAGTGAGAATTGGTCATTGAGAATTTGTCATCGGTTATCGCAAGAGTCGTCTCCAGACCGTCGCCGGACAACTGTCTTCTGCCGGCTTTGGCCGTCGCAATGGACTTTCCCAAGATGCGGGCCGCAAACTGCCACAATGGCTCTGAGAGTTGCCGGGGCGTCATACCGAAGGTGTTTACATGACAAATGACCAATTCTCAATGGATTTCAATCGTTGAAATCCAGTCCACGACACAACAGCACCCAAGAAAGTGATATGCGCCCGTGGAAGCGGCGCGGGGCGGAAGATCGTTTTCCCATCCGCCTCAATAATACTCACAATACCCTCAGGCCGCGAGTTCTTCGATGGCGCGCAAAATGTCGCTCAAGACTTTTACGGGTGTTTGCGTGGCGTCAATTTTGCGCAGGAGTTCCAGTCCGTAAAAATCGAGCAGCGGCCGGGTTTGGCTTTCAAACACTTCCAGCCGCCGCCGGATGATCTCGACGTTGGCGTCATCGAGGCGGTTCTCGCGCAGGGCGCGGCTTTGCAGGCGCACGATCAACTTGCTCATGTCCGAACAGGTGAAATAGAGAACCAGGCGGACTTCCAGGAATTGTTGGAGGATTTCCGCCTGCCCGGTGTTCCGCGGAATCCCGTCCAGGACAAGGGTGTCGCTGGCGGGATTGAAAAGACCGGCGCGCTCGTCCGCTTCGATTTGTTCCCGCCAGAGCCGGACGGTCGGTTCGTCGGGAACCAACTGGCCGCGGCTGGAGTACTCAAGGAAAACGCGGCCCAGTTGGGTGTCGGGCTTGAGGTGGCGAAAAACGTCGCCGCAGGCAAAGTGATAGAAGTTGGGGATGGCACCCAGGATTTTGCCCTGGGTGCCTTTGCCGGAGCCCGGGGCGCCGAGGAGGAGGATGGCGCGAAATCTCATGGCGCCAGGCATGGCGGCGGCGGGCGGAATGGGTGGGTCGGTTTGGTTCAAGCAAGGTCCTTGTGCCGGATTTGGACTTCCATGATTTCCACGAAGGGGATCATTTCGTCGGCGGTGGCGCCTTCCTTGAAAACCTGGAGGTAGAGATCGGTGGGGGTAATGCGGGAAATGCGTTTGCCAATGAAATCGCCGCGGCTGGACTTGATTTGGAGGACCATGTCCTTCTCCGCATCCCCCAGCACCACCCGGAAGTATGCAGCGAGCTTGGTCTCAAAAAAACGGCGGTTGAAAGAGAAATCGCCGCGCTGATAGATGATGGGCGGGGGCAATTCCCCGGGCGGCGGCTCCGACGCGGCGGCCGCGGCGGGAGGGATATTCTCGCTGGAGGCGGGGGATGGGGGGCTTTGGGCTTCTGGGGTCCGGGAAAAAACCGGGGCGGTGGCGAAGGTGGGCGAGAGCGGTTCGGGCTGGCTGGCGGGGCTCAAGTCGGCCTCCGGCGGTGGGACTGTAGGCATGGCCAGGAAATAAATGGGAATCGCGATTCCAAAGAAGGGGATGGCGGCGTAAGCGCAGACCCTTTGGAACGGCTGGTTGCGGAACACGGCCACTTCGTAGGCGGCCAGGAGGTTGGCCCCGTATAGAACCAGAAGGATGACCCATCCCTCCAGGCTGGTGAAAATGGCCAGGAGGCCAAGATGCCCGGTTGGCCGGGGCGGCGTTTCAACGGGGCTGATGGTGATTTCGGGTGATTGGGGGTTCTCGGCAGGAAGGTCCGCGACCATCGGTTCGACGATCGCTTTCTCGCGCGGCGTTGCGGCGTCGGTCATCAGTTGCTTCAGGGCCTCATCGGTAAATCTGCCCCACGGGACAAGCGCGGAGTAGGTCTCACTGCCTTGTTTGAACACCACCCCTGCTTCCTGGTAGGTCATCGGAGCCCCTGATACGCGGCTGCCATCGGTCAGCGTGTAGGTGCCGGCGTTGGCGCCAGCGGCCAGCAGCCCCAGCCAGAGACCCATGATTAATCCAAACCTGCGCATGGGATTAAATTGCGCTTTGGGCGCATAAAGTTCAAGGCAAAGAAGAAGCGGGCGGGCTGCTGGGGGGCGTGAGACAAAACTCTTCAAATTGGTCGAAAGCAGCGGTTTGACGGCCAAAGCGGAACTGGCGTGCCGCACTCCACGACGCTTCGCGTTCACACGGCGCGTCGGAGATGCCGACAGGTCTTGGAGTGCGGGCGCGCCAGCGCCGCTTTTCCACTGGCCCCGAGGGTGCAGGACAGAATTCTTCAATTTTGATTTTTCGCTCTTTTTTTGTTGCCTTTTGCATATGCCATACACATATACTTCCGGCCATGGATTCCAAACCCACTCCGCAATCGCTCCTCCAGGA
>Ga0187862_10005683_pt1 | contig 11474 bp, 5 predicted proteins | sample June2016WEW_10_1_FD_133003 | JGI IMG/M metagenome (GOLD analysis project Ga0187862, IMG submission 133003) | Peatland microbial communities from SPRUCE experiment site at the Marcell Experimental Forest, Minnesota, USA - June2016WEW_10_150 | ecosystem: Environmental > Terrestrial > Soil >...
CTTCTTCATAAAAACCCCTCTCTTCCCCTCGCCCCCTCCGTCTCCACGCTATCAAATCCCTGCCTTCATCCTGCAGGGCGGAGCTCTGCTCAGGCAGACGAAACGGAGCTAATTTATTATGTTAAGAAATCAAACAGAAATTCACAAGAGAATAAACTGATCTGAATGTCAATGAATTACGTTGCGCTGTTTTTCTTGTTTTGGAATTCCTTCGCTTGGTACATAAAGGCTTCAAGGCGGGTTAAGGTATTGGTTTGCTCTTGCCCATCGTAGGTCATATTAAGGATTGGGATGTTACTATTTTCTTCCCGATATCGCTTAAGTAAGGTACTGACAATCGTCCCAGGCATGCAGGTAAATGGCATAATGTTGACAATTCCACTGGCGCCCCTCTTGGCAAAATCGATTGTCTTTCCAACGGAGAGGATGGCCTCCCCTTCGAAGGAAGAGTCAATGTACGGTCTCGCCTTTTCAAAAATGGAATGGGTTGGGGGTTCCCCAATTTTTCTGAGATGACCCTTAAATATTTTCTCTAAATGGTGTTCATCCTTCTTCTGATAATAGTCTGTAAGAAAAACTTTTAATAGATTCGGAAACGACTTCTTCTTAAAACTCCTCTTCTTGGCGATGGTGTTGACATAGAGAATCCATTCCGTTAGAGGTGCGATCCATGCTTCTCCTCCAAACTGTTCAATCTTTCGAATAGCATTCTCGTTGGCGAACCGATTGAGTCGGACAAAGATCTCTCCAACAATCCCAATGACCGGCTTGGTTCCGAGTCCATCTACTTCAATTTTGTCAAAATCCTTGATGCTCTTTTGTAAGGCATCCTCCAAATGATCTCCCTTGCGGATCGCTTCGCATGTCCTCTTCAGTGACTCCTGATAGACCTGATCCGTTTTTCCCTTTTCCTTCTCATAGGGCCTTGTTTCCAAGAGTTTCTTCATCAACAGGTCCACCGCTACAATTCCCTGCCATCCCAAACGGGTGAACTGAGAACCCATGATACCCAGATCGCTATAGAGCGTCTCGTCCTGATTGGGTGAGTAAACAGGGACATGCTGAAAACCCAAATCATCCAGAACAAGGCGATGGAAGCGATGGTATTGGCCAAACCGGCATGGCCCGCTGCCAGAAGGCATGAAAAAGGCGGCCCGCTTGTGATCGAAACTTGGATCCTTTACCAACTTGACCATGTCTCCGGTCGTCAGGATACAAGGATAACACTCTTTGCCTGACGTGAGCTTCCTTCCCCAATAAAGGGTTTCCTCGTCTGATTCTGGAAAGACGTCTGCGTCCACGCCGCAAGCCCGGAAAGCCGCAGCCACCGCAAAGGAGTGGTCACACATATAGGGGATGTAGATTTTTTTTGTTCGGTCCGTCTTCGCCTTATCTTTTTTGAAGGGGAGAACCTTTTTCACCTCAACATTTTTCAAACTGTCTAAGAAGGCCTCGCATCGCGTGATCGCCCCAGCATCCGCGCTGTGCTCATCAATCTCCAATTGGAGATAGGGCTTTCCTTTGGATAAATCCCTGAAGAAGTGGCTGATGAAAGAATCGGGACCACAACCAAAATTAGTGATATAGACCGCATAAAGTCTGGGGTCTTCCTTGACGATCTTTCCAGCCGCCAATATCCTCTGTCCGTATCGCCAATACATCTCCTGAATCTCTTCCGAAGGAGCGACCGATTCTAAAGGAAGGAAGTCCATGGGGATGGGAAGGACTCCTAAATCTCGCAATTTTTTTGGAATCTCAAGATTAACCCCGGAGTCACAAGAGTTATAAGGCCTACCCACGATCACCATGACCTTGTCATTGTGACCCACCCGATCCAAGATTTCTTTTCCGCGGTTGAGCATGGATTGATAGAATAGGGCTTGGAATCTTTCTGCCTTTCCGAGGGCCTTTCTCACCCGCTTCGATCTTCGGCCGAGGGATTTCCCGAATTCGATCAATTCCTTCTCCAGATATTCTCTCTCAAACCCGAAGTGAAGGATGGGTTGAAGCATTTTCACATTGTTCTTTTTAAAATCAATGGATGAAGGAACGGCATAGGGGAAAGATTGAGCATACGGGCATGCCGAACTATTGGGGATCTCTGGATGGGATGGTTTAACATTGACAATGCTCGGCAGAAAGATCCTCTTCATCCCTTTCTCCAAAAGGTTGAGGACATGGCCGTGGCTCACTTTAATGGGAAAGCAGGTTTCAGCCACGACATTCTCCACCCCTTTTCGAATCAGTTCTTTGTTCGTCACATCAGAGAGAACCACCCGATAACCTAATTCAGCGAAGAAGGCTCTCCAGAAGGGAGACATCTCGTGAAAATACAAAATCCTGGGTATCCCGATCTCTGGGGCGTCGGCTGGGAGCTGTTCTTCTCCTTCATACGGAGCGGAGAGCATCTTTTCTCTCTCCAAAAAGAGATCAGGGATGTCCGAGCCCTTCGTCCGTTTAATGACATCGTACTTCTCACATCGGCTTCCGTAAAAGAGGGGCTTCTCTCCCTCGACACTCACCTTTCGAATGAGGCACAGATTGGGACAACCCGTGCATTCAAACGATGTCTGTTCATAACGGCGCTGACTCAGGTCGAAACCTTTGAAGCCCGATCGCTCCCATGTCCGCTCTTCCATGGCCAGAATAGCGACTCCGATAGCCCCTGTCACGTCATGATTCTCAGGAACGATGATTTCTTTATCCAGGACCTTCTCAAAGGCAGCCACAACTCCTTTATTGAAAGCCGTCCCGCCCTGGAAAAAGATCCGGTTGCCAATGCGGCGGTCCCCGACCACACGATTGAGATAGTTCTGAACGATGGAGTAGCTGAGTCCGGCAATCAGGTCATCTTTTTCGGCGCCCCTTTGCTGGTGATGAACGAGATCGGACTCGATGAACACCGTACACCGCTCCCCCATCCTCACTGGCTCTCCGGCAGCGAGGGCAAGCCTCCCGAATTCTTCTTTGATGGAGACATCCAGTTTCTCAGCCTGTTCTTCCAGAAAAGATCCTGTCCCGGCAGCGCACACCTTGTTCATCTCAAAATCGACCACTACCCCGTTGTCGATGCTGATATATTTGGAGTCCTGTCCGCCAATCTCAAAGATGGTATCCACTCTCGGATCAATATAGATGGCTGCGGTGGCCTGGGCAGTAATCTCATTTCGCACCAGATCCGCTCCTACAAAATCTGCCGTGAGGTAACGACCGGAGCCTGTCGTTCCAACCCCTTTAATCTCCACACGGCCCCCAATCTCCTCGCCGATCTCCTGGAGTCCGATGCGAACCGCCTCGATGGGCCGACCTGCTGTCATCAAATAGCGTTTTGCAAGAACTTTTTTCTCCCTGTCAATAACCACCAAATTGGTGCTGATCGAACCGACATCCAATCCCAGATAAGCTTCGATCTTCTCTTCTCCTAAACTCTGGGCGGAAAGAACGACTTCCGCTCGTCGGACCAGATGACCAGGAGAAAGAAAAAGGGATTCTAATGATGCCCGTTCTTCTCGATGGTTTTGGAGATATTGATTGAGGCGGCTGAGGCCGTTCCATTGCTTTTTGCTCTCCTTGTCCTCCTGGGCCACCAGGATGGCACCGATGGCTCCCATCGAAGCAAAATGATTTGGAACGATGAGTTCTCCGTCGGAAAGCTCCAATACATCCAAAAAGGCTTTCCGCATCCCCACATTGGCCGCCACTCCCCCTTGGAAGGAGACGGACTTCAGAAATATTTTTCCCTTCCCGATGTTACTCTTGAAGTTTCTGGCCAAGGCATAACAGAGGCCAGCCACAATGTCGTAATCCGGCGTGGCGATCTGTTGAAGATGGATCATATCCGACTTGGCGAAGACGCTGCATCGGCCTGCAATGCGGGGTGGGTTCGTCGATTTGAGAGCGAGCTGCCCAAATTCTTCAATAGTCAGGCCTAATCGGGTGGCTTGCTGATCGAGAAAGGATCCGGTACCGGCAGCGCAGAGAGTATTCATCGAGAAGTCGCTGATTTTGGAGCAACCCTCCTCTTCTTCGATGAAAATTAGTTTGGAATCCTCTCCCCCGATATCAATGATCGTCCTGACCCCGGGATAGAAATATTGAACCGCTTTTGCCTGAGCAATAATCTCATTGATGAAATTTCCCCCTAAGAGTTCGGAGAGGAGTTTTCCTCCGGCCCCGGTAAAAGAGATGGAATGAAATTGTTCAGGGGGAATCCGTCGGAGGACCTCCTCCAATACCCTCTGGACGGTCTGGAGGGGTTGCCCCTTGGTGCGTGTGTAATGTTCCTCCAGCACATTCCGATGATCGTCCATGACGACGGTATTCGCGCTGACGGATCCGACATCAATGCCCAAATAAAGCAACTTCATCTCCTCCGACCAACCCTTATCTACCTCATCTCCCCCCTTAGTAAACAGGGAAAGGGATCATCTTAAAATTCTAATCCATTTAAATTCGACTTTTCAAGTTTAATTTCTTCCCCCTCTGACAAAAATGAACATGGACATTAACTCCCTTCGTCTCTTCCTTGAGAGACTGTGTCGCAATGGCGACTACGCAAAAAATGAATCCCTCCATGTTGGAGAATGCAAGATTGTTAGGGGACAGGCGGCTGGCTGAGGAAGCTTTAGAGCGGGACCTTTTATCATCTAAATTCATACGCATATACTTCATGAAGACATCATTTCCGATGACAAGAATGATTGACTATCCCTTTCAAAAACCCGCGATTCTAAAGCTTCCGAAGCTGGTCACCTGTCCCCTCACTGCAATTACGACACAGTCTCCTGGGGGGAGGAGAGTTTTTGGTTTGATTTCAAACAAATCCTGTGATAATAGTCAAATCGATATGGAAAAGGTAAGGGCACGGGTCATCGTTGAAGGATGGGTTCAAGGAGTCTTCTTTCGCCAGCATACTCAGGATATGGCTTTTAGGTTGGGGGTGAATGGTTCGGTCAAAAACCGCAGGGATGGCTGTGTCGAGGCAGTCTTTGAGGGCGATAGGGAAAACGTGGATCAGATCATCCAGTGGTGCCATCGGGGTCCCTCTGAGGCAAGAGTGCAAAACGTTAGCGTGACCTGGGAGAATTATACTGGCGAGTTTGAAGATTTTTATGTCACTTACTGACCGGCTACGTGCCCGGGAAGCTCCCTGTTCTGTCACCGTGGAGCTTCCATCCTTTTGGTGGTGTCCTTATCCTCTTTGAAAACCCTTTTCTTCACATCCTTCTCCAGATCCTTCTCCACATCTCCCTTTTTCTTTTTGATCATGTCTTCCATAACTTCCATTCTTTTGCCGGTATCGATTAGACCAACTCCTACCTTCTTCAGGGTCCGGCTGCCGCCGAAGTAGACGAAGAGAAAGAAGATAAGGATACCAACGATCACTCCCATGATGAACTTACCCATTGTCCTTCCTCCTCCCTTTCCCGATTTGTCCTTTCGATTTAGACTACCAGGATTTCTTAGATTTTTCAATCGATTTCTGGATGAGCCTCATATCCATGACATAATTGTCTTGAACCGAAAGGATGTGATAACATGGTATTTGAAGCGAGTCGCAAGAGTTATTTAGGTAGTGCCATGTTCGAGGAAGATATGATGCGGAAGAAATTCCTTGCTGTTTCAGGCTGTGCTTTGATGATCCAATTATATCTTCCTTCTTTGACCATTCATGCCCAATCACAGGGCATCATCGAAGTAGGAAAGTTTTCTGCGGCATCCCCAGGAGGAACGCTCCCCCCTGGCTGGAAGCCTCTCACCTTTAAGAAGATCGAGAAGCATACTAACTATACATTGGTCAAGGACGACCATACCGTGGTCGTCAAGGCGGTGGCTGAGGCGTCGGCCTCCGGCTTGACCAGGGAGATAAAGATCAATCCCAAAGAATATCCCATCGTGCAGTGGCGCTGGAAGATCACGAACATCCTGAAAAAGGGGGACGTACACCGAAAGGATGGTGACGATTACCCTGCACGGATCTATATTACTTTCGAATACGATGCCAGTAAGTTGGGATTCTTCGAAAAAGCAAAGTACCAAATGGTCAAGTTGTTATACGGGGAATACCCGCCTCTTGCTGCAATCAACTACATCTGGGAAAGCAAAGCTCCTGTTGGGACAATGGTTCCCAACCCCTATACAGACCGGGTCATGATGTTTGTCCTGGAAAGCGGCTCAGCCAAGCTCAACCAGTGGGTCAATGAAGAACGCAATGTTTATGAGGACTACAAGAAGGCCTTTGGAGAGGAACCGCCGATGATCTCAGGCGTAGCCATCATGACCGACACCGACAACACCGGCGAGTCAGCTACAGCCTACTACGGTGATATCTCTTTCAAAAAATAGATCCGCAACCCATCCATCTCCTCCTACCATACTATTCGTTACTCGTTAAGTGCAGATTTATCCAAAAATGCAGATTTCAAGTAGGTATCCTCATATCTGGAGAAGTGCAAATATTGGCAAGCTATATGGCCACCGGGAAACGAAGTTTTTGAATCCAACCCCGCACGGATTACCTCCTGTAATTGAGAGTTGACACAGATCACGGAAACCTGTCATTATTTCCTGTAAACATTAGCTTTATGAGTCCTTAGGAAAGGGCGCCGTCTGCGGGCGCCGCTCAACTGGGTTATTATACGGCGTAGGCGGCGTATCGGGTCAAGCCAGACAGCCCGAATCACGAGGCAGAGCTCAAACCCAACCCATAGGAAAGAAATGGCCTACCGCACTCCAGCCCACGCGAAGGAACAGTTCCGCGCCTACCCCCGGCGCGCACTCATCCTTACGACCATCGACCATGAAAGCCGCGCGGTGAAAGCACACCTCACGAATCCGGAAATACTGATCGGCGAGAAGGATGCATTTTACGAGTATGGCCGCTTTTCCGATCCCGCTGGGGATTGGCTTGTAGTTCATGCCATCACACAACCAGGAAACAGCGACGCAGGCCTTGTCGCAAGCAAGGCCGTTCAGGAGTTTGGAAGCTTCCACGTGCTGATGTTCGTCGGTATCGCCGGGTCGTTGAAAGAAGACATCCCAATAGGCAGCGTCGTTGTTGGCGACTACGTCTACAACGGCCACTCTGCGAAGGTCGAAGACACGGAAACGCTTGGCAGGCCTCATGGATTGGTTCCTGCACTAGCGCTTCAGAACATCGCCAAATGGCTCATCTATTCGTACGAGTGGAGAAATATGATACGTGCTCCGGTTGGGATGGATCTGCCAAAAACGGCGGATTACCCCTGCGTTTTTCCGCCGTCAGCCTTCATTAAAGGCATCGTTTCTGGCGAAGAGGTTGTGGCCGGCGGAAAGTCGCCTCGCTACGTGTGGCTTCGTTCTCACTTCAACGATGCTGGCGCTGTCGAGATGGAAGGTTGGGGCGTGATGAACGCCGCACGATATGAGGAAGCGCCAGCTATAATCGTGCGTGGTATCTCGGATATGTGCGCCGGAAAGGATCACGTTGAGGATAGGCTGCACCAGCCGATCGCGTCCGCGCACGCGGCCGCTTTCGCATTCAGCATTCTTTCGGTCCGAGGCAGGATGCCGGACCTTTCGACGCCGGCGCTGGCTGGTGAAGCGAAAGAGCCAGCAGCCGCGCAAGACGCTGAAGCTCCACCTCCAGAAGAGCGCCGGTTGGAGTTAGTTTTCAACTTCGAGGGCTCGAAGGACGAATGGCCAGAGGAGAAGATTAAGACCATCGTCGAGCGTTTCAAACGGGCGATCGGCGACGAGAATCTGACGCTGGTTCGCATCGAAGTAGGGTCCGTTCGGCTTGTGATGAGAGTCCGCGAAAGTGACGTTGCAACTATGGATCTGGCGAAGCTCCGGGAAGCCGCTGCGGATAGTGGCGTCACCCTCCTTGGCGCGGCGCCGTTAGAGATGGTGGGCGAAGCGGAGAAGGCCAAGAAGGCCTTAGCGGCAGCTTCCGTGGATCTTCTCGCCTGGGAAAAGACGCTTCCGACCGGAAGGTGGATGGAGAGACCCGAACGGGAAAGTATTGAAGCCCGCTTTCAGCTCAAAAGTAGCTCAACGGTGCTGCTTGGTGAACCAGGCTCAGGCAAGTCGGCGCTTCTTTCGAAGATCGCTTCTAACCTACTGGATCACGGCGCTCCAGTGTTCGCTCTGAAGGCGGACTTCCTTTCTATGGAGGTCCGAGCCGAAACCGACCTGCAGCGTGAGCTGCAGTTACCCGGTCCGCCAAGCGATCTCATTCTTCGGCTATCGGCGCTGGAGCCCGTTTACGTCTTCATTGATCAACTGGACGCGCTTGCAAGCCACCTCGACCTTCGAAGCGGGCGATTGAACGTCCTCCTCAACTTGGTCCGTCGCATCGGCAGCGTACCCAACGTTCATGTGCTGCTTTCTGCGCGCACCTTCGAATTCAACCATGATGTTCGACTACGGGCGATCGAAGCCGAAGCGGTGACGCTGGCGCTTCCGCCTTGGCACGAAGTGAAAGAGCGGCTCGCCGAAGTTGGTATCGACGCTGATGCCTGGCCCGAGAGGGCACGAGATGTCGTACGCATTCCGCAGGCTTTGAAGACTTTCATCGCTCTCGTGGGTTTGGGTCGAACAGAGCCCTTCAGCACTTATCAGGCGATGCTCGAGCAGCTATGGCACGACCGGATTGCGTCAGCCGACGATAGCCAGCGTCTTATCGCGCTCGCCTCAGACCTCGCAGGACAGATGGCGGAGGAAGAAGCTCTTTGGCTGGCGGCTTCGCGCTTCGACGACCGTTTGAATTCCCTCAAGCGCCTGGAAGCGCTGGGGTTCATTGTTCGGTCGGAAAACGATCTCAGCGTCGCCTTTACCCACCAGACCGTCTTTGATTACGTCCTCGCCAGGACCTTCGTTCGAAACGCGGGGCTGCTCTCGACGTACGTCCTAGAACGCCAAGACTCCTTGTTCGTCCGAGCGAAAGTCTGGTCTGCGCTAAACTACCTGCGCGAGGCCGAGGTCAAGTCATACGAGCGCGAACTCCTTAAGATCTGGAAGACGAAGGACCTTCGACGGCATCTCCGCCTCCTTCTGATCGAATTCCTCGGCCAGGTGGGTCAGCCACTCGAATTTGAGAAGATGTGTATGGCCGAGGTGCTGAACTCGTCCGACCTCCGCATATTTGGGCTCAAGGCGATTGGAAACAGCACAGGGTGGTTCGCTCATTTCGCTTCGACCGCCATTCGAGAGGCGATGTCAGGCACCGATGCTGAGGCAAGCCAAGCGCTTCGGGTCCTCGCGGTAAACTGGAAGACGGATAGCGAGTGCGTCATTCAGCTAATCAGCGAGCGCTGGCTGCCCCATCTAGAGAGGGACAGCTACTCGTGGATGGCCGTAAACGAATGCCCTCATTGGACTGAGGAAGTTGAAAAAATTGCGGCTACTGTGCTCAAGCGTAGCCCAATCTCGACATGGCAGGTGGAGTACACCGCGATGACGCTCGCGGTAGAGCAGCCTGACGTGGCCATACGTTTGATTCGAGCTAAGCTCGATTTACTCCTTGCCAAGGCGAAAGGCAGTCCAAAGCCACCGCAATTTCCTGCGGATGGTACCGAGGACGAGAAGATCTCCTGGCACATTCTCCATAATCGAGCGAAGGAGCTTAATGACCTGCTCGACACAACGGAATGGAACGATTTTCCCTCGCTAGCGGAAGCTGCGCCGACTGCGTTTCTCCAATATCTTTGGCCCTGGTACGTCGCCGTCTTTTCGGAAATTCTCGCCCGCAAAGACAGCGAAGGTGTCAAGTATGTATATCCCGGGCTATACGTTCTTGAGATTGAGCTGACGCCTTCTGAGGCTCGATCAGCATCGCGAGAAAAGCCAGTGATGAGCGCGATTCAAATCGCTGTCGAAGAATTCGCGAAAAAGTCACCGGAAGAATTTGCAAAGTGGGCTGATGAGAATTCAAAACTTGAGATTTTGGCTGTCCAACAGCTGATCGCGCGAGGGTATGAAGTCGCTGCAGATCAGCTGGCTTCGGGGGCTCTCGAATGGCTTCTTCTCGATCAGCGCCGGTTCCAGTTGGGCACGAGCCACGGCCTTAGAAGCACTACGATCCATCTCCTGCAGGCGTCTGCGCCACATTGGTCGAAGAAGGAGGTCGATCGCCTTCAGGAGGCAGTTCTCAACTATCGCCCCCAAGTTCCGGATCACCTCAAGGAGCCTGAACAGCGGAAGCGATTCGCCGATATAGTTCGAGCAACCAAGAAGGACCTTCTTCAAGCCATTGGCGTCGAACGGCTGGCGCCCGAGAACCGAGAATTGGTGGCTACCGAACAGCGTGCGTTGGGCGACCGCTTCGACCGCTCGATCGGCGAGTTTGAAGGCGGCTTTATAGGATCGCCTATGGAAGCTGCGGCGATGGCCAAGGCCAAGGATCGCGACATCCTTAAGATCTTCCGCGAGATTCCCGACAACACGGATTGGAATCACCCGACGCATTGGATGCGTGGCGGCAACATCCAGTTGTCTCGCGCTTTTGCCGATTTTGCTCGGACTGATCCTGAGCGAGCAGTCCGTCTGATGGAGCAGTTCGAGCCGCTCCAGCAGGAGCGGGCCGCCGGTTATGCGCTAGATGCGATGGCCGACGATGCTCCGAACGACAGTCGCATAATCGAGGCTTTCCTCGATCTGCATGCTCGCGGATTTCAGGCTGAGGAATTTAGGGACTCAGCCGCACGCGCCATCGAAAAAATCGCAAACAGAAACGCCGACATCAGTGACGAGGTGATGGGTATACTCGTCGACTGGCTTAGCCTTGCTCCCGCTCCGGCGGAGGAGGGAGATGACAACAAGGAAATCGAGCTCACCTCACAATCTAAGGATGAGGACATCAGGGAAGGAAGTATCCTTTGGGGCTATGGCAACGTCTCGGTCCTTCCAGGCGGTAATTTCAACATACTCTCGGCGCTCGCTTCGATCCTTCTAAACAGGAAGGAAGCAGGTCGAGATCGCTATTTCGCAATTCTCGACGACCACTTCTCACGTGAGCGGAATCCGAATATATGGAAGGCGCTTCTCTATAGGCTTGGCAACGCCGGCGGCTCGACACCGCAGGTAGTGTCGAGCTTCCTTCGCAAGTTGTTTGATCGCTTCCCTGAAATCCTCGCTACCCGAGAAGCTGTCATCTTTCTTGCCTACGCCCAGCGCTGGGATGACCAATTTGTGTTCGACCTTATCAGAGACTGGCGCAAGTCTGACCGAGTGTTCTTGCAGCGGGCCTACGGCGAACTTATTGGTTTGGTCGCCACGGTGAAAGCGAAGGACAACTGGGCACGTGCGCGGGATGAGATCATCACATCCGGCACCGACGACATTAAGATCGGTCTGGCCCACGCCGCGGTGAACATGTGGTCCGATGAGAAGCTACGGCAGCGTGCCGGCGAGACCCTAGTCGCCTTGCTAAAGGGTGCGAGCAAGGACCTTGTCTCTGCAGTTATGGACATCTTCAGGGTGACCGACGAACTCGC
>Ga0187862_10005684_pt1 | contig 11472 bp, 16 predicted proteins | sample June2016WEW_10_1_FD_133003 | JGI IMG/M metagenome (GOLD analysis project Ga0187862, IMG submission 133003) | Peatland microbial communities from SPRUCE experiment site at the Marcell Experimental Forest, Minnesota, USA - June2016WEW_10_150 | ecosystem: Environmental > Terrestrial > Soil >...
GCCAGCCGCCATCGTCATGCCCTTCACAGCGCCGTCTACTATTTCTTTAAATTTCTCCCACCTTTTTCCCATGACACAACCTTTTACATCCCGGTGGCTTCTTCAGTGCCAAATCCTCCGCCTGCCGCTCCGGTGAGCATTTCAGGCTGCAACGCACTTTCCATTGCACGCCGTAGTACGATCTCTGTTGCCCTAGCGTCGTTCTTCTCGCTATTGATGTCAGACTGAATCTTACCACGATTCTGGTCAATAGCCATCTGACCATGGACCTTCGCCATCTGGCCCTTCTCAGCCTGAGCCATACCCATCTGGAATTGAATTTCTTGTGGTGTCATCTTACGCACCAAGTCTTTGCGGTTAGACCATTCGCTGATTTCCATGAACATCGAAACCAACTCAAGCGCGTCAATCGTCCAGCCAGTCTTATTAAGCTGAGCAAGCAATTGCTGATTTTCAAATATCTGACTAAGCAAAGGAAGCATCTGTGCCATCCCCTTCTTAGCAGCAATGTGTTGCGCAGCAAGAATTTCAAACTTTGTACGACCGTTGAGATACTTTGCGAGGTCCCACGTTTTCTTGTAGTCCGCTCCCATCTCATCGCCCAAGATTTCTTTCATCTGCCTCTCGGGCATCTCTTCGTTAATCAGTTCGTCAAGAAGATAGATGTATGGTTCAAGCACAGTCTTAACGAATCTGCTGATCGGACCTTGCAGTCGGTTTGACTGAGCAGAAGCAAGCTGAATAGCACCACTAGCAGTACGGCCCATGCTAGTACCAGCACCACCAGTGTTTCCTTGAGAAAGCCTCTGATCCGCTCCTGTTGCCTCTTCTGCCGATTGGTTAGCATTCTGAAGTACCGGCCACAACTCCGCCGGAATCTTCGGCATCTCCATAATGCCGAACCCCTTGCGAACGTCGTCCCCTTCAACTGTAATGACCGCACCGCGCCGCAACCTGATATTCTGACCCGGCTGGTTCTGCGTCGATGCGCGAAGCATCGGCGGATTGACCGCCATCGAAAGCAGATTCAAAGCGGCATTTCGCGTGCCTTGGTCAACACGCTGTTCTTGCCCGGCTAAGTGGCCGATGCCCATTGACCAAAACGAGCGTGGAATTTTCCACCAGTGCGATGAAAGATAATTGATGCGACCCCATGGGTTCTTGCTATTACGCACAACCATCTTATCTTGCACGACCATGGTGATGCGCTTTGAAGTCGTATGCTCGATAACCCGCAACACGTTTTCAAGTGGGTCGCCTTTTTGAACTACCTGTTCCTCGCGTGCATGAGTTAGTATTGCTCCCGCTCCCATATTCGCAAGTGGAGCGGTCGGGGCTTCTACAGGTTCTTTTGGTTCTTCAAACCATGAGCGAATTTCTGCTTCGCTTGGAATGAACCATCCTTCTTCCATGCCAGTAACTTCGCCCTTGGCGTTTTCAACTTGGTGTTCCTTGCACAGTTCGATCAACTCGTAGCCAGTCATGTATCGAATATGAGACACATGCTTCGCTTTTCGGATGTCCGGTTTTGTCAGAGTGCAATCAACCAACACCTCTTCATTAGGAATATGCTCAAGATACGGGCACCAGTAATCTTGAACATTGTCTTTCACGCCAATCTCAGAATAATCCACAGTCTCAATGTTTTGATCGAATCCCAACCGTCCACCGATAGGAACTTTAGCTGTATCGCCCCGGCGTCGATATTGTGGACGTTCTTTTTGGTAAACCTTAGTTCCCCACTTATAAACAGCAGTGCCAAACAGCACTGTGTAGAACCAACCGTCCCAACACGCTTCCTCAAACTCCATCTCGCGAAACATCGCGGAGAAGATCGTGGTTTTCTGACGAATCACTTCTTCCGTAGTACCAGCAGTTGTTTTCAAAAGAAAGAATGGCGATTGAAAGAATATACCATTCATTACGGCTGGAACTATGCTATTAGTATGTTTGGCAACCAAGAACGACTGTACATTGGCCTCTTGAGTCGAGGTGCCCTCCCACATCGAAATTGGTCTGGGACTTTGGTATAAAGCGTCAATCTCCCTCCAACGCAAACTCCACATTTTTTCGGCAATGTATTGCTCATCGTTACGAACATCTTTCATAACGATTGCCAATGCCGTTTCATTGTCGCAAGAGCCGTCACTGCTGACTTTCTTCACTGGCACTTGCGCCGGGGCGTTTGGAGCTTGGTCTACAATCTTAGCCATTTATGTGCCCTTATGTATTTTGCAGCCTTAATAAGTAATTCAGGATTATCTCCAAAATTACCTAACCCATTATTACAAGCACGGCATAAAGGCCACGAATACATTTTCCACAAGACTTCCCGCTAGGACAACATTTGTGGTCATGGTCTACAGCAGGAGTTTCAAAAAACTCTCGGCCACAAATCAAACAACTGTTGTTCTGCTCTGCTTTTATTTCTTCAAACTTTTCAAGGGTAAGTTTCCAACGAGACAAATTACTTCGCCTCACATAATCAGGATGTTTTTTACGCCATGCAATATATTTAGCATGACTACATACCACACAAACATCTCTTCCCTTACGAAACTTTCCCGGCTTACCACACTTCGTACAAAGTTTCATCTCTTCTACCTCCATAGAAGAATTAGCAAGGCCGCTGTGGAGGCAGCAGCCCTGCTACCGCCGCTATTAACCCAATCGGCTTCGGGGAAAGCCCGACCACTGAAGGCCATCGGGCAAAACTTAATACCTCTCTGATTGATACGCCTCTCCTACAGGGAGGCCGGTCACAGGGTCCCGTTCTACTTCCCACTCTGGCTCTGCCTCAACAACCGGTGCAGGCGGCTCAACGTAAGCATACGCACCTTGACCAAAGATCATGTCAAACTGCGTCCGCTCCCTAGCCTCACGCCGACGATCAATCGCTTCTTTCTTGTCTTCCGTCCGGCTCCCTTGATGGACGTATTCCAAGAAGCGCGAGATAGCATCGGGTATGTCTCTTTTACCCCGAGACGAAATAAACTCTCGAATGACCTCTTCCGCTTCCGTCCGCATGTTGCTTGCAAAGAACAGACGGTGATTTTTGTACAACGGAACAAGGCCCTTAATACGATTGTCTTTTGCGTCCTTCTCGCCTTGCCCGAGTGGAATCCAAATGATCTGCGGTAGCTTGATTCCTTGCCGCTCGGCTGAGGCATAGATGTCAGTCTTCAACCACCGTGCCCCAACTGACTCCTCGATCCCCATGAGTTGAACTTCCGGGTAATCGCGGATGGCACTCACGATGCTCTCTGGCATTTCCTCTGGTCGAAACCTACCACGAATGATGTCTTTAATCCACAGAGCTTCGTTATGCCATGCTCCGATGGCAATGACTGTAAAGTCGCGCCCGCGTTTGTCGGAGTAGGCTAGGTCTGCAATCGCAAACGTCTTGGCATACACTGGCATCTGAGTCCAATCAATGAAGCATTTCAGAAGCCCTTCGCGGGTAAAATCCACTTCCCCGGCCAAGGTTGGGTTGTTTAAGTACTGACCAGAGTGGACCTTCGGGTCCATCAACATATCGTCGTGCAAAAACTTGAAGTCCCAAATCTCTGTGTCAAGATACTCGCAATCTTCCTCCCGACTATCCAAAGTCGGAGCAAAGTACTTGCACTGCAATTCTCCAACACCGTCTGGCCCGGTCCCTTTCAACCACCATGCCGGTCGGCACAGGTAATGGAAGCCCTTCACTTCGTCCTTGAAGTTTCCGTAGACAACTTCCTGACCGATGCCCCAAACGAACATCAACTTGCCGTAGGTGTCATCGTTCTCGTACCGCGTTCCGATTGTGTCGCGGTAGCCCCACTTCGGCAGCAATTTGTGACTCATGTTGAACCGGCGGTGAATAACCACCACACGCTGCGAGCTACGAATGTTCTGGTCAGTGAGGATGTCATCATTCTTTAAGACATCGCATCTCCATCCAGAAGTAGCCGATTCAATCGAGATCGCATACACCGTAGGGTCTGGGATATGCCGACCAGTCTTGTTCCACTTCGGATTCTTTCGCGCCGGAGTGATGAAGTAATCTTCTGCGCCCTTATCGTTCTCACAGACGCAGTGCTCTGTGAACAGCCGTTGAAACATCGTTGGATGAGCCTTATCATTCCAAATAGGCTCTCCACGAGCATCACGCTCTCCATCCCAGCCCGACACAGTGAAATAACTTTTAATCGTCCCTACAATGGCTTTTGCAAGATCAGAATCGCCAGTCTGAATCGCAACCCGTACAAGAGGGAAGTTAATGATCCAATTAACGGCGTCCAGCGCGTCAATCGTCGTCTTCCAGCCATGGCGCGGAAACAGCAACAGACGTTCTCGAATCGTGGACTGTTGCTCGATAGGCTTGTCCGGGTCCTTCTGAATGAAGAACTCGCAAATCTCACGATGGATAGGCCGCAACGGTACGTCGCACAACTCCGTGGCCATCAGCCATAGATTGGTCTGATACCGCCTACGAAGTTCGTTGCGTTCCGATTCAGTCATAACCTATCCCGTCCAAGCCCGGCGCTTACGCAATTGCCGCAAGAGTTGCCCGAGTAGTTGCCTCGCCAGCAACGTACTGCTTTGTAGTAGCGTTTCCATAACCGTCATTTACAGAAGTAAAGATTCGGACTGTGCTATCGCTATTAGCGTGCAACTCTCCAAGAACCTGTTCGACTTTCGCGTAACTGTCGATAGGAGTCGCCGCTCCATAAGAACTACCGCTATAGACTTCCAAGCCGGTATCCTTGACGCTTGTGAAAATGTAACCCTTGCTCTCACACTTGTCGTTCGGAACTCCTGTGATTGTTGCTGCCATGTGAATACCTCTTAAACCCTAACTACACTTTCAGCCTACATTCCTAGCTCAGACGAGTTAAGAACGATGCTTCCTTACAAACTTACTTCTTAGCCCCATGATGCCGATGCCAATGACTCATCGCTAATGCGAGCCTGCCCATGGCAGCTACATGTTTATTTTCAGAGTTTGCAGCCTCTTCCTTTTTTGATTCTGGAATAGCCTCGCCCTCGGGGATGCCGAGGTGTCTGTGTAAGGCTCCGTGGTGAATATGTCCTAATGCACGTGCAAAAGAATGCCTTTCAGCAGGTGAATATTTCTCTGCCATAATTGCTCCTTAAACTTTCAATCCTTTTTTTCATTTGATGATTAAAACAAAGCGTCTGAAGTCCACCGGGAAATCCCATACTTCTAATCCAAGAATAAAATCCATTTCCGCTTGGCTCTCCATTACGTCTTCGTTCAGCACCATCATTTGCAATATGATCTATTGACAACATATCGGGGTCAATAACATTGCAATCTGGCCAACAACATTGCATAATGCCATCTTTTCCATAATGCGTAAGTACTATCAATTTACACTTAAAATTACATTTCCTGTTAATTCTTTTAGTTCTTTCAGGATCAAGTCTGCGTCTTTTAGCCTCACGAAGTCTATGCAATTCTAAACCCCGTGGGCTTTGACGATACCTACGTATAACTTCTGGATTCTTACTTGGCATTATACTCCTAGACCCGTAGTGAGAATGAATTTTCTATCTCACAACAGTTCTTTTACGCAGCCGGTGCTGGAGGCACTGAGGGTGCGAGATTTGCCATAGCCGGAGGTGCTGCACCTTCAGCCGGGGCTTCTGGTACAACGCCGGGAGCCAATTCAGACTCACCCGCGTTCGGTGCGCCAAGGTGATGCTCAAGATGCGCGTGCAGGTTGTCGAGGTCGCCCTCGCCCGCCGGTCCATGTGGCACCACGTGGGTTGCGTCCGGCTTCATACCTTCCTGATGCGGTTGGTGGAAGTGATGGACGTGATACCCACCTTTCTTGGCGTGAATGTGCATAGTATGCACTTTCGGTTTCGTTGCTTTGCCCTTTCCAAGGGCTTCTGCTACGTCTGCCATAATCGTTTACCTCTTTTTCATTGTCCCGAACTTACCTCTCGGACGCTCGCCTTTAGGGTATGGAATTTTATGCCCTTCGGCACGCGCATACGAAATCTGAATAGCCCTTGCCTGCGCCTCACTCTTCACAATAGGCCCTTCATGAGACCCCGAATGCAACTTATGTTGCCGAAATAATTTCAATATCTCACTTGCAGGCATGGTTTACTCCGAACTTACTGGCCGATCTCTTCCTCAATGTTGACCCACGCAGTACCATCCCAATAATAGATGATAGTTCCGCCTTCCCCGTCACTGGCTGTCTTCAAGATAAGGTTGTCCGGCGCACCTTCTTCTTCAGCAAGCTCGCTAAACGAACAAGCAAGGGCGAACAATTCGTTTGAGGTGGGCAGATAATCTCCTGAATCCACAGAAACAAATTCCTTACTTGCCGGAAGAAAAACTTCCAACCCAACATCCTTCACGCTTGTAAGAATGCAAGGAACCAAGGTAGAAACCGGCATGCTAAACTCCGTCGAACAGCGAAACCAAAACTCAGACCACCGGGTAACAAGATCGTCCGGCATGTCGTCTGAGAACTTCAAGGAAGAGAAAGCCAATAAAGGCGGTTTTCTCTAACCTGATTACGAAGACTTTTCCTACTCCACAGAATGTACACTTTCTGCCATCTTCCAAGAGATTTCTTGATCTTGTTAACGATGTCAGAAACTTTCCCACAGCAAGCCATAATCGAAGGGCACGCCCATTCAATCTCTCTGGAAACTACCATAGGCACCCCGCAGGCAGTTGCATCAGCCGCAACGATGTTGAATGTCTCACTCATTGAAACCTGCAAAGAAAGGTCCATCTGATTTACAACTTGAAGGAAGTCCTCACGAGGCATCCATGGATGTCCTATCAACTCTGCCCGCGCTTTAGACTTAGCAAACAACGCCCGCAGATTTTTAAGAACTTCTTCCCCACCCTGTTCAGCGCGCAGGTTGATATGAAACCTAAGAAACTTTCCTTTCTCACGCGCATAGTATATCGCAGCCAATGCTTGTGAAAGATGATTTTTCATCGGCCTAATTGATCCGAAGCAACCGATGTTCAATACATCGTCAAACGGCCTTTTCTTTATCCTTCGCCAATTTTCAATCGGATAGTCGTTCGGCAAATACAAAGCCTTGCCTTCTGGAAGAACACGCTTCATACCTAACATAGTACGTTCGGAGTTAAACGCTACCCAAACATTAGGTTTTTCAGCATACCTAACTAGCCAATCCATTGCAATTCCCTCATGCGCCAAAAATGGCATATTAGAATGGCAACGAATAATCCATTTAACATTTGGGTGCAGCCAACGTAATACCTCAAACTTATTAGGAACTACCCACAATGCCTCAATGATAACGTGAGTTGGACGAAACTTCGTAACCTCTCGGTCGATGTCGTTGTTGTCCGTAACCGCTACTACTTTCGCTGAAATGCCTGCAGACCTCAGCCAAGCAACCAAAAATCCTGCTGAAGATAAAAGGCCGGAAGAGCCATAAGTTGCATTCCCGCCTGACCCAAGACGCTTCTTAACAATGAACAAAATCTTAACTTGTTGTTTCATCTTGCCGCCCCGAACCTTTTTCTATTGGACAATGTTTCATCGCTTCCAATTCCAACAAGCGGATATGCTTTTGCGTCTGCTCGTAGCGGTCCAACAGTTCCGACAATGTTCCATTGGTCGCTTTAGAAATCTCTTCGAGCTTCTTTGCTCTCTCAGCATCCACGGTGTCCAGCCGCGATTTGACCTCTTCCGCCGTCACTCGCTGACTTCGTTTGATGCTGTTACCGTGGAAAAACACCCCTATGAAGCCCGCTACCGTCGCGCCAATGATGGCAATCAACAAGTCCCGGTTAAAAGCACGGTCTTCTGCAATCTGCTCCAGCTTCTCATTGATAGAAGTAATCGCCACAGCCGCGCCTGCGGTCATCGTCTCGCCGTTCGGGGTGTTCACGAAAACATGCGCGTTCTGCGCAGTTTCAATTCTGTCCAACCTACTCGTGTGGTCCGCCAACGTCTGACTGATAACAGCCAGCCGCACTTCAATGCTCGACAGCGCATCTTTTTGCTGAGGGGCCAATGCAATTGTTGGAAATAAAAAACAGACCAAAAGAGTAAGCAAGAAAATGACATGCTTCATATCATCTGTCTCTCTTGCTTTTTTCAAGCAATTCCCTCAATTCAGGGTCAGCATCGTCTGCTTGCGCCGGTCCTTCCAACGGGCTTGGCACTGGGTTCATAGGTTGAGGAGGCTCTACCTTTAGTTCTATGGCATGAACTATCGAGGTCTTACCCGTCTCCAAAAGTTCAATCCATAGCAACAACTCCGCCGCACGATTCAAATCTCGCGGTGAAGAGTCCTTGTGGCGCATGACCCTGCGCAGTCCGGTTTTGATTGACCGTGTTCCCTTTTTAGACCCTAACTGAGCCATGAACCATCCCCAAGCAAAGAGTCGTTTCAACTTTCGTTTTAACTGCCAGACTCGTTGCCTTTTCGCGTTCTCTGTCTTTGTATACACGCGATCTTCCTACTTTTCTTTAGGAGGAGTTCCTTTGTCCGACTCAATAGTAATCTTTGCCGGAGCATCAGGGCTTGCAACATACCATTTATACTTACCAGCCGCCAAATCTTCTCTAAACTTAATCAAGCGGCTTACAGGCATTGCTATCATGGTAGTCTCAGCCACGCTCCCCACTACAAAAGCGCATATTGCATGTTGCTCAAGGCAAATTACAGACGACCCGGAACTGCCGCCGCTTATACCAAACTCTTGTAACAACACAGCGTTTGTCCAGTTAATATCGCCATCAATAATCGGCCTGTCCACAGAAGGCTGGCTCACTGACCCAAGAAACACCTGCTTACCTAAACCAAGAGGCCCGCCCACATTGATAAACTCATTCAACATTTTTGGATCACGGCCAAGTGGAATGATTGGAAATTTTATAGTCTTGTCTGTTGACAGCAGAAAAAAATCATCCCCACGATGGCGAAATCCACACCCAACAGGCTGCGCACGCAGGTAAATTTTGTTACCTGCAATGTCAGGCGCAACAAAGAAAAAAGTTTTTTCTGGAGTCACAATGTTCTTAGTTGTATCCTCTTGGCAACCGCAGTGTGACGCCGTTACAAATGTATATGATTTGTCAGATTCATCAATCGCAGTGGCCGTACACCGCATTTCCATGCCGCCTTCTGAATTTTGTGAATACAGCAATGCGGTAGCTGGGTATAGTGTCTGATTAACATACACCTTGTCTTTTTCTGATATGCTTTGCCCCCAAAGTAAAGTCGAAAACAACAATCCAATTACAAGAGTCAGCAGTCTTACGCCTTTCATTTCGTCTCCTAGGTTAACTCTGTTTAAGACAGAGGAGTATGTGATGTCAATTTTTTGTAACCAAAACCATTAGGATTCTTCACTGGCTTAAGACCGCCATCGAACTCATTCACCTGAATCGCAACCAAGTCACTCTCAAATGCCAGAGCATCACATAGAGCAACCGCGCCGGGCGTCGGATGCGTCTTGATTATTTCGCGCACCTGACCTAGCGGTATTTCAAGAATACGAAACCCCACAAATGCTTTCGGCGGAGCCTTCGTCTCTACAACCGTGGTGAACTCGGTTAACTTCTTCATTACACTGCCGCCCAAATCTCTGTGGCAAACAGAATCAGAAGATCACGGTCGTCGTCCGGTAGGCTAGTTGCGAAGCCTGACCATTTCGGAAAGATTATCTTATCTCCAATAGCCCAGTCAGAAACATCCACACCAACTGCAATTACTTCTCCAAAATCTGGTTTTTCCCGTGCGGCGTCCGGGACATCGAAAAGTCCTGATTTTGTCTTTGAAGAAGGTGCTTCCCTAACAACTAGAACTTTATCACGCCCAACCCTCATTTGCTACTCCAATGATTAAACAATCGAAGAGACCATTCTCTAAACTCTGTCTCCGTCATGTCATTTTTTGCGGTGTTACATTTTGCACAGCAAGGACGAAGGTTGCCCTGCACATAACCAATATCAGAATTGATACGATCAAGACCATACCCCGTCTCAGGAAGCTGTCCTCCACAATAATAACACGGTTGATTAACTAATATAATATATTCTTAGTAAACAATTGTAAGAACAAGGTTATTACGCTTAGCGCTGCCTTTCAGCGTTTGATAACGGCCATAAGTTGTTCTACAACGTTTTCGATTTGTTAATCTAGCCGACTCACGATAGCGTTCTGGATATTTTTTACGCCATCTTTGACCAGAAGTTAATCCATCGTTAATTTTACGCACCCTTTGCCTCCAAATTAACGATGCTTCCTGCCACAGTCAAAAATGTGCCAGCAAGGCTAGCTGCATTGATAAGTGCTTGTTTGACAACCTTTGAAGCATCCATTATGCCTTTGTCCCGCATGTCAACAACTTCGCCAGACAAAGCATCAAAGCCAATTGAATCTGCCCGCCCTTTAAGGCACTTCATCGTATCCTTGACATTGTAACCGCCGTTTTCCAAAATCTGCTTTAATGGGGCCTCAAGAGCATGAAAAACAATGCCTATTCCAACAAGCTCTTCATTGTGTAGTTTTTCACCCGAGAAATTTACACTCTCTTGACAACGTAAAAGAGCAATTCCTCCTCCCGGAACTGTGCCGTCTTCCTGAGCACATTTCACACTCAACACGGCGTCTTCCGTTCTATCTCTTTTTTCCTTAGCCTCAGATTCCGTTGGAGCGCCTATTTTAATAACGGCCACACCTCCATCCAACTTCGCTAACCTCTCAGCCAGAATTTCCTTGTCGTAAGGATTCTCCGTCGAAGCAATGGCGCTGGAAAGCGATTCGATTCGCTGCGCCAACTCATTGCCCTTGCTCTTACCCTTGATGATCGTGGTATTAGTTCGCGTCACCACGACGCGCTCGGCCTGTCCAAGGACACTCAAGTCGCATTTAGACAGATCAAGACCAAGTTCTTCTACAATACTAATGCCACCTGTAAAGGCTGCTAAGTCAGAAAGAAAATCTCTCCGGCGCTCACCATACCAAGGTGCTGTTACGACGCACGAGCGCAGCACAGCGCGATTCTGTAATAACAGCGCCATTACCGGCAATTCAAATTCCTCTGATAGAATGAGGATCGAACGGCCTGCCTGAGCTACTGCGGCGAGCAAAGGCTCTATCTTTCCAATGCTCTGAATGCGGCGCTCGTGCAAGAGTATAAACGGATTTTCAAGAACGCACTCATTTCGTGAAAAATCCGTAATGAAATCAGGATGCCGAAACCCGGAATCAAATCTCATCCCGGCAGAAAACTCGATGTGCGTCTTGTCTGTGCGCGAACTATCGACGCTAACGATGCCGTTCTTACCAGCCATTTGTAAGGCTTCAGTTACAATCTTAGCAACTTCTTCATCGCCATTCGCCGCGATGCGGGCTACATCCAGACCCATGCCGTCATAGCGCGTTGACATCTGCGCGAGTTGTTGAACTATCTTCGCAGTAGCCTTGTCAATCCCTGACCGTAGGAAA
>Ga0187862_10005687_pt1 | contig 11468 bp, 9 predicted proteins | sample June2016WEW_10_1_FD_133003 | JGI IMG/M metagenome (GOLD analysis project Ga0187862, IMG submission 133003) | Peatland microbial communities from SPRUCE experiment site at the Marcell Experimental Forest, Minnesota, USA - June2016WEW_10_150 | ecosystem: Environmental > Terrestrial > Soil >...
CCGGCCATCGCGGATATTGGAGTCTCTGTCATGGTCATTTTAGAGTTTATGCCCCGGGACGGATTTGCCGGCGCAGTCCGGAACTGGCTTCGCTGCTGAAAAACCGCTTGCAATAGCCATAAAATATGGCTAGAATTGAGGGTATGGACATCAGTACCGCAGAAGCCAAGAATCGCCTCACTGAGCTGATCCGGATGGTCGAGGGTGGCGAGCAGGTGGTTATCACGCGTCATGGCCGTCCTGTCGCCCAGATTGCTCCACCGCCCGCGGAGGGCCGCAAAGCTAAGCTTGGAGGCATGAAGCACCGCATTCGCCTCTTTCCCGGCTGGGACGCGCCCGTCGATCTGGACCGGTTTTTGGAAGGCGGCCTGTGAGAAGCAGCGCCGGCCCGAACGGATTTCTTTTGGACACCTGCTCGGCCTTGCTGGCTCTCGCCGACCCGGATGCGCTCTCCCCCGCGGCGCGCCAGGCGATCCTCGATGGGCCGAATCTTCTCAGCGTAGTCTCCTACTGGGAGGTCATTCTCAAGAGCATGAAAGGCACTCTTGACGTGGGCGATCCGCGCGCCTGGTGGCTCGACGCGCTGGAGCAGTTGGCAGCTGCTCCCTTGATTTTGCGTCCCCAGCATATTGCCGGGATCTACGTTTTGCCGCCGGTCCACAAGGATCCATTCGACAGAATGCTGATTGCTCAGGCAACCGCCGAGGGGCTGGCATTGGTGAGCCGCGACAGCGAGATTGCACAATACGCATCGAGGGGCTTGCGCGTGGTGGTTTAAAAAGCGAGTCGGCTGGTTTCGGTCCGCAAACGATGGCTTGATGAGCGCAATGTGTGGCAAAAATGACACAGGACAGAGTTGCCATCAGGCGTCTAGTCTAACGGTTGCGTTAGTTTTCCACAGCCTGGAGAGCGATTTTATTGGCAAAACCCGCGCACCTGGAACAGACCATTGCGGCGTCCATCGAGTTTGCGGGCGTGGGGTTGCACTCCGGCGCGCCGGTGAAGATGCGCCTTTTGCCCGCGCCGGCCGGCTCGGGGATCGTCTTTCGCCGCACCGACCTGGACAACTTTGAGATTCCCGCCATCGGCCGCAACGTGGCCAAGGTCAGCTACGCCACCAGCCTGATGCGCCAGGGCGTGCTGATCTCTACCACCGAACACCTGCTCTCAGCGCTCATCGGCATGGGCGTTGACAACGTGATTGTAGAGCTGGACAACCTGGAGCTGCCGATTCTGGACGGCAGCGCCCTGCCCTATGTGCAGGCTTTCCTCAACGCGGGCATCCGCACACAGCGCCGCCGCCGCGAAACCGTCCGCGTGCTGCGCGCCGTCGAGGTGCGTGAGGGCGACAAGTTCATCGGCGTCTATCCCGGCTCCGGCTACAGCATCCAGTACGCGATCGACTTTCCCGCGCCCATCGGCCAGCAGAGAGCTTATGTCGATCTGGCCGCCGAGACGTACGGCGCCGCGATTGCGCCGGCGCGGACCTTCGGTTACAAGGCGGACGAGAAGCGGCTGCGCGATATGGGACTGATCCGGGGCGCCGGACCGGCGAATGCAATAATCCTGGGAGCCCAGGGGCCGGAGAACGGCCCGCTGCGCTTCCCCGACGAGTACGTGCGCCACAAGGTGCTCGACCTGATCGGCGATCTGGCCCTGGCCGGGCGTCGCATCGAGGGCCATGTGGTTGCCGAGCGCGCCGGCCACGCCATGCACACCGCCCTGGTCTCTCGTCTGCTCAAAGACCGCTCGGCTTGGGAGCTGGCCCATGTGCCCGTTGAGACGGCGCCGGCAGAGCAGGCCGCCCCGGCAGCCCTCTCTGAATTCGCACTTTCCAGCCCGGCTTTGATTGGCGCTTGAGCGGTGCTCAGTGGCCGGCAGTTAGTGATCGGTTTTGCGAATTCCTGGCGGCAAGCCGGGTTGAGAATTGTGCGTTCCTCCTCTGCTGGCTCTCTTTTTCGCTTCTGGGATGAGCCTGAGAGGCCCATCCCACACGCAGCCTTCCTCCACTTCCGGTACCATATTTGAGGTACCTGTTTTTCAATGAGCCTGAAAGCCAAGCTGGAAGCAGTCATCTACGCCGCGGAGGAGCCGGTCACATTGGCCCAGCTCGCCGCAAACTTTGCCGCCGACGCCCTGGAATGGAAGGCGGAGCAGGAAGCCGCGTCTGCCGCGCGCGAAGCCGAGTCCGCCAGCCAGACCGGAGCGAACTCCGAGTCGCTTTTCCTGTCACCCCCACCCCCGGCTCACGAGCAGTTGATCTACATGGGGCTGGATGAGGCTCTGGCGGTCGCTTTGCCTGCTGAATCGTTCGCGACGCCTACGGAGCCCCCAGTTGAGCCCCTGGCCGAGCCCAATGCGGAAGCCGCCTCCGATACGAGCCAGGAGGCCGCAGCAGACGTCGCGGAGGCCTCCGGCGACGCCGAACTTGATGCTCGCCGTGCGGCTCGCCTGCGCGACCGCGAGGTCCGCGCCGTCCTCCGCCAGCTGCTCGACGAGCTGATCGCCAGCTACGCTTCCGACGAGCGCGGCATTGAGATTCGCGAGATCGCCGGCGGATTTCGCATGGCCACCAAGCCTGAGTGCCACGACGCCGTTCGCTCCTTCGTAAAGAGCCTCAAGCCGGCGCTCCGGCTGTCGCTGCCTGCGCTGGAGACGCTGGCTGTCATCGCTTACAAGCAGCCCGTCACAGCGCCGGAGGTGAATGAGATTCGCGGCGTGGATTCGTCGGCGGTCTTCGGTTCGCTGCTGGCCCGCAAGCTGATCGCCACCGCCGGCCGCAAGCCGGTCATCGGCCGGCCCATCCTTTACAAGACCACCCGCGAGTTTCTGCTCCGCTTTGGCCTGAAGGACGTCTCCGAATTGCCGTCGATGGAGGAGTTCGAGAAGCTGGCCGCTATCGAGCTCGACGAACCGGAAGCTCCGGCCGGCTCGGAACCTACCTCCGCTGTGACCTCGGACTCGAACTTCGATCTAAGCCTTGAAGCGGAGGAAGTCGGCGCCGAAGAGCCTCCGGATCAACTCCGGATCTTGGCGCCAGACGCCCCTGAACCCTCCCAGACCGCCGTGACGGCGGCCAGCAATGAACCCCAAATCCCCGAAGAGGTCGCGCCTGCTGCGCCTCCGGCCACCGAGCAGGCAGAATCCGAGAGTATTCCCCATGGCAAAGAGAAAGACTAGCAAGCCCAAAGATCTGAAACTGCAGCCGGCCGAACCCGAAATACCTATTGCGCCCGAAACCGGGAATCCCCAGGCCGCGACAGCAGACCCCATCGCAGACCAGTCGTTTGTGATTCTGCCTGGTGAACAGGAGCCCCACCCGAGGTTTACCGACGAGATTCCTTTGATCGTTGTAACACCTGCGTCCGAAATTGAAATCGAAGCCGAAGACGGTCCCAAGCCGGAGCAAGGCGCGGGAGAGCCCGAAGCGGAAGACTCCGAACCGGAGTTCAAGCCGATGCCGCGCCCACCCGCCAAGCTCGAGCGGCTGCAAAAGATCCTCGCCAAGGCCGGCGTGGCCAGCCGCCGCAAGGCCGAGGAGCTCATTGAGCAGGGCCGTGTGCAGGTGAACGGCACGGTGGTCACGGAGCTGGGCACCAAGGCCGATGCCGGCCGTGACCACATCCGCGTGGACGGCAAGCTTCTCCAGGGCGCCGAGCGGCTGCGCTACTTTGTCCTCAACAAGCCCAGGGGCTTCGTCACCACAGTCAAGGATCCCGAGGGCCGTCCCACGGTGATGCAGTTCTTTGACAAGATGCGCGAGCGCCTCTACCCCGTCGGCCGCCTCGACTACATGAGCGAGGGCCTGCTTTTGGTGACCAACGATGGCGAACTGGCCAACCGGCTGACCCGCACTGCCGCCGGAGTGGAAAAGACCTATCTGGTGAAGGTGGCCGGCCAGCCCAGCGAGGCCGAACTCGACCTACTGCGCAATGGGGTCGCCATCGAGCGCGGCAAGCCTGGCACAGAACGTGTCCGCACCTCGCCTGCCCGCGTGCGCCAGGTCCGCCAGGGCGACAATCCGTGGTACGAGGTGGTTCTCATCGAGGGCCGCAACCGCGAATTGCGCAAGATGTTCGAAGAGATTGGCCACTTTGTGGAGAAGATTCGCCGCGTCGGCTACGGACCGTTGGTTCTGGACCAGGAGCCGGGAAACCTGCGCGAACTCGATGCCAACGAGCTCGACCTGCTGCGCAAGGCCGCCGAAGGCAAGCTGCGCACCCCAAAAGCGAAGGATGTCCGCCGCCGCAACATGGTCGATGCCGGCAAGTTGCCCACGGTGGCCCCCCGCGCCACGGGTGCGCGCCCGTCAAGGCCTGCAAGAACCAAGCCCTTTGCAGCCAAGTCTTTTGAAGAGCGACCCGCGCCAGGGCCCAAGGACTATCGTCCCAAGCGATCCTTCAATGAGGGTGGCGACTCGGGCAGCAACAGAGCCCGTCCAGTCCGTCCTGCCGATGAGGGATCCCGCCCCAGACGCCCGGCCGGCCGAGACTTTGGCTCTCCGCGGCACACAGGCTTCCGGCCTTCCGCTCGCCCCGTGTGGCAGGAAGACGACCGGCCCACCCCTTCTGCAGACCGCTTTACCGGTGGCTCAAGCGGCGGGAGGCGCCCGCCCGCGGCCAAGCCCTTCGGAGCTAAACCTTACGGGGACAGGCCTTCGCCGGGGCGCAGCTTTGGCGACAAGCCTCCGGCTGCCCGCACCTACGGCGACTGGCCCGCCGCGCGCCGAACCTACGGCGATAAGCCCGCGTTCCACAAGTCCGCCCCCGGCGAGCCCGCCCGTCCGGCAAGGACCGCCCGCCCGTCCGCCAAGGACCGTCCGCCCGCGCCGCCCCGCGAAGCTCAAGACCGCAACGAGGATTTTGGCCCGGCAAGGCCGCCAAACCTCCACATTGAAGAGATCAAGGGATCCGACAGCCAAGCTCCCAGCCGTTCCAGCGCCCCTCGGCCCTACTCCGGCCGCCCGAGCACTCCCCGGTCTGCCTCGGAACGGTCGAGTGCGCCCCGATCGAGAACCGGGCGTCCAGGCGCTCCCTATTCCCGTCCGGATCGTCCGGTTTCCGACCGGCCAAGAGCAGCCAAGCCTTTCCGTGGCGAGGGAGGGCTTGCGCGGCCCTACACCACCAGCAGCGGCAAGCCCCGCGCGGGTGGCGCCAGGCCAAGCAGTAAGTCTGCCAACTTCGCCAAGCCAGGAGGCCGTTCATTTGGGGCTGGACCAAGCCGTCCGTTTGAATCGAATTCCGTGGGCCCGGCCAAGCGGCCCTTCGGTCGCGATGCTGGCGAAGGCTCCTTCACTCCCCGTCCGCCACGCCCAGCCGCAGGCTCCAGCCCTCGCCCGGCAGGCCCCAGGCCGCCGGGCAAGACCGGCTGGAAGCCCAAGCCGAGCTACGGAGGCCCCAACAAGCCTGCCTCCAGCGCCCGTTCCAAGCCCAGGGCCGGGAGCGCCGCCAAATCCGGCTACAAGGGCAAGCCGGGCGGCCCGAAGCGGACGGGCTCGCCCGGCGGAAAAAGACGCGGCTAGCAAAGCAACCCTCTTATTGGCTGTCGTAGTGGGAGGGTTTTAGAATGCCAGTGATAACCTGACGCCAGTCAAGGGGGCACCCATGGCAAACACCTTTGGCACAGACATTCTCATCCAGGCCCCGAACCCCAAGAAGGCGGCTGACTTCTACGTCGAGCAGCTCGGATTCGAGGTCACTGGCGAAGACACGCAGATGATCAGCCTGCATGGCAAGCGCATCAACCTCTTCATCGAGCACGGTCCGGCGCTGGGACCGGTCCTTGAAGTCACGGTTGACAGCGTGGAAGCCGCCCGGCGCCGGCTGGTAAAGTACGGATGCGCGGTCATCAAGGATGAGCCGGATTTCCCCCGGTGCTATATCAAGGATCCCTTCGGCCTGATCTACAACCTGACGACCTGACTCGAATTCTGCTGCCAATCCGCGCCTCCGCGCATCTCATCTTTCATGAGCATTGAAAAAGCAACCTTCGGGGCCGGCTGTTTCTGGGGCGTTGAAGCCGCCTTTGCCGCGATTCCGGGCGTCGTCGCCACCGCCGTCGGCTATGAGGGCGGTCAGCTCGATCGGCCAAGCTACAAGGACGTCTGCACCGACCAGACCGGCCACGCCGAGGTTGTGGAGCTTGACTTCGATCCTGCGCGGGCCAGCTACGAGCAGCTTCTGGATGCGTTCTTTTCGCTCCACGACCCCACCACCCTCAATCGCCAGGGCCCGGACTGGGGCACGCAGTACCGCTCCGCCATCTTCTTCCACTCGCCCGATCAGGAGGCGCAGGCACGCGCCAAGATCGACCGGCTCACCGCCGAAGGCCGATTCAAGCCCAAGCGCATTGTGACCAAAGTTGAGCCGGCCCAGACCTTCTGGCGCGCCGAGGAGTACCACCAGCGCTATCTGGAAAAGCGCGGCCAGGCAAGCTGCCATATCTAGGGGTTAGGGATTAGGGGTCAGGGATCAGGGATCAGAAGAACGCTGCACCGCGGTTCAAACTCTTTTCACTCTTCCGTAGAAACTGCGGCGGGTTCAGACTCCGTCCCCGGCTCGTCGATCCACAAACACCCGATCCACCACACCAGCACGGCCAGATAAACAAAGCTGTTGGCGTTGATCAGGTTCGTCCGGATGGCTACAAGGTGCTCGAAGGCCGGGCGGTCTTTTGGCGTGGCCGTCAGCGCCATGCGTTGCAGCACCGCGGTCATCCGCTGTAGAGCCAGAATCAAGGCCAACTGCGAAATCGCCGCTGTCGACAGGCCAATCACAATCCGCTGTGTGTGGCTTCGCCAGCCCGCCTTGTACCTGCGCCCGAAGAGGACCACAAGCAGACCCAGCCCCACCGTCAGCATTACCGTCAGCAGGTCGACCTTCTCAGCCGCCATCTGCATCAGCCGAAGCGCCGCCAGGTGCGAATCGGCGGTCAGCGTCTTCCACGCCGGCCACGGCCCCCACACGGCCAGCAGTGTGCCCGCCACCGCCAGCAACCCCAAGCTGTTCACGATCCAGAGGGAACGCGGAAGTCCGACGAACGCCCGCCGAGCCATCTCCACAATCACGAGCAGGCCAACCAGAGCCATCACATCGGCCAGCACCACGAAGATCGTGCTCAACGTGAACGGCGCCATCCGCCCAGCGAGCTCCCGGCTCGCCAGCAGCCGCAGAGCCGTGAGCACTATGCTTGCCGTAAAAAACGGAAAGCGCCGTGCCCGGTCCCGCCCCAGCAGAACCACCAGCAACACCAGAAGCGCAGCAAAGGTCAGCGTCCAAAGAACCTGAACGGTGGTGAAATCGAAGTTGAAGTGCATCTTATGCCTTGTCCAGTCTCGTCCATTCTTGTCTGGCCCGAGGGTCAAACGCCGGGCAGACCCCTCTTATTCTAATCGCCCAGCCAGAACGCCGGCCAAGATCGCTGCCCGGATCGGGCGGAGATTACGCAAGAAGGGGGGAGAAGAAGATGGTGCGCCCGGAGATCCGCCGCGGCGGACGAACTCCCGACCTAACGCTCCGGAGGCTCACCGCCGCGATCTCCATCCAGGAAGCCGAAAACTTGGTGCGCCCGGAGAGATTCGAACTCCCGACCTAACGCTCCGGAGGCGTTCGCTCTATCCAGCTGAGCTACGGGCGCGCATCTCCAGCATAACGCACTTTGGTTTCCTGGCGCTTATCTGCCGACGTCGATCGCCAGGGCAATCGCATTTTGAGATTTGAGCGGGAAATGGAGGGTACGGGCTTTTGCCCGTACTTAAGACAACACAAAATCCGTTGGGCTTCAGCCCCTGAGGGATAGCCTTTGGGTTGATCTGTCCTTGAGATCGGCGTGCGCGTGGCGCTGATTCCATCAAGATCACAAGCTCACATTTGTGCTTTCTCTCCCCTCAGGGGCTAAAGCCTCCTTCCTTTCAGTGCATTAGCGTACGGGCTGAAGCCCGTACCCTTCAGAGATTCAAATGCGATTGCCACGCGTCGATCTCTGTTCTCTGTTCCCTATTCCTGGTCACCTCGCTTACCATGGAGACCGTATGGCCTACTTCCTCTTCAAGACCGAGCCCGATGTGTATTCCTTCGACGATTTCCTGCGCGACCAGGAGACGGTCTGGGACAACGTGACCAATCCAACAGCCGTGAAGTACCTGCGCGAGATGAAAGCGGGGACGAAGTGGATCTTTTACCACACGGGCGATGAGCGCGCCGCCGTGGGCACGGGCGAAGTTGTAAGCGTGGACCCTGCCGATCCCAAGGCGCCCATTGTGCGCGTGAAGGCGGGCAAGCGGCTCAATCGGCCCAAGACCCTGGCCGCCATCAAGGCGGAGGCGCTCTTTGCCGAGTCGCCGCTGGTGAAGATGGGGCGGCTTTCGGTGGCGCCGCTCAGCGAAGAGCAGTGGAAGTGGTTTCTTGGGTGAAGCAGCCAGGGTACGCACCACCGCGTCGGGTTGGATTCACACCTTCCGGCGTCGCGCTTGTTCTTTCGGCCGCTTAACCATTCGGGAGAGATCGTGAAGCATTTCGCTCTGCTGATTCTTCTTGCCTCGTGGGTTTCATCCGCGCAGCAGTATACCCGTGGCATCGGCGTCTATCCGGGCGATCCCGAAGAGTACACGGGTCCAGCGCTGGTCATCGATTCCAGCACCTACCGCAACCTCGCGCTGCACCGTCCCGCGTATCAATCCAGTGCCTACGACTACAACCTGACCGCGCAGCTGGTCACAGACGGCATCAAGGACCAAGCTCTGCCGTGGTGGATTGTCACCTCCACCAGCGACGCAGGCATTCTCGGCAAGAATCAGCGCGAGGTCTTCCTGGACGGCAATGTGACATCGTCCATCGACGTCTCCGGCCAGAACCCCTGGGTCGAGTTCGATATGGAGGGGGGAGGCGACACTCCGGAGATCGATCGCGTCGATCTCTATTTGCGCAAAATCTATGGAAGGCCGCCTGCCGGAGAGTGGACCTACACGGTTTCCGGCTCGGATGACCATGTGGCCTGGAGGGAGTTGGGCCGGGCCAGCGGCACGGTTTGGCCCAATATGAATGTGCCCGGCCCCAGCTTCCTGCAGCCCATCGCATTCACGGCGCCCTCGCGATGCCGCTACTACCGCGTGCAGCTATCGGCCGACAGCGTGCACAAGTGGGGAGTGGCCGAAGTATCTCTTTTCCGCAACAACCAGGAGGTGCACATTGCCGGGCCGGACAACTTTACCAGCGCATGGATGAGCGCCGGAAGCGGAGAAGAGTGGGTGTATGTGGACCTGGGAGCGCCCTGCACCTTCGACCGCGTCGTACTGACGTGGATTCGCCGCGCTGTTGAGGGTTCTATCCAGGTATCCGGCGACGCCAGCGATTGGCGGACTGTTGCCGCGCTGCCGTCGGCGACCGGGCCCGGCGACGACATCCACCTGGCTATGCCGGCCCGCGGGCGCTTTGTCCGCGTTCTCATGACCAGACCTGAGGAGCCGGGAAGCCGCTATATCCTGAGCGAACTGGAAGTCTTCGGACGCGGCGGGCCGGTGGCCGTTCCCAAGCCGGCGTCTTCCCCGCAATCCGGAGGCACGCTCAATATTGCTGGAGGAGATTGGCGCGTCCAGCGAGCGTCGCTTGTGCCCGTGGATGGCGAGCAGATATCCATTCCCGGTTTCGCCGACAAGGATTGGATGATCGCCACTGTGCCGGGAACGGTTCTCACAAGCTATCTGAACGGCGGGGCCATCGCCAATCCTGACTTCGGCGACAACCAGTACACCGTCTCCGACTCCTTCTTCTGCGCGGACTTCTGGTATCGCGATGAATTCACCGCCCCTGCACTGGCCCATCCCCAGCACCACATGTGGCTCGACTTCGACGGCATCAACTGGAAGGCCGAGGTCTACTTGAACGGCCAGAAGGTTGGGCGCATCGACGGCGGTTACATGCGCGGCCGCTTCGATGTGACCGCGTTCGTGCATCCAGGGGCCGCGAATGCTCTGGCCGTGCGCATCATTCGCAACGCAAATCCAGGAGGCACAAAGGACAAGGCTGGCGAGACGGTGAACGGCGGCGCCCTGGGCCGCGACAATCCCACCTATCACGCTTCCGCCGGGTGGGACTGGATCTCGACCATCCGCGGCCGCAACACCGGCATTTGGAGCAACGTATCGCTCCGCGCCAGCGGCGCTGTCACCGTGGAAGATCCTCTGGTCACCACCACCCTGCCTCTGCCTGACGCCTCTCACGCCGATGTCGTCATTCAAGCCACGCTGCGCAACCTCGAGGGACATCCAGTTTCAGGCGTATTCCGCGCGCACTTTGGCAGCGTGACGGTCGAAACGCCGGTGACCCTCGACTCGTCCGAAACGAAGGCCGTCGAGCTAACGCCCACCACGCAGCCCGCGCTTCGGCTGGCGAATCCCAAGCTGTGGTGGCCTGTGGGCTATGGAGAGCCCAACCTCTACCCGGTCACGTTGGAGTTCGTCATCGGCGGCAACGTTTCCGATACAACTTCCTTCCAGACCGGCATCCGCCAGTTCACGTATTCGGAAGACGGCGGCGTCCTGAAGATGTGGATCAATGGACGGCGCTTCATCGCCCGCGGGGGCAACTGGGGTTTTCCCGAGTCCATGCTTCGCTATCGCTCCCGCGAGTTCGAAGCCGCGCTGCGCTACCACCGCGACGAGCACTTCAATATGATCCGCAACTGGGTGGGTCAGACGGGCGATGAGGCGTTCTACCAGGCTGCCGACCGCAACGGCGTCGTGGTGTGGCAGGACTTCTGGCTCGCCAACCCGTGGGACGGCCCCGACCCGGACAACAACGATCTTTTTCTGGCCAACGCGCGCGACTACCTGCTGCGCATCCGCAACCACGCTTCATTGGGCCTCTTCTGCGGCCGCAACGAGGGCCTTCCGCCACAACCCATCGACGAAGGCTTGCGCAATCTTGTGGCCGCGCTGGAGCCCGGATCGCACTACATCTCCAGCTCGGCTGATGGACCGGTGAGCGGCCACGGTCCCTACCGCGTCGAGCCTCTCAGGTTTTACTTCGAGCACGCGCCGGGCAAGCTCCACAGCGAGATGGGCGCGCCTAACATCGTCGACATGGATAGCCTGAGCCGCACCATGCCCCAATCCGCGATGTGGCCGCAGGGCAGTCAGTGGCCGCTGCACGATTTCTATCCCAGAAACGAATTTGCGGACGCAATCGACCGGCAATACGGCGGCGCGGCCAACATCGCCGGATGGGTAAGCCTGGCGCAGTTCGTCGATTACGACGCCTACCGCGGCATGTTCGAGGGGCAGAGCAAGAACCGCCTCGGACTGCTGATCTGGATGAGCCATCCCGCCTGGCCGTCGCTTCTCTGGCAAACCTACGACTACTTCTTCGACACCGACGCGGGGTACTACGGCGCGAAGAAAGGGGCTGAGCCGCTGCACATCCAGTGGAACGCAGCCACCGATGCCGTCGAGGTGGTGAATTACAGCGCGGGCG
>Ga0187862_10005689_pt1 | contig 11467 bp, 9 predicted proteins | sample June2016WEW_10_1_FD_133003 | JGI IMG/M metagenome (GOLD analysis project Ga0187862, IMG submission 133003) | Peatland microbial communities from SPRUCE experiment site at the Marcell Experimental Forest, Minnesota, USA - June2016WEW_10_150 | ecosystem: Environmental > Terrestrial > Soil >...
ATGAGTGGTCGACACGCCAAGAATACACAATAGTTCGATAAAGAATGGAGGATCAGATGACGATTTCAAATCAAACAGTTGAGCGATGTATAGAGGAGTGCTTGCAGTGCTCACGCTGGTGCGCTCAATGCCGTGCTGAGTCCCTGGACCAGGATCCGACCATGATGAGGGACTGTATCCGGCTTTGTAACGAATGCCTTGAAGTGTGCCGAACCTGCGTAACCCTGCTTACGGGCAGCTCTGGATACGCTCACCGGGTGTGCAGTATCTGTTCCGAGCTATGCTCAGCCTGTGCGGCAGAGTGCGGGAAATCCGAAGGTGAAACGATGAGGAAGTGTGCTCAAGCGTGCCGTCAATGCGCGGCTACATGCGCCGAGGTCGCACAAGCGGGCCCAATTCGGCGGGCCGCTGCATAAGATGAAAGTCTGGGCTGCCTTGCCCTCAGCTGGGGTCGGGGCGGAATCGCGCGCATCGAGGCTCCCATCGATTTCCATAGCCTCCCACTTGAGCAACCGATCCAACGCGCTAGTTCTCACCTCCAAAACTGCGGAGCAACGGAGCTGATACGGCGACTGTCCTTTAGCTGTCCAATAACGGTTCCTTAACGTCACTTACAAGGTTTTTCGAGGGTCACCCGCGTCTTGTAAGTTGTTGAAACTACTAACAGTTGTGGGATCATAACCCAAAGGTCGGTGGTTCAAATCCACCCCCCGCAACCATCCCCTTCGAGCACTTCCCTGACTTCACTACTCGAATTTGGCCCATTTGACACCAGAATTAGCGGGGTGAGTCACTGTTCAGAAGGTATTTCTCGTTCCTAACACAGCCAGATGTCCCCCAAGCAGAATTCGGGACAACGTCGTCGGAGTTCACTTTAGACGTGTCTGCCGCGGTAGGGACGCTCATCGCTAAGCGCACCCTGCACAGATCCGTAAATATGCTTACTAGCAGCCCCGACATCAGATCGGTTTCATAGTCTGCAGCTTCATTGACGAATTTGCTTACATATACCGGCCAGTCATCCATGCTTTCGGCGACTTCTGCACACTCGAAGACTCGGTTTCACAATTTTCTGTTAATGGGACTTCAACTAAAGTAATTTCGAAGCCGTTTCGAAACGTGTAATACTCCTCAATCTAATATGGGGCGAGAATGAGAACCGCCGCCAACCCAGGTTCAGGAAGAGAGCGCGGTTGAGAATGTTGGACTTCCGCTTCGTCCCAGGGCGGCCATTGCAAAGAGGCGGAACACAAAGCCCACCGGCACGCTAAGATATCTGACGGCGAAAGCCAGGGCGCGGCCATCGCTGACGCCCTATCATGAATGTAGATTAGTAGCGTTTCATTGCTTTCAGACGAACCAGGAAACGACACAGATTTCCTATGGTAATGCCTAGCTCGAAGACCGCCCATGATGCCGCTCGACGCCGATTCTGGTTGGCGATGTCTGGCTTTGTCATGGCGCTTGCGCTCCTACCCTTTTCCTACAAAGTCGAACGTCGCCTGGAGACAGTTGTGCACATCAAGGGCGGAGAATCCGAAAAAGTTGACCTGGAAATAGCGCAGCGTTTCCAGTCTCCGTTCGCCCACCGACTGATTCTGGTGATCAGCGGTATTCCCGATCCGGATTCCGCCAAAGGCGCAGATGCGTTGGGCTTCTTAACCACTTCGTTTCGTAGTGTGCCAGGAGTGTCGGGGGTGGTCTCAAGTGTGGATTGGCCAGATCCTCTGTTCACCGGGAAAAATGGCGGGACCTTGATCATCATTGGGCTGGAGCCGCACGATGAAACGGTGGAGGGGTTGGTCCCCAAACTACGGGCAAGAGCAGACTGGATGGAAGGTCAGCTTAGGTCGCAATATCCCAAGATCAAACTGCAAATTACGGGCGAAACGCCATTGAACTTCGATCTTCGCAAGGTCAGCGCCGACGACGTCACCCATGCCGAGGAACGAGCGATGCCGGTCACTCTCGTGCTGCTGGTGCTGGCATTCGGCAGTCTTGTAGCCGCGCTATTGCCCCTGGCAGTTGGACTGCTCTCCATCTCCACGGCGTTAGGTGCAGCGGCACTCCTCGCGCATTATCTGCAGCTGTCGATTCTGGTACAGAATCTGGCAACGATGCTCGGTCTTGGGTTAGGCATCGACTATGCATTGCTGATGGTGAGCCGGTTTCGCGAAGCATTGGCCGAAGGATATGATCCCGGCCCTGCTGCCGATATTGCTGCCAGGCAGGCGGGGCGGACGCTGATCATCTCGGCTACGACAGTTGCAATCGGATTTTCGGCGCTTCTGATTGTGCCCATCAGCGAGCTGCGCTCCATCGGGATAGCTGGGCTGCTGGTGACCGCCTTGAGTGTCATGTTGTGTACATCCATTCTGCCTTGGGCGCTTAGTCTGCTAGGGCATCGCATCAATGTCGCAAGAGTGAGTATTCCAGACGGACGATCAAAAACGCGGGACCTATGCGCGGCGAGCGAGAGGTGGGTGCGGTGGGGCTGCATCGTAACCCGCCGGCCCTGGACAGCTTTGTTTGTCGCCGGGATTCCGCTACTGATCCTTGCATTCCAGGCACGGAGAATCTCTCCTGGAATTCCTGACCATGACTCGCTCCCGGCCGCAGCCGAGTCGGTGCGAGCACTGCACACACTTCAGGGCATGGGGCGGTCGGGCATTGTGCAGGGTCTGCGAGTGATCCTCGAGTTGCCGCCGCAGTCTCCGACGCTCTCGCCAACTGGCTGGCTCGCCACCACTCGCATGACGAAACACTTCCAGAGCGATCCTAGAGCCGAGGAGGTCCTATCTCTTCCGACCCTGACGGGAATGTCTGAGACGGCGGGTGCCGCCGACGAACTGCCAGAGTCAATGCGCAAGAGTTTTCTTAGCAGCGATGGCCAGGCTACCTTGATTGAGTTGCTGCCCACCGCCGCTCTTTCGCCCAACGAACAGGTTCGATGGGTTCGAGACGTGCGTTCCTCCGATGTCGCGGCGATGACCGGCGTGCCTGGCGCGGTCCTGCGTGTCGGCGGCGTTCCCGCACTCGAGGCAGATTATGATTCAGTAGTAAAAGAGCGTTTGCCGGAGGTGGTCCTCGGCGTCGTATTGGGGAGCTTGCTGGCACTGCTTATCGGGTTACGTTCTTTATTCGCGGCTATCAAAGCAATTTTGCTTAACCTGCTCTCCGTCGGCGCTTCATTCGGTGCGCTGGTTGTCGTCTTTCAGGATGGCCACGGTAGCAAACTTTTTGGGCTCGAAGGACCGACCGGAAGCGTATACCCAATCGTGCCGATTCTCTCATTTGCGATCGTCTTTGGATTGAGCATGGACTATGAGGTCTTCCTGGTTGCCCGAGTTCTCGAAGAACGGCGGCGCGGTCTATGTGAGAGATCGGCGGTGATCGAGGGTCTGGCGCGGACTGCCGGTCTCATCACGAGCGCAGCGGCAATTATGATTGCCGTTTTCACCGCATTCACCTTGGGCAGCTTTCTGGTCGTTCAAATGCTGGGTTTTACGCTGGCCGGGGCGGTGCTCATCGACGCCACAGTGGTGCGGATGGTTGTCGGGCCAGCCCTGTTGCGACTCGCCGGCGACTGGAATTGGTGGCCCTTTGGCTTGTATGGGGCTTCGGCAACGTCCGATAAATAGCTTCTCCCATGACAGCGAGCACTGTGAATGGTTCCGCGACAGCACAGTTCCTCGCAACGCCCAATTTAAGCGATGCCAGTTATTTCACTTTCTCTTCTTGAGCGCTGGACGGGCTGAGATCAAAGTCCTTGCGTCCAAGATTTGCCTTTGCTGAGCCGGCTTCGATGACAAGAATCGAGGAACCAGGCTGGCCTTGCTGCTTCGCCTCGATCTGCGACGCAGACCAAACGCCGCTGACTTGTCGCAGCCCGTAGTAAATGAATTCCTTCTGCTGGCCCGTCCCGTGGAGCGTCTTCACCACATGCACAGGGTACAAAATGCCGCGGTCAATCCACGATGTTACCGAATCATAGTAAGACCGATCCTGAGCGCCGGACGTGCTCTTAAGGACAAAGCAATCCCGTGCACCGTATTTCTCAGCTGCCAGGAGTTTCTGATTCTTCCAGAAGAACTGGCTCTCTACCATATCTTCATAGGAGAAATCTGTTCCTACTATGGGGTCGTTCCAGCGTTCGAATGGCAACACGCTGGCGGCCTTCTCACCTGGAAGTATTTTCTCAATCGTCACGTGCCCACTCCCGCTCATTTGCAGAAGAAGGCGGGTCTTCTCTGAGCCAGGCCCCGAGATCTCGCATAACAAACGCAGACCGTCGGGAAACCAGTGGGCCTTGGCGGCAAACTTGTAGCTCGTGCGCTTCTCGTTGCCTTCGATCCGTGTAAGTCGCCCAGTCAAGCGGTAGTCCAATTTCTCAATACGCTGTCGGGAACCAGTCAGAACTGTCTCCAGGTCAGGATTCGCCGCGAACGCGCGCGATGGATGCACCGGCCACAACAGCACTAGCAAAGCGATGGGCGCCTGAATCACCCTGAAGGCGCTGATTCTTTTCATATGGGATCGTACCACTGGCTCGAATAAATACGGAGCAGCCTATGGTTCAAACTCACGATCTACAATATTCCGCCTGCGACCCTGCGCGAAACAAGCCACCACTAGAGCGGTGGATTCCGTTGAATGTATTTCTTGCTGTCGAACTTCTTCCCCGTGCTCGCACCGGACATATATCGAATTTGTCCGAAGATTGGCCATTCAAACCAGGGACGGTCGAACTTTCCTACGATCGACCACGCAATTCCTGCATAGCCGTTGGGGTCCCGCCCATCCAATTCGTACTTGTCATTCAGGCGCACTGCGATCTGGTATGCCTGAGCCGGCGATGGGCTCCACTCCAGAATTTGTTTGCCCAGTACATCCGCAGATAGTTGTGCATCCAGCCGGTGCGTGGCGTTCGTTTGTCGGTGTGGCCAGCAAATCCCGCGCCGGCGGATTCGACGGAGAATAGGTTCGCACCAGCGAGGCCAGCACGCCGGTCAGCTGATTGGTCAGCATGTGCTCCTCGGGCTGGTGAAGTTCGCTTCCCGACATACCTTCATAATCAACCCAGAAGGCAAGGTGGCCAAAGTATTCACCGAGGTGAATTCCACAAGCATAGTGAGGAAGTGTTGGCCGCTCTCGCCGAACTGCAAGAACAAACCCGGGTTCAAGAAACTCAACCCAATTCTGCTGCCAGTCGGACCACCATCCACGTAGGCGATTAGAAAAACCAAAGATTGCAGTTCCCGCCTTCGAAGCTAACGGGTAAGCCGCGCTTCACCGATGACGACGGTTGAGAGGTCGTCCGATGGGCAGGTGGGTTCTGGTGATGCTATTCGTATGGGCAGGGGCGGTACATGGGCAAGAGTTGCCGGATGCGCCGGTGTCGAAGGAGACGTGGGGGACGTTTGCGGTCATAGGTGCCGAGATTCTGACTGACGGCGTCACCACACGAGTTCTTTACCAGCGTCACTACAACGAAATAAATCCGCTTGCCCGGCCCTTCGTTTGCGCCGGCGTTCCTGGGCAGATCGGAGGGAGTCTGCTGGGAGCGGGAGCGGTGAGCGGGGTGTGGTTCGTGCTTCGCCGGACGCGTCATGATCGTGCGGCGAGCTGGTTCTTACGCTCGGTGGCTGCCGGTGAAGGCTCAAACGTCAGCCGCCAGTTGGCGATTCTGCGGACGAGCAGGAGGTGAGACAACCCAGTTGGGTTGGTCCCGCGCTCCCGATCGAGAATAATGAGATGCGGAGGATTGACCGGTCAAGCCGGGGCGCCGCTTTTCGGGCGCAGGTCTGGGTACTTGGGCGAGACCTATTTGGAGAGCGGGACGCGGCGTGGTAGCCTAACGGCGGCAAGGGCTGGGGCGATGTCGAGTACGCCGGAATGCCATGCCCAAAGTAACCCTCCATGCCGGACGAAACCGCGCCTCGTCGAGCCGCCGTATCTGCCTCATCTGCGGGGACTTCTGGGCTCTCATCGGGACCAGAGAAAGAGCAACTTTCCCTCCCCGACCGGGTTCGATCTAGTGTGAGCACTGCCGCCATGGACCGGGGCGTTCTAATGGCCGCGACCGGACCGCGCCCGACGGGCAGTTTGCCGCCAACAATGGCCGGCCCCGAAGGCTACACCGACGCCGAGGTCATGCTGCGGGTGAAGGCCGGGGATCAGTCCGCCTTCGATTACCTGGTGCAGAAATATCGCAGGCCGCTGGTGAGTTTTATGTACCGGATGGCGCGCAACACAACGGCGGCGGAGGATCTGGCGCAGGAAGTTTTTCTGCGGGTGTACCGCTCGCGCCAGACTTATGAAGCCAGCGCCAAATTCACCACCTGGCTGTATCGCATTGCGACCAATCTGGCGGTGAATCACGCGCGCGACACGCGCCACGAACGCCCGGAAGTAACGGTCAGTCTGGATGAACCGGATGAAGAAACCGGCACCACCATGGACTTGGCCGACGGTAAGATCTCTGCCGAGGAGGCTTTGGTGCGGCGGGAGCGGATGTTGGCGATCCGCGGCAAGGTGGAGGCTCTGCCGGAACGGCAGAAGCTGGCGGTCATCATGCATAAGTATCAGCAGATGGATTACAAGCAGATCGCCGAGGTATTGAAGTTGAGCGAGTCGGCGACGAAATCGTTGTTATTCCGGGCGTATGAAACATTGCGGGAACAGTTAAGAGAATTTCTCTAGGAAGCGAAGCTTTATTGAAGCGAAGCGGCAGCAGCGAAGAGGATTTAAGGGGAGCATGGTCATGAAGTGCGAGGAGATTCGCGAAACGATGCCGGACCTGGCGTCCGGACTGGTGGGAATAACGCCGGAGATCGGCGCACATCTTGTGGGCTGCGGAGCGTGCGCCGCCAAAATGGAAGAGATCCGGCAGACAATGGCGTTGCTGGATGAGTGGGTGGCGCCGGAGCCGTCGCCTTATTTTGATGTCCGTCTGCAGGCGCGTCTGCGGGAAGAGATGGCCAAGCCGCAGGCTGGTTGGCTGGCGTGGTTCCGGCGGCCGGTGCTGGCAGCGGCGCTTACGGTACTGATAGGAGTTGGCCTGGGTCTGTTCTTCACCAAGAGCGGTGTCTACAATTCTGGCGGAGGCGAGATAGCGGAGGTCGAGTCTCAGACTCAAATGACGGAACCGGGCACGGCGGTGGGTGATTTGCAGGCTCTGGAAAAGAATCACGATTTGTACTCCGATTTCGAGTTACTGGATGACGTGGAAGTGCAGCACAGTGTAGTGGAGAATCCGTAGAGCTGAATGCAGAAGTTGGTAGCGGAACTCAACTGGCTAAGGGCGGGGGAATGCGGCGGGAAAATTTCATGACGCGATGGATGGCGAGGGCTGTGCTGTCGGCAGCGACCGTTGCGGCGTCTTTCTCTCCATGCCTCGCGCAACGCGACAACTTCGAGCCGGTGCAGGAACGGCAGTCAGCGCCAAATCAAAATTATCAGCAGCCTCACTCGGGGCAGGGACATGCCGGCGATTGGCTGCGCCGGTACAAGGGTTTGTCTGCGAGCGAGCAGGACCGCGCCTTGCAGAACGACCCCGGATTCCGCCGTATGTCTCCTGAGCAGCAGCAGCGTTTGCGGCAGCAGTTGCACTACTTCTCGAGCCTTCCCCCGCGGCAACAGCAGCGGATTGTGGACAACATGGACAAGTGGGCGCACCTGACACCGGAACAGAAGCAACAGGCGCGAGAAGTGTTCGGCCGGATGCAGCAGCTTCCACCCGATCGACGGCGCATGGTAAGAACCGCGATACGTGACCTGAGCATCATGTCCCCAGCGCAGCGCGAGCGGATTATCGATTCCGCTCGGTTCAAAAGCATGTTCTCGCCGCAAGAACGCGACATCATGCGCGGAGCGACTCGGCTGCCGCTCGCGCCGACAGAGAATGGCAGACCCGAGGAATCGCCGGCACCCGAGCAGTAAGGCAGTTCTCAGTTTCTGGTTTCCAGTTTCCGAAATCCGTTCAGTGGAAATCGTGCGAACTAGTTTCAGCTTTCGTAACGAACAGTGGCAGCACGCGTTCCGCTTTGACTGAGATTACGTTGTCCTGATTTTGCAGAATGCCTTCGATGGCCAGAAATCGTTCTGATGCCAGCAGCAAGCGGTTACGGTGAAACAGATCGGGAGCGATGATCGCATTGGCGACTCCCGTTTCGTCTTCCAGACTGATAAACACAAAACCTTTGGCCGTTCCCGGGCGCTGGCGTGTGATTACGCAGCCTCCGATGCGAAGACGCTTGCCGCTGGGAAGGTCGCAAAGTTCGCTGGCGCGGCGAATACCCATGGCATTGAGCCACTCGCGGCGGTAAGCCATGGGATGCGGGCCGACGGTGAGTCCGGTGCCGCGGAAATCGGCAACCAGACGCTCTTCATGGTTCATGCGCTGGAGCGGAGAAGGCGAATCGGGCTCGGGCAATTTTTCCAGCAGCGGCCCAGAGCCGCGAACCGCACGTTCCACCTGCCAGAGAGCGTCGCGGCGGTGAAGCAAGTATCCAGTACCTGGTACCGAGTACCCAGTAAGCCCTTCGTCATTCCGACCCCCGAGCGAATGCGAGGGGCTGAGGAATCTTGGTACTCGACACTCGCTACTCGCGACCGCATTTAACGCGCCAATCTCCGCCAGTGTAGTCAGTTCATCCTTGCGCAGTTCTGGAACACGACGAGCGAGATCGTGTATGGATGCGAACGGAGCACAAGCGCGCTGCCGCACCAGAGCCTGAGCCGCTCCCTCGCGCAGGCCGCGGACGTAACGTAATCCCAAGCGTAGCGCCGGAGCGAGTACCGAGTACCCAGTACCGAGTACCGAGTTGCGAGATTCCTCAGCCCCTCGCATTCGCTCGGGGGTCGGAATGACAAGGGTTTTACTGGGTACTGGGTACTGAGTACTCGGGGCTGCTTCCAGCGTGCAGAGCCATTCTGACCTCGTCACATCCACAGGCAGCATCTTCAGCCCATGCCGCTGCGCATCTTTGGTGATCGTCGCTGGAGAATAAAATCCCATGGGCTGGTTGTTGAGCAGGGCGGCGGTGAACGCGGCGAGGTAGTGGCATTTCAAATATGCACTGGCATAAGCGATCAGCGCGAAGCTGGCGGCGTGCGATTCAGGAAATCCGTAAAGCGCGAAAGATGTGATGGAGAGAATAATTTCTTCCTGCGCCTTGGGAGAAATTCCGTTGTGCGTCATGCCGGCGCGCAGCTTGGCCTCGATTTCTTTCATGCGGGCTTGCGATCGCTTAAATCCCATGGCGCGACGCAAATCTTCCGCTTCGCCGCCGGTAAAGTTGGCTGCGATCATGGCAAGCCGGAGCAATTGCTCCTGAAAAAGTGGCACGCCCAGCGTGCGCTTGAGCACCGGTTCTAGCGAAGGATGCGGATACGTAACTTCTTGCCGCCCCTGGCGGCGCTGAAGAAAAGGATTCACCATCTGGCCGACGATCGGTCCCGGCCGGATAATCGCGACCTGCACCACGATGTCATAAAACTTTTTAGGACGCAGGCGCGGCAGGCACGACATTTGCGCCCGGCTTTCCACCTGGAACAAACCTACGGTGTCAGCCTGTTGCAGCGCGGAATAAACGCTGGGATCGTCCTGCGGAAGATGCGCCAAATTGACTTCTTCGTCGTAATGGTTGCGAATGAGTTCGATGGAGTCCTTCAGCACGGCCATCATGCCCAGGCCGAGCAGGTCGACTTTGATGATGCCCATGTCGGCGCAATCTTCTTTATCCCACTGCACTACCACGCGGCCGGGCATGGAAGCTGGTTCGAGCGGAACGACTGAATCGAGTTGTCCCTGGCAAATCACCATGCCGCCGGAGTGCTGTCCAAGATGGCGAGGCATGTCCTGCACAGCCAAGCAGAGCTCGTAATACTTGCGCAGGCGAGGATGCTTGAGGTCGAGCCCGGCATCGCGGAAGCGGCGGTCGAGCGCGTCGTTTTCGTCGTGAAATTCCCAGGTCGCAACCGCGGCGGAAATCTTGGCGAGCGTTTCCGGGTCAAATCCCAGCGCCTTGCCCATTTCCCGTGCCGCCATCCGGTTGCGGTAGGTGATGACATTCGCCGTCATGGCCGCGCCGCGCTCGCCATAGCTGCGGTAAACATGCTGAATAACTTTTTCGCGCTCGTCGCCGCTGGGCAGGTCGAGATCGATGTCGGGCCACTCGCCGCGTTCCTCCGATAGAAAGCGCTCGAAGAGGAGCTCCATGCTGACAGGATCGACAGCCGTGATGCCCAGCGAATAGCAAACGGCGCTGTTGGCTGCCGATCCGCGGCCTTGCACTAGAATATTTTGTTCGCGGCAGAAGCGGACCAGATCCCACACGATAAGAAAATATCCAGAGAGCTTAAGCTTTTCGATTAGTTTCAATTCGCGTTCAATCTGTGAGCGGGCGCGGGTTTGCATGTCGGGTGCAGCGCGGCCATAGCGCTCACGAAAACCTTCCCACGCGCGCTCGCGCAGGAATGAGTTCATGGTCTCGCCTTCAGGAACCGGATAGCGGGGAAACTCGTAGCCGAGATCGTTGAGCGTGAATTCGAGGCGCGAAGAAAGTTCGAGCGTGTTGGCGAGCGCCCGGGGAAGGTCGGCGAAAAGTTGCTGCATCTCCTGAGGCGATTTCAAGTGACGCTCGGAGTTTCGCGCCAGCAACCGTCCAGCGGTGGATAGTGTGCGGTGATGGCGGATAGCAGTAAATGCGTCGCAGAGTTCGCAGTCTTTCGCGGCGGCATAACAAACGCCATTGGTCGCGAGCAAAGGAAGATTGAGCGACCCGGCGATTGCGATGGCGGCGCGGTTGCGGGCTTCTTCTTCCCGATGGAAATGACGCTGCAATTCGACGTAGACGTTGCCGAGGCCAAATATTCCAATCAGTTGCTCGACTTGCTGGCGAGCTTCTTCCATGCCGCCGTGCCATAAAGCGGTCGCCAGCGGACCATCCGCGCCTCCGGTCAGGCAGATAAGACCGGGGGCATGTTCTTCCAGTTCTTCTTGGTAAACCGTGCCTTCGCCCTTTTTCGCGCGCAACTTCATTTTGGTGATCAGGCGGCAAAGGTTTTGATAACCCGAACGGGAGGAAACGAGCAGTGGAAGGCGGAATGGTTTGTCATTCCGAGATGGTGTGTCATTCCGAGCGGAGCGAGGAATCCCTATTCCCTGCACGATTTGTCGGGTATAGGGATCCTTCGACTCCGCAAGTGCTTCACTTCGTGAAGCACTTGCTCCGCTCAGGATAACAGGGTCAAAAGACTGGCATGTAACTTCGGCGCCGATGTGTGCCTTGATTCCGATTTTCTTCGCCGCCAGGTGAAAGCGCGGCGCACCATAGACGCCGTCGGCGTCGAGCAGGGCCATGGCCGGCATCCCGAGCCGCGCACAAGCTGATATCAACTCCTCAGGCAGAGAAGAACCTTCGAGGAAGCTGAAAGCAGAGCGGGCATGAAGCTCGATGTACAT
>Ga0187862_10005695_pt1 | contig 11461 bp, 9 predicted proteins | sample June2016WEW_10_1_FD_133003 | JGI IMG/M metagenome (GOLD analysis project Ga0187862, IMG submission 133003) | Peatland microbial communities from SPRUCE experiment site at the Marcell Experimental Forest, Minnesota, USA - June2016WEW_10_150 | ecosystem: Environmental > Terrestrial > Soil >...
CTGGCCAGCCGTGGCATTGCCGCTGGAATGCTGCGCAACTCCGACATCGCCATCTCGCTGGATCAGCGCGCCGCGTGGGTCAATGCTGCGCGTCCGGCGCTGTACATCACGTTGCACGCCGCCAACACTGGACGAGGGGTGCATGTCTTTACCTCAATGCTGCCCCCGACCAGCCAGCCGCGTGATGCTGGATTCTTGCCGTGGGACACTGCGCAAGCCGCGTTCCTCGACTTGAGCGGCGTGGCCGCGGGATCGGTGGCTGCAGAGTTGGATTCGCGAAAGTTGCCTAACACCACGCTGGTCGCCCCGCTGCGGCCGATGAACAACATCGCCGCGCCCGCAATCGCCGTTGAGATCGCGCCTCCCGACGACAACGTGGACAACATCGCCAGCGCGGAGTATCAGGAGCAGGTGGCTCAATCGATCGCCGCCGGCATTGCCGCTGTGCGCTCCAAGCTGCCGGAGGTGCGGCCATGACGCTGCCCCAACCCGATCCACCCAAAACCAGGACGGCTTGGGAGTCCCGGTACATCCTAGTCATGTTCGCCGTGCTCGCGATCGTTGCCATTGGCCTCGGCTTTTATGCTTTGCATCTGAAGCGCAAGGTCGCGCGTGACGCGCAGGCGGCTGCCGAGCAGCAGCTGATCGTGACGCCTCCAGTGAACGGGCCTCCAGAGCCGGTGATTTTGTATATTGCCAACGACAGCGACGGGACCCTGCGCAAGACGCAGGTCAATATTCCCTTGCCGGCCGAACGCAGCGAGCGTGCCCGCGCCGTGCTGCGGACGCTGCTGGCACAATATCTGAAGTCGCCATCGCCGCATCCCATCGGGCCGGCCTCCGATGTGCGCTCCGTTTATCTGCTCAGTGAGGATACGGCTGTGGTGGATACGAACTCGGCGTTCGCTGACGCGCATCCTTCCGGCGTACTCGCTGAGGAGCTGACCGTCGCGTCGCTCGTGTTGACCCTGAACGCGAACGACAGCAAGATCGCGCGCGTGAAAATCCTGGTGAACGGGCAGGAGCGCGAAACGCTCGCCGGACATGCCGATCTGAAGCGCTTCTACGAGGCCGGCAACATCGGCCAGGTAGTAAAGGACATGCAGTGACATTGCCTCGCATAGGAGTCTTCGACTCGGGTGTCGGCGGCCTTACCGTTCTGAAGGCCATAGCCGAGCAGTTGCCCGCTCACTATCTTTACTTCGGCGACACGGCGCGCCTGCCGTATGGGACCAAGTCGGCGGAAACGGTCGCGCGCTACGCCATCGGCGCAACGCGCTTTTTGGAGAAGCAGAACATCGATCTGCTAGTCATCGCGTGCAACACCGCGACCGCGCTGGCACTGCCGCAGATCAAAGCAGCCGCGCATGTGCCGGTTGTCGGGGTGGTCGAGCCGGGCGCGGCCATGGCCGCCGAGGTCAGCAAGAAGCGCGCCGCCATTGTGATTGCGACGGAAGCCACCGTCAGCAGCCACGCCTATCGCGATGCGCTGCAACGCCACGGTCTGCAATCGCTGGAGAAAGCCTGCCCGCTGTTTGTGCCGTTGGTCGAGGAGGGTTGGATTGAGCATCCTGTGACCGAACAGGTGGCACGAATTTATCTGGGCGAGGCAACTGCGCAATCTCCCGACGGCGCTGACGTTCTGGTGCTGGCCTGCACGCACTATCCGCTGATCGCGCCACTGCTGCGCAGGATCGTACCAGAGTCGATGCAGATCGTGGATTCGGCGGAATCGACCGCGCGCGTGGTGAGAAGGATGATCGACGAGAATTTAGTGTGTCATCCTGAGCGCAGCGAGCTCGCACAAGATTTGACGTGTCATCCTGAGCGCAGCGAGGACGATCCGCATTTGATGTGTCATCCTGAGCGTAGTGAGCCGATAGGCGAACGAAGTCGAAGGACCCCTATAGTGGCAGAATCATCAACGCAAGTGCATCGCACCTTCCGCTACTACGTGACCGATTCGACAGACAAGTTCAAGCGGCTGGCCACGCGATTTCTTGGACGCCGGGTCGATAACGTCGAACACGTGGATTTGGAAGAAGGGATTAGGGATTAGGAGCTCGTCTGCGGATCGGAAGCATCCAGGATTCCTTGAGATAATAGAGGTCCTTCGACTCCGGCACGCAAACGAAGCGCGCCTTCGCTCAGGATGACAGCGTAATAACAGCTGATAGCTGACGGCTGTTAACTGACCACTAGCCACTGACCACTGGCAACTACTTATGATCTTTCGCTCCGACAATCGTTCGCCTGACCAGATGCGGCCGGTGAATATCATTCCCGACTTCATCTCCACCGCCGAAGGCTCATGTCTCATCGAGCTCGGCAACACGCGCGTCATCTGCACCGCAACCATCGAGAACTCGGTGCCGCAATTCCTGCGCAACAGCGGCAAAGGTTGGGTCACCAGCGAGTACGGCATGTTGCCGCGCTCCACGCTGACGCGCACGCCGCGCGAGGTCACCAAGGGCCGCGCCGGTGGCCGCACCCACGAGATCCAGCGGCTTATTGGCCGATCTTTGCGCGCCGTCACCGACATGCAGAAGCTGGGCGAGCGCACCATCTTCCTCGATTGCGACGTTATCCAGGCCGACGGCGGCACGCGCACCGCATCCATTACCGGCGCGTTCGTCGCGATGGGGCTGGCGATGCGTCGCATGGTCGAAACGGGCACAATGACCGTCGCACCCATCCGAGACTACGTTGCCGCCACCAGCATCGGCATCGTCGATGGCGAGATCATGCTCGACCTATGCTACGAGGAAGACGCGCGCGCCGACGTCGACATGAACGTGGTCGCTACCGGCAGCAAAAAGCTGATTGAGGTCCAGGCCACGGCCGAGCGTCGGCCGTTCGACGATGCGCAGTTTGCCAAGATGCTCTCGCTGGCGCGCCAGGGCATCGAAGCGCTGATCGCACGCCAGCAGGCGGTGCTGAGCGGGTTGCCGCTAAGGCAGTAACCCAAGGTCTGGACTTTCACCCGACGTATATACATAATTGTCAGGGCAAGGGGGCTGATTGCGGTTCGGTTGGGATGAACGAAAGAATCGAATCAACAGGCGAAAGCACCGCGTCAGTTTTGAAACCGCAGCCTTGGTCTTTGACGATCCCGCCATATCTCTCACCTCGACTGCGAAGTCGAAGGAGAATTGAGATGGCATACGATCGGCATGGTAAGAGGTATTCACCTTCTCCTGGTCGTACACACAAGTCCGGATTCTGACAATGAAGAAGAAGGAAATATCCGCATCATCTCAGCGCGAAAGGCCACACCGCAGGAGCGGCGAGTCTATGCGCAGGGCGAGTAAGCCGACACGCAGTAGTGATGGAAACAGGCAGCAGTTCACCGCGAAACAGAAGCGGGACTTGGCGGCCTTGGCTGCGTTGCCGGATGATCACATCGATACATCCGACATTCCGGAACTACCTCTTCGCACGTGGAAGGATGCGGTACGGGGCAGGTTCTATCGTCCGGCCAAACAAGCCGTCTCGCTGCGCCTCGATACCGACGTGGTGGCTTGGTTAAAAAGGCCTGGCAAGGGATATCAGACTCGAGCGAATCATCTACTTCGTCAGCAAATGCTTGCGGACATGCGAAAGTGCTGAGTTGGCCCCGGGCCCTCATTGAGACAACGATTGCGCTGGGCACCAGGGGACACCCATGAAACTAGGATTCATCGGAACTGGTGAAATTACGTCGTCGATAGTCACCGGCTTGAGTTCATCTGGTACCACGCTGCACTCGATTCGATTGTCCCCGCGCAATCCAGCTATCGCTAAGGACCTTGCCAATCGCTTTAACGCGGTATCCATCGCTTCCTGCAACCAAGAAGTTCTCGACCAGTGCGAAACGATCGTGATTGCCGTGAGGCCCCAGGCTGCCCGAAGTGTCCTTGCAGAATTGCATTTCCGCCCCGACCATCAAGTAATCAGTCTTGTATCAGCGCTTTCGTGGCGGAGCGTGTCTGAGCTTGTGGCGCCTGCAGTGCGAGTCACAAGAGCCGCGCCGCTCCCATCAACGGCTAAGCGACTAAGCCCGACGGCTATATATCCGCCACACCAAGCAGTGTGCGATCTCTTCGCTATGCTCGGAAACGTGTTTGCAGTTGAAGGCGAAAAGGAGTTCGATGCAATGTGCGCGGCAACCGCAACTATTGCGTCCTATTTCGCATTTACCCACGGGATTGCGTCGTGGTTGGCGCGACACGGGGTTTCAGAATCGAAGGCCCGCGAGTACGTTGCGCGAATGTTTTGGGGGCTCACGACTACCGCCGTCGACGCACCGGAGCGGAGTTTTCAATCACTGGCCGATAACCATGCTACTGCCGGCGGTATAAACGAGCAATTTCTCCGACACCTGGTTGAACACGGCTTACTGACGCGCGTCTCGGAGGCCCTGGACGCGGTCCTGTGCCAAATTAGAGCGGAATCGCAGAGTGAAATCGGGGCAGCTCTTGAGCACCATCCAGATGTCTAGATCTGCTGTTTCGTAAGCTGATCACATTCTCTGCCGGTTACATCGGCTGACGCGCAAGCAGGGCGCTGACAGGGTTACGGAAGCGTCACCGGCGACTCGGAAGCTGGTCACATCCTGTACCCAATGGACCTCGCACGCTGCCTGAGAATTCAGTTAGAATGCTGTGTCCTGTGGTTCTCGGACTCATCCGCACTCTGCGGGACTGCACTTTAATCTTTATCTATCGAATCGGGCGATCTGCCCGTGGAGGTCTCATCATGAAACTAACTCCTGGAAAACTCGCGGGCATGAAGAATGTTTCCAACGATCGCGGCGTCATTGCCGCCGCCGCCATGGACCAGCGCGGCTCGCTGAAGAAAGCCCTGGGCGCCGATGCCGGCGATAAACAACTGGAAGAGTTCAAGATTTACGTCACCGAAGTCCTCACCAAACATGCCAGCGCCATCCTGCTCGATCCCGAGTGGGGGCTGCCGGCCGCGCGCCGTCGCGCCAAGGGTTCCGGCCTGCTGCTGGCCTACGAAAAGACTGGTTACGACAAGCAGTTGCCCGGCCGCCTGCCCGACCTGCTCGACCTGTGGTCTGCCAAACGCCTGAAGGAAGCCGGCGCGGACTGCGTCAAGATTTTGCTTTACTACACGCCTTACGACGATCAGAAGATCAACGACCACAAGCATGCCTGGGCGGAGCGCATCGGCGACGAGTGCCGCGCCAACGACATTCCGTTCTTCCTGGAGTTCGTCACTTACGAGGAAGGCCAGGACGAGAAAGGCTTCGACTTCTCGAAGAAAAAGCCGAAGGCGGTCATCGAAAGCATGCGCGAGTTCACCAAAGACCGCTATGGCGTTGACGTAATGAAGGTGGAAGTCCCGATCAACATGAAGTATGTGGAAGGGACCAAGTCTTTCAAGGGCGAAAAGGCCTACACGAAACAGGAAGCGATGAAGCTGTTCCGGGACGCGGCCGCGGTTGCGACCAAGCCCTTCATCTATCTGTCGGCGGGCGTGAGCAATTCCGAGTTCACCGAGTCGCTGGAACTGGCGGGCGAGTCGGGTGTGAAATTCAACGGCGTGCTCTGCGGACGCGCCACTTGGAAGGATGGCATTCCCGTCTACGCCAAACACGGCGCTGATGCTTTCCGGAAGTGGCTGGAAAATGAGGGCGTGCGGAATATCAACAACGTTAACGACCGCCTGAAGGCCGCGACCTCATGGCACTCGATCTACGGCGTGGAACCGGCGTTGGCCCACGTTTAGGTGAAACGTTTCGCGAGCGCAGAGGCGGGTCTTCGGACCCGCCTTTGTTTGTTGCTGAGTGCTGAATGCCAGTTCCTGACCGCAAAACCGCTCTGATCACCGGCGCCTCGTTCGGCATCGGAATGGAAAGTGCCCGCGTCTTTGCGGGCGAAGGCTACAACCTGGTTCTTGTCGCTCGCAGCGCGGATAAACTTCGGCAACTTGCATCCGAATTCGAGAAAGCCCACGGCACGCGGTCCCTGATTCTGGCAGCCGACCTGACCGAACCCGGAGCTCCCGCATATGTGCTGGATCAGACCACCCGCGCGGATATTCAGATGGATGTGCTGGTCAACAACGCGGGGTTCGGACAGTACGGTATGTTTGCCGAGAATGATCTGGAGGAATGTCTGCGCCAGATCCAGCTCAACGTGACGACGCTCACTCACCTGACGCGTTTGTACCTTCCGGCAATGATTGAGCGAAAATGCGGACGCATCCTGAATGTGGCGTCCACCGCGGCGTTTCAGCCAGGGCCGCTGATGGCGGTGTATTTCGCGACCAAGGCTTACGTACTGTCTTTATCAGAGGCGCTGGCCAATGAACTCGGCGGGTCAGGTGTCACCGTCACCTGCCTGTGCCCGGGCCCGACGGCAACGGAGTTCCAAAAACGCGCGAACATCACGGGCATTCGGCTAACAAGATATGGATGCATGGATGCCCGCACCGTCGCAGAGGACGGCTATCGCGCACTTATGGCTGGCAAACCTATGGTGATTTCAGGATTCAGAAATTGGCTGCTGGCACAGTCGGTGCGCTTCTCCCCACGCCGACTGGTGACGGCAGTTGCCAGGAAAATTCAGGAGCAGTAGCCGGTCATCTAGTTAGGAACCGATAAATCCATGACGCTGCGACATACGCAAACCAACAGCCTACGATGCAAATGACCATGCCAGCCGCACGGCTACCCAGTTTTATGATCGGCGCCAGACGCTTCGGGCCGGGATACATCCAGCGAGGAGTCGGACCGCCGAGGGCTTCTGTGAGTCTGTCCCATCGTGCGGCAAGAAGCACATCATGAAACCCCACACTGCAGCAAACAGCCCCATTAACAGCATTCCCAGAAGAATCAACATAGAGCCTTCGACCGCCGGGAATTACTTAAGGTATCTTGCGGCCTTCCAGCGCCGCCTGCACCCGGCTGTGTTTACGGCTGTAGGTGAAATAGACGACCAAGCCGATAATCAGCCAGATAATCAATCGCGCCCAGTTGATCCAGCCGAGTTTGTACATCATGTAGCCGTTGAACAGTATGCCCATGACTGGCACGAACGGTACCCACGGTGTGCGGAAGGGTCGCGGTTGGCCGGGGTTGGTGTGGCGCAAGGCCATGACCGCGATACAAACAATCACGAATGCCAGCAGCGTTCCGATGTTAACCATTTTTCCGATATCTTCGATCGGCGTCAGGCTGCCCACGATCGCCGCGAGCATGCCCACGAGCATGGTGTTCTTCCATGGCGTCCGGAAGCGCGGGTGAATATCGGCGAAGAATTTCTTGGGTAAAAGGCCGTCGTAGGCCATCGAATACAAGACGCGAGTCTGGCCTATCAGCATGACGAGCATCACGCTGGTTAGCCCGGCCAGGGCTCCAAGCGTAATAATGTGGGACGCGCCGCTAAGACCACGGTCGAGGAAAGCGCGCGCAATGGGCGCCTCTATATTGATCTCTTTCCACGGAACCATCCCAGTCAGAACCGCCGCCACCGCGATATACAACACAGTGCAGACCAGCAACGAAGCGATGATGCCGATAGGAAGATCGCGCTGCGGATTCTTCGCCTCCTGGGCGGTGGTTGAAACGGCGTCGAATCCGATGTAGGCGAAGAAGATGTAGGCTGCTCCGGCCCCGATTCCGGAGAATCCCATGGGCGCGAAAGTTGCCCAGTCCGATCCCCAGTTGCTGGCGCTTATGTAGCGGATGCCCAGCCCGATAACAAAAAGGACAACTCCAACTTTGATGGTAACGATGGTGGCGTTGAAGCGGGCGCTCTCCTTGATGCCAACCACCAGGATCGCCGTGATCACCAGCGCGATCATGAAGGCCGGCACGTTGACGCCGATCTCATATTCGAAAAGATGAGGCGCATTTAACAGATCGTGAGCCTTGTGCAATAACTCCGGCGATTGCGCTCCCATGATCGCCGTTACCTTATTAAGGAAAGCCTGCGTGCCGGGAACCAGCGTGGAATCGGAGGCCAGCGCCATCTGCCGAGCGATGGTCTTCTCCGCTTCGTTGAGCCCGGTCCAGTGATCGTACGCCAGCCATAGCGGCATCTTGATGTGGAAAATATCGAGCAGTTCGATGAAGTGGTTGGACCAGCCGGAGGACACGGTGCTGGCGCCCATGGCGTATTCGAGCGTGAGGTCCCAGCCGATGATCCAGGCAATAATTTCGCCCAGCGTAGCGTAGGCGTAGGTGTAGGCGCTGCCCGCCAACGGGATCATCGCCGCAAACTCCGCGTAGCAGAGCGCCGCAAAGGTACAACCCAAGCCCGAAAGCACGAACGAGAGCATCAGCCCCGGTCCGGCATAGTGCGCACCGAGTCCGGACATCACGAAGATTCCGGCTCCGATCACAGCGCCGACACCCAGAGCGGTTAATTGGAATACGCCCAGCGTGCGTTTCAAACTATGCGTGCCAGTCGCTTGCGCTTCGTGAAGCAGAAGCTCAAGCGGCTTTTTCGCAAAGAGGTCAGTCATGCGTTCGGTCTCCCCTGTCAGTTGAACCCGCAGTCAAACTTAAGAAAGTCAAATTTAAGTCGTCTCGGCTCGCGGCCGCCAGATGTAATACACCGGAATGCCCAGCAATACGATGAACAATCCCGGCCAAGTGTATTGCGGCTTGTAGCGTAATAGCACAATGTCAATAAACAAAGCCATCACAATATAGATCGCCGGCAAAACCGGGTATCCAACGGCCTTGTACGGACGCTCGGCCTCGGGATGGGTGCGGCGCAAGACAAACAGTCCGAAGATGGTGAGCACATAAAACACGAGCACCGCAAAAATAATGTAGTCCAGAAGCTGGCCGTAACTGCCGGAGATGCAGAGCACGCAAGTCCACACCATCTGCACCATCAGCGAAACCGCGGGCGTCTTGTAGCCGGGATGGAGGCGGGCAACGCTGCGAAAGAACAGACCATCCTTGGCCATGGCGTAGTAAACGCGGGCTCCGGAGAGAATCAAGCCGTTGTTGCAGCCGAAGGTGGAAATCATGATAGCGACGGCCATCAGCGCTCCGCCGATAGAACCAAACATCTGCGTCATGACCGCGGTGGCGACGCGGTCCTCGGTTGCATACTGGATGCCGCGCCCGAGCAGGGTCGCTCCGCTCGGACTGCCCACCAGGGGCAGCGCGCTCAGATAAATAAAGTTGCACGCGACGTAGAGCGCGATCACCACGCCGGTGCCGAGCGCCAGCGACAACGGAAGATTCCGGCTGGGATTCTTCACCTCGCCGGCCGTAAACGTAACATTGTTCCAGGCGTCAGCCGAGAACAGCGAACCCACCTGCGCGATCGCCAGCACAGTCAGGGTTGAAACCAAAACGCCGCCGCCCACGTCGTGCAGCGAGCCCAGGCCAGCATTGTTCCAAAAGTTTGCGCCGAAATTCCTGGCTATGGCCCGGGCGTTCCGGCCGAGAAAGACTCCCAGGAAGACGAAGCCGAGGAGCGCCGAAATTTTCGCGGTGGTGAAGATGTTCTGGATGAAAGCGCCGGTCTTCACCCCGAAAATATTGATGATCGAGAGCGCGACCACGACCAGGATGGCGACGAGGTTCTGCGTGTTCAGTCCAACATCCATGCCGCCGAGCATCATGGGTCCGAGCGCAAACTTCGGCACCTTCCAGAGGTGGACAATCCAACGACTCGACGAGATTGCCGGCCAGAAGATCCCGAGGAATTTGCCGAAAGCAACACCGACCGCGGCAATCGTGCCCGTCTGAATCACGAGAAACAGAGTCCAGCCGTAGAGAAAACCCCAGAGCGGCCCGAGCGACTCGCGCAGATAGACGTACTGCCCACCCGCCCGCGGCATCATGGCAGCAAGCTCGCCATAGGTGAGCGCGGCGGCAATCGTCAGAAAGCCGGTGATGAGCCACGCGCCAATCAGCAACGCCGGTGAGCTGACCTCGCGAGAAATCTCGGCGGAGACAATGTAGATGCCCGATCCGATCATGGAGCCCATCACCAGCATGGTCGCGCTGGTGAGGCCGAGACCTTTGACCAGCTCTTTGTCCTGATGGGTATGCTGCTGCCAATCGCTGGTGTTCGCACTGACTTCCAAAGCGACGCTCGCGGTGACTTTCGAAGCGACGCTCGAAGCGGGAACCGGGGGTGGAACCTTCGCGCTCACGAACCTCCTAGAAGGCTGCTGAAAAACAAAGGCTTCATATCAGGGCATCGCTTCAGCGATGCCGTAAGACATTCGAAATCGAACGCCCCTTTAGGGGCTGGATATTGCGGCGCTGCAAGACCTTTTCAAACTTTACCCCAGAACCCTTAGAAATTCCTCTGCTGATTTGCGAGGATCCCGTATCAAGTCGGATATCACCGCCACGGCATCGGCGCCGGCTTCAATGACGGAACGGGCGTTGGCGCGGGTAATGCCGCCGATCGCAACCAGAGGCTTCGGCGTCAGTTCCCTTGCCCGCCGTACGCCTTCGAGGCCTACGACGGGATCGGGATTGGCCTTGCTGGCGGTCGCAAAGACGGGGCCGATGGCCAGGTAGTCGGCGGACGTTTTATCGGCTTCGGCTAACTGCTCCGGATTGTGAGTTGATACGCCCAGCCAGCGAGCGGAGCCAATGATGCGCCTCGCCGATTCGGGCAGCAGATCGTCCTGGCCAATATGGAGTCCGTCGAAGCCAGCGGCCAGGCAAAGGTCGGCGCGGTCGTTCATGATGAGCTTGACGTTGGGCCGAAAGATCGCTCCGAGCCGCGCCCTGAGTTCACGCGCCTCGGCTAGCGTTTTCCGGGCATTGCCCGACTTGTTGCGGTATTGCAGCAGCGTGCAGCCGGCAGCGGCGAGTTCTTCGGCGGCGGCGACCAGTCGGCCACCATCGTCGTCAGCATCGGAGAAGCACGCGGCGTCGAGAATCGGGTAGAGTCGCGGTAGCTGCAACATGGTCTCAGATTGCCGGTGGAGAGCCGGGCGTCCTTGCCCGGCTGGACGGGCGAGACGCCCGTCCCTCCATCATACGTATCATCAGCCTGCCGTTTTTTTCTTCGCCAGAAATCTCTCGATAAACCCCGTATCAAAATTGCCCGCGCGAAAATCCGCATCCGCGAGAATCCGCCGGTGCAGCGGAATCGTCGTGTAGATTCCTTCCACGATGAACATTTCCAGGGCACGGCTCATGCGCGAGATAGCTTCGCTGCGATCCTTGCCGCGCACGACCAGCTTGGCGATGAGCGAGTCGTAGTATGGAGGAATCGTGCCTTCGGCGTAGGCGGCTGTGTCGATGCGCACACCCGTGCCTCCGGGAGGATTGAACGTCGTGATCCTGCCGGCAGAGGGCGTGAACTTCTCCGGATGCTCGGCATTGATGCGGCACTCAATCGCGTGTCCGCGATGCACGATGGGGCCTTGCAACACGTCGGCCAGCTTTTCGCCCGCGGCGATCATGATCTGGCTCTTCACCAGGTCCACGTCCGTGACCATCTCGGTGACGGGATGCTCCACC
>Ga0187862_10005708_pt1 | contig 11449 bp, 13 predicted proteins | sample June2016WEW_10_1_FD_133003 | JGI IMG/M metagenome (GOLD analysis project Ga0187862, IMG submission 133003) | Peatland microbial communities from SPRUCE experiment site at the Marcell Experimental Forest, Minnesota, USA - June2016WEW_10_150 | ecosystem: Environmental > Terrestrial > Soil >...
AAGGGCCGCTAGCGTCCCGCCGCTGCTCGCCCATGGCAGCGGGTCGGGGCGTCATTTAGTGGGCTAGGGAACCGCAGTTCACCGGCTGGGCGGCGTCCCGAAAATTCAGCCGGCTGGCGTCAGCAAAGCCCGTCTGTGGGCGTTGCGGACGCGAGCTAAAATTCGCAGACTAAGCGTGTAGTGGCCGTCGCCGGAAGGCCTTCGGACGGGGGTTCAATTCCCCCCGCCTCCACCACAAACCGATTCGCACGGTGCGGATCGCGTCAAAATCGCCGCTAAGCCGCGATGAGCCCGAGTTTGTGCGCCATTGCGCGCTTGACCGACCGGCAGCGAAATCGTCGAGCCGCGCGGCGGCCGTCGTTGCACTTCGCCCAGAATAATGGGCGTACTGTCGGTTGGATCGATCGGCTGAAGGAACCAACCAGATGCTCCCTGCTAATGCCGCGCCGCTGGCAATCGCGCTGCTTGGACTGGTGCTCGGAATGCGCCACGCCACCGATCCCGATCACGTGATCGCCGTCACGACCATTCTGAGCCGCGAACGCCGCCTGCTCGCTGCGGCGCGGATCGGTGTCATATGGGGACTCGGCCACACGCTGACCGTGCTGCTGGTGGGCGCCGCCATCATAGTTTTCAAAATTGCGATCCCGGCCCGGCTCGGACTCGCGATGGAATTTGCGGTCGCGGTCGTGCTGATTATGCTCGGCGTCGGCTCGGCAGCAAGCTTGATTCGCAAGGCGGCGACTCGGATGCGCGCGAGTTCATCGGAGGATGAAGGCTTGCTCGTCCATGCGCACGCGCACGCTCACGACGGCGCCGTGCACCTGCATTCACACGTTCACGTTCATGCTCACGAAGATAGCGACGATGCGACGCATCACGATCATTTCATCCCCGCCGGCACATTGCCGCCGTTCGCCGCGCGCCGTCCGCTGCTGAGATCGTTCGCAGTGGGCCTCGTCCATGGACTCGCCGGCAGCGCCGCGATCGCGTTGCTGGTCCTGAGTGCGATTCCGCAGCCGCTGTGGGCGACGCTCTACCTCGGGATTTTCTGCGTCGGCACGATCATCGGAATGGGGCTCATCACAACCGCAATCGCCACGCCGTTCATGGTCGCGTCGCGGCGAGCGTCCTGGCTCCATCAAGGCCTCGTCACCGGCTCTGGACTACTGAGTTTCGGCTTTGGCCTGTTCCTCGCGTACCAGATAGGTATCGTTGACCATCTGTTCAGCGCCGCTCCCATCTGGATTCCGCAATGAAGGACGCGGTCGTGGAGTGCTTCTATACTGTACGATACGAAGCAGTTCGAGCGACGTCCGGCTAACGCTCCTCTTTCATCGATTGAGCGATCTCGAGACCGACCAGCCGCGCAATCAGAATAGCCATATACAACTGGCCGAATACCGCCTCCATCACCGAGAGGCTGCGGGCGCCCTCGGAGACCGGCAGGATATCTCCGAAACCCGTCGTCGTCAGGCACACAAAGCTGTAGTAGATGAAGGTGCGAAACGAGGCGAGCAGAGGCGACATGATTCCCGCGGTACTGTGGAGAACCGCGTTGCTGAACGAACCGGGATGCAGCAGTTCGACGATTGCGAAAGCATAGGCCCACGCGACGCCCATCAGCAGGTAAGCGCAAATTGCGGCGCTTATAGTGTCGAAGGTAACGCTCTTTACGATGAACAGCCTGGATACCAGGGCAAAGACCGTCACGGTCAGGAACAGACACGAAGAGATCGCGCCGGCCATCTCGAGCGTTGGGTTCGCCGTGAATTGCAGCACCAATCGGCTTCCGATCGAAGGTACCATCAGTATCAGCGCAATCGTGAAGTAGGTCTTGGTCGTGCGAAATGCGTAAAGAGCGGACAGCAGCACAAGAGATATCGTCGCGGCCGCAAGAATCTGCTCGAAGGCGTGGCCCGAGAAAATCGGCTGAGCGACCAGCAGCAGCAGAATCGCCGCGAGCAGAATCGTAAATCTGCCCGGCCAGTTGTGCCGCGCCAACCCCAGCCGTCGCCATAGCGCCGAAGGGCTCAGGAAGCTGGTTTTCTCGCTCATAATGTATCCGTGTCGCGCAACGGGACCGGCGGTGTCAAGGCGAGCATTGCGCCCGCGACCAGCGAGGCTGCCATCAGGACCATCCCGCCGCCAAAGCTATGCGTCGTCTGCTTGACCATCGTGTCTCATCATGTCTCAAAGTGCGACATGGCTGTCTCCGCTTCGGTCACCCATTGACCTTGTACGGCCTGCTCCGCGACGTGGTCTGGCCACGGCTCTGCGCTACGTGAGGCTTTGCTTGTCATCGCCGCAAGGCACGCACGTTGCGTATGAGCGCAGGGTCAATCGCGCCCGGGGGAGTGCGTTAGCACCAGGCAGATCGACTGTTCGGCTTTTTTCGGCGGCAAGGAGGACCGAGGCGCCATGGACCAGATCATTAAACAATCGATAGCCGGCAGGAGATTCGCCTTGATGGGATTCGAAACGCCCGAAGCGGATTCGATCATCGCGGTGTTGGGAACCGCCCGTGGAATCGGCCACGTGGTCGGAGCGGCGCCGAATATTCCCGGGCTCAACTCCTTTTCTCCTTTCGATGCTTGCTTCATCAACGCTTCGGCCATCGGCATCGGCGATCAACCGTCCCCGATCGAAATGATCGCGCGCAGCCGCAAGCCCGCGGTCATCATCGGCACACACCAGGAACTGGTGGCGCGATTCACGGTGATCGCCGGCCTCAACCGCGACTTCATGACGCGCCCGTGCCAGCCCGACGAATTGTTGCTCAGGGCCTACCGCGTTCTCAGATTCGTCGAGGCTGCGGCCGCTGCGATTCAACCTTCAGCTCGAAACGGTGCCCGGCGCGTAGTACTCGCCGATGACGACGCGACCACCGTCGTTATGATCTCAACGATCCTGAAGCACTTCAATTTCGAGTGCGATGTCGCGCACGACGGTGCGCAGGCATGTGAAATTGCCCGTACCAAGAAACCCGACCTGGTGCTCATGGACGTGGCGATGCCGCATATGAATGGGTTCGAAGCGCTGACTGCTCTGCGCAGCGATTCTGCCACCAGGAGTATGCCGGTAATCCTGGTCAGCGCGCATCGCGACGAAGCTGAAGTGGTTAAGGGTTTCTCGCTCGGCGCCGATGACTACATCACCAAGCCCTTTAACTCGGGCGAACTGATGGCGCGGATCAGCCGCGTCTTGCGTGAGTCGGAAGAGCGATGACCGCAACCGTCTGACTCTCCCGGTTCGCGCGTAACCACCTGTATTCATTCGCGACTCGAACAGCCAGGCCCTGCCAACCCCGGTCGTCGTGCTCATCGCTTGTCATGTAGCGGATGGCTAATCCGTTTGGCTTGAAGGCCAACAATCGCAATCATTGTCGGCGGAGGACCTTCAAGCCGATGGCCGCAGAACATGTCGTTTTTTTATTTGACGTCGATAACACCCTGATCGACAACGATCGCATCGTTGCCGACATGAAGCGCGATCTCGAGCGCAACATCGGCCACGACCAACAACAGCACTACTGGGAATATTTTGAGCAGTTGCGCACCGAGCTCGGCTACGCGGATTATCTCGGCGCGCTGCAACGCTATCGGGTCAATCATCCGCGCGACTTCGGAATCATCGCCGTGTCGTACTTCCTGATGAACTACCATTTCGCGAATCGGTTGTTCCCCTGCTCGCTCGACGTGATTGAAAAATTCAGACAATACGGCGAGACGGCGATCCTGTCCGATGGCGACATGGTCTTTCAGCCGCTCAAGATCGAGCGGTCGGGACTGCGCGAAGCCGTCGATGAAAACGTGATGATTTACATCCACAAGGAACAGGAGCTCGACGACGTGCGGACCCGCTATCCCGCCGATCATTACGTGTTGATCGACGACAAGCCGCGAATCCTCGACGCGGTGAAGACGGCGTGGGGCGCGCGCGTGACGACGGTGTTCCCCCGCCAGGGGCACTACGCTGCCGATGCGAAGGAGACGGCCAGGTACCCGGTGCCCGACGTCACGGTGGATAGAATCGATCAGCTGCGCGACTACGATCTTGCGCGCCTGCGTGCGGGATCGCGCCCCGGCTGAGCGCTCGCGAGGCGCTGCGCACTCACGCGAGATCGAACAACAGGACCTCGGCGGGAGAGTTGGCGACTATCGTCACTTGCTCTTCGTCGCTGACCGCGGCGCCGTCGCCGTCCGCGAGCGTGACACCGTTGACCGCGACTTCGCCGTGCGCCACTTGCACCCATCCATGGCGGCCCTTCTTCAGATTGGTCCCGGCAGTCTGTCCGCGCTCGAGCTTTGCTACCGACAGCACGGCGTCCTGATGAATTTTCACGGACTGATCACGGCCATCGGGAGAGCCTACAGTCGCGAAGCCGGCGCGCGCCTTCGCCTCGTCGATGGTCCGCTGCTCGTAGCCCGGAGCGATTGCGCGCGTGGAAGGCGTGATCCAGATTTGCAGAAAATGAACCGGGTCAGCTTTCGAATGATTGAATTCACTGTGCGTGATTCCCGCCCCGGCACTCATTCTCTGCGCTTCGCCCGGTCGAATGATCGAGCCGGTGCCAAGGCTGTCCTTGTGTTCGAGCGCGCCTTCGAGAATGTAGGTGATGATCTCCATGTCGCGATGCGCATGGGTGGGAAAGCCCGCGCCGGGGCGGACGCGATCCTCGTTGATTACGCGCAGCGTGCGAAATCCCATCTGGCCGGGATCGTAGTAGTCGCCGAACGAGAAAGTGTGGCGGCTGTCGAGCCAGTCGATCCTGGTGCGACCGCGGTCGGCGGACCTGCGCGGAGTTATCATCGAGGACCCGCCCTCAGGCGGCGCCGGCCGCCGGCTTCATCTTCATCCGGATCGGCATGTGCTTGATTCCGCCGACGAAGCTCGAGCGCAGCCGCTCGACGGGACCCGCGAGTTCGGCGTCATCGAGGCGCTGCGCGAGCTGGCTGAAAATCACCTTCAGTTCGAGCCGCGCCAGATTCGCGCCGAGACAGAAATGCTCCCCGAGGCCGAATGCGATATGCGGATTCGGATCGCGGCTGATGTCGAACTTGAAAGGCTGCTCGAAAACTTCTTCATCGCGGTTCGCCGACGGATAAAACAGGCACACCGATTCGCCGGCTTTGATCTTCTGGCCGCGAATCTCGGTATCTTCGGTCGCGGTCCGCGCGAACTGAATAACCGGTGTCGTCCAGCGCACGATCTCCTCGACGGCCGAGTCGATCAGCTCGGGATGGCGCTTGAGCTTTTGCCACTGCTCCGGATGCTCGATGAAAGCCAGCAGACCGCCGGTGGTCGCGTTGCGCGTGGTCTCGTTGCCGGCCACCACCAGCAGGAAATAGTACGACAGCATTTCGAACTGCGCGATCGGCTGGCCGTTGACCTTGCCGTTGGCAACGACGCTGGTGATGTCGTCGGCCGGGTGCTTCATCCGGTCCACCACCATGTCGGTGAAATACTGGAACAGGCCCAGCCGCGAACGATCCATCGTCTCCTGGGCGGTCGTTCCAGCCTGGAATTCGGGGTCGCCGCCGCCGATCGTCTCGTTGGTCCATCTGAAGAGTTGTTCCCAATCTTTATGCGGAACACCCAACAACTCGGCGATGACGGCAAGTGGAATCTTCGACGATACGTCGATGACAAAGTCGCACTTGTCGCGCCCGGTCACGTCGTCGAGCACCTGTCGCGTGATGTTCTCGATTTCAGGCCCCAGCGGACGCACGCCGCGCGGCGTGAAACGGCGGCTGACCACCGCGCGATATTCGCCATGATCCGGTGGATCCATGTCGAGCAGATGGCGGAAGGGCGGCGTCGGACTCCGCTCCAGCCCCATCTCGTTGACAAACACCAGCAAGCGCGGACCGTTGAGGAACAGCCGCGGTTGCTTGGCAATCTGAATGATGTCGGCGTGCTTGGTGATCGCCCAAAATGGATCGGTCTTGGGGTACTCGCACCAGAAAACCGGTTTGTGCTTGCGCAGATACGTCCACTCGCGATGCGGATAGCCGTTTTTCGCGTAATGGTCGGGTCCAATGATGTTCAACGATTCCAGTGACAGTGCGCTTTCAGTTTCCATTGAAGAGTGTCTCCGCGATCCCGCGATTTCCGTCTCGATTCCGCATTCTGAGCTCTCGGGCCTCTAGTCGTCGCTGACCGTGATGGCCTGGCGGGGACACAGTTTTGCCGCAAGCTTGACCTTTTCGCGCATGCGCTCGGGCGGATTGTCGATCAACAGATGGCTCTTGTCGTCGTCTCGCACCTCGAACACTTCCGGCGCCGTCTGCTGGCATCTCGTGTTCCCCTCGCACAGTTTCTGATCGACAACGACCTTCATTTGATGGGTTCTCCTTTTTCGCCGCCCGGCGAATCGATCATATAAGAGGGCAATTCCTGCGACTAGGAGCGCGCAGCCGCGAATAAGTACCTGACGCGCCGCGCCACGGCCGGCCGGTGAGGGTGCGGGCAATGCCTGCGCACCCTTCATTGCGCGATTTTTTCTGTCATCCTTGTGATCGATGTTCGGATTCGCGCAGAAGTTTTCGCTGATAATTGCGCTCCTCACGATGACTTCGACAATTCCCCCGCCTGCCGGCTTTGCCCAGCCGCCGCCGCTGATTCCGCGCGACACTCTGCTCGGCAATCCCGAGCGCGCCAATCCGCATATCGCGCCCGACGGCAAACGGCTGGCATGGCTCGCTCCCGACGAACACGAAATCCTGCAGGTGTGGGTGCAAACCGTCGGCCGGCACGACGCGCGCGTCGTCACCGCCGACCAGAGCCGTGGAATCCAATACTACGGATGGGCGTTCGATTCGAAAACGATCCTCTATGCACAGGACGCCGCCGGCGACGAAAACTTCCACCTGTTCGCCGTCGATCTCGATTCGCACAACGTCCGCGATTTGACGCCATGGCAGGGCGTACGCTCCGAGGTCGTCGCGTCCAGTCCGAAATTTCCCGGCCGGATACTGGTCGCGCTCAATCTGCGCGATCGCAAATTGATGGACGTCTATCGAATCGATCTGCGCACCGGCGCCGTCGAACTCGATACCCAAAACCCCGGCGACGTCGCGGGATGGCTTGCCGACGACGACCTGATAGTGCGCGCGGCCACGGTCACGATGCCCGACGGCGGCACCGAGCTTCGGATTCGCGACCGCGCGGCTGGTCCGTGGCGCACGTTGATGAAAGCCGCGATGGAAGACAACCTGGCGGCGCTGGACTTCAGCCAGGACGGGCGATCGATCTTTCTCAGCAGCTCGATCGGGACGGACACCGCACGCCTGGTGCGCCATGAGATCGCGTCGGGCCATGAAACGGTTATCGCGCACAGCGACGATGCGGACCTGAGCGACGCGATGATTCAGCCGACCCGTCACGTCGTGCAGGCAGCCGCGTTTGACCCCGGCCGGATGCACTGGACCGTCGTCGACCCGTCGGTTCAGGCCGACTTCGAAGCGATCGCGAAAATCGCCACCGGAGATTTCACCGTCGTTGACCGCGACCTCGCCGACCAGACGTGGCTCGTCTCGTTCGTAAGCGACCGTGCGCCGGCGCGCTGCTACTCGTGGGATCGCGCAGCAAGGAAAGCGACGTTTTTGTTCAGCACCCAGCCCAAACTCGACGACGCGCCGCTCGCCGCGATGAAGCCGGTTGAATTCGCCGCCCGCGACGGGATGAAAATCAACGGTTACCTCACTCTTCCCCTTGGCGCGCCGCCCAGGAATCTCCCGCTCGTGCTCGTGGTGCACGGCGGGCCGTGGGCGCGCGACAGCTGGGGCTTCAATCCCTATATCCAACTGCTGGCGAACCGCGGTTACGGCGTGCTGCAGATAAACTTTCGCGGCTCGACCGGATTCGGAAAGAAGTATCTGCATGCCGGCGACCGCCAATGGGGCCTCGAAATGCAGACCGACCTGAGCGACGGCGTCAAGTGGGCCGTGGATCAGGGCATCGCCGATCCGAAGCGAGTCGCGATATTCGGCGGTTCGTACGGCGGCTACGCGGCGCTGGCCGGGGCGGCATTCACGCCCGATCTGTATCGATGCGCGGTGGACGAATGCGGCCCGTCGAATCTGTTTACGTTGTTGGAGTCGTTTCCGCCGTATTGGGAGGTCGCGCGCTCGATCTTCTTCACCAGGGTTGGGAATCCCGGCGCTCCCGGGGACAAGGCGCTGCTGACCACGGCGTCGCCGCTGTTCTCCGCCGGCAAAATAAAAATCCCGATGCTGATCGGCCAGGGCGCAAACGACCCACGCGTGAAGCAGGCCGAGGCCGAGCAGATCGCCGATGCGATCGCCAAGCATCGCGCGAGCGCGGTTTACGTTTTATACACCGACGAAGGCCACGGCTTCGTGCGGCCCGAAAACCGGCTCGACTTCACCGCCCGCATGGAGAAGTTCCTGGCCGACAATCTGGGCGGCCGCTACGAGCCGATGAAAGGCGATCGGATTCCCGGCTCGACCGCGAAGCTCCGCGTCGTCGGCGCGTCGCCGCTGAAGCATCAGAACTAGCATTGCCGCAGCGTGTGCGGGCGCTTCGCCGATCGGTTGTGCTATGAAATCGCAACGGGGCGCGGACGACGACCCGTCGGCGCCTGATTCAGGAGGAATCGCCATGGCCGAATTCGGAATCTCGATGTTCCCGACTGACTACGCAATCCAGCCGATCGAACTTGCGCGCGCGGCTGAAGAACGCGGCTTCGAGTCGATGTTCTTTCCCGAGCACACTCACATACCCGCGTCGCGCAAGACGCCCTTCCCCGGCGGAACCGAATTGCCAAAGGAGTATTGGCATACGCACGATCCGTTCGTCGCGCTCGGCGCGGCGGCGGCCGTAACCAAAAAACTCAAACTCGGCACCGGAGTATGCCTGGTGGTCGAGCGCGACCCGATCACGCTTGCCAAGGAAGTGGCGTCGCTCGACATGATCTCGGGCGGCCGCGTGATCTTCGGCATCGGCGCGGGCTGGAACGTCGAGGAGATGGAGAATCATGGGGCGGTGTTCAAGCGGCGCTGGAAAATCGTCAGGGAAAAAATTCTCGCGATGCGCCAAATATGGACCAGGGAGGCGGCCGAGTTTCACGGCGAGTTCGTGAACTTCGATCCGATTTGGTCGTTTCCCAAACCGGTGCAGGCGGGTGGACCGCCGATCATCCTCGGTTCGCAATCGCCCAGGACCTTCGATCGCGTCGCCGAGTATTGCGACGGATGGATGCCGATCTATTCGCCGCGTTACGATCTCGCCGCCAGCCTGAAAGCGCTCGCCGAAGCGGGGATGAAGGCCGGCCGGAGGAAACTTCCCGTCTCGATGTTTGGCGTCGGTCCCAAAGAGGAACGCATTAAAACATTACTCGACCTTGGCCTCGAGCGGCTGATTTTCGGGCTGCCGCCCGCCCCACGCGATACCGTGCTCCCGATGCTCGACAAGTACGCCGAGCTGAAGGCCAAGGCGCGCTGACCCGAAGCCGGAATTTTCTGTCTGGCGGCGTCTAAATATTTTTATCCCGAGGCTCTTGACTGAGCCAGTCCCGATCCTTACTCTAGCGACCCTATCGATTAAGAGTCGATAAAATGCTTTCGAAAAAGTCGAAATACGCGCTCAAGGCGATGATGGTATTGGCCAAGGAATACGGTCAGGGACCCGTGCTCATATCCGACTTGGCCCAGCGCGAAGATATTCCGCGCAAGTTTCTGGAACTGATCCTGCTCGAACTCAAGAACCAGGGACTGCTCCAGAGCAAGAAGGGCAAGGGTGGCGGATATTTCCTTGCCCGCGATCCTCAGCTGATCAGCGTTGGGCACATTGTGCGCGTACTGGACGGGCCAATCGCACCGCTGCCATGTGTCAGCAAGATGGCGTACATGCGATGCCGTGAATGCCGCGACGAGCGCACTTGTGCAATTAGATTCGTAATGAAGGAAGTCCGCGACGCGACCGCGAAGATAATGGACTCGACGTCGCTGGCGGATATGCTCAACTACGTCGAGTCGGTAGTTAACGGCAAGGAACCGCTGAGTTTTGCGATTTGAAACCAGGGATGCTCTTTTTTTGGGAATTAGTCCAGTCACCTAATAGGATAGATGATGAAAGTCGATTCAATTCTTTCTGGCCGGCGTGAGCTTCAGCCCGAGCCCGATTCAGGCGACGACATTCTGCGGCGCATCGCAAGCGCCATCAGCGGCGTGCGCTTTGGGTCGGTAGAGGTCGTAATCCAGGACTCGCGAGTCGTGCAAATCGAGCGCAAAGAGAAGTTTCGCTTCGACAAGCCCGGTCGTGGGTAACCGCAGCCGCGAAATGAATTGTCCACGACAGTGAAAATATCAAAATTCAGGGAGGAGCCCGGACCGGGGAAGGATCCGGTGCGCCATGGCGAGAGCCGCTAATTATCAACCGCGAGCTGACTGGTCATCCGGAAGTTCCCAACACGATGAGGGACTTTTGAGATGAGAAACCGCGCTACGCTTTTTGTTCAGGGGGTGCTTCTGGCGACAGTGGTGGCTGCAGGAGCCTTGATATTGCCGGCTCCGGCCGCGGCTCAGGATGTATGCACCCCGACCATCAATTCGTGCGGATGCACAATTACAACGCCCGGCTCCTACAAGATCGGGCTGGCAATCGATTCGACGCAGGGACTTACTCCGGCCGGCGCGTGCATCGAGGTACTCGCCAGTTACGTGATCCTGGACGGCGCGAAGAACACGGTCACCGGCCCCGGTGGCGATTCGCCAACCGGGATTGGAATCTGGGTTCATCGCAATTCCCACGTAGATTTCCTCGGATTCCGGGGCGCTACGCTAAGCGGGTGGGACGTCGGCTTGCTGATCCAGGGCAGGCAGATCGTCGCCGACGATGTCACGGCGAATGACAACGGGACGGCAGGTGTGGAGCTGAAGCGGGCCGATTCTATCGAGCTGACCAACGCCACAGCGGAGAGCAATCTCAACTACGGAATATGGCTGAAGCAAACCACTTCCAGTGAGGTCAGCAATTCCAAGACCGAGAGCAACGGCAACGTCGGATTGTACCTGGGATGCGCGGATATCGGGCCGACCGGCGCCGGATGCCCCAACGGCCCTAATTCAAGATTCAACTACCTTTACACGGGAAACATCTCGTCGAATAAGAACTACGGCGTCGCGCTCGACCTCGCCACCGGCAGCACCATTGTGACCAACCAGACGCCGGGCGGGGGCACGAATGGGAAGGACGACCTGTACGATGCGAATTCGAGTTGCGGCACCAACAAATGGTTCGGCGATGCCTCGACGGCGACCAACAACCAGCCAGGCGGCTGCATCAAATGACGAATCGCGCACGACCGTGAAAATATGAAAATCCAGGGAGGAGCCCGGACCAGGGAAGGATCCGGGCGCACCATGACAGAGCCGTTAATCTTAAACCATGAGCTGACCGGTCATCCGGAAGTTCCCAAGACGAT
>Ga0187862_10005709_pt1 | contig 11448 bp, 9 predicted proteins | sample June2016WEW_10_1_FD_133003 | JGI IMG/M metagenome (GOLD analysis project Ga0187862, IMG submission 133003) | Peatland microbial communities from SPRUCE experiment site at the Marcell Experimental Forest, Minnesota, USA - June2016WEW_10_150 | ecosystem: Environmental > Terrestrial > Soil >...
AGTCGCAGCCAAAACTGGCGCAAAAACCTTAGGCATAGCCGACAGCGTCGGTTTCATTAGGCCCCTCTCGATGCGTTACTTGATGGCTCACATTCGCGACGGGTTACCTGATTCAATACGTAGTAAAATTCCTTTGTCAATTCATTGTCACAACGACTTTGGCTTAGGCACCGCAAACACTTTAGCTGCCATGGAGGAAGGCGTTGCGTATTTGCACACTTGCATAGCTGGCTTCGGCGAACGGGCTGGAATAGCGCCTTTTGAAGAAGTTGTGACAGGTGCGGAACTTCTCTATAATATAGATACCGGAATAGACATGGGTAAGATTTACCGTGTCGCTCAAGCAGCAGAAAAAGCATTCGCCCTCCCAATCCAATTCCATAAACCCATCATAGGTGAAAACATTTTTACTCATGAGGTCGAGGAAGAAGTAGAAGAAATGATGGCCCAACCCCTTCTTTATGAGCCCTTCCCACCGGAAATCGTAGGGCGAGAAACTACGATTTTCATAGGTAGGAGCACAGGTCAGACACTGATTCAGAAGCTTTTGGAAAAAGCTGGAATCCGCGCGTCGCCTCGCCAGATGGATGAGCTTTTTCGGCGTATCAAGGGTCCGCAAGAGAGCCTTGACAAAGGTGAAGCCCAAATGACTTTTTACCAGGTGAAACGACTCATGAAAGATCTGCTTAAAGGCTACACGATGGACGAGTTTTGGCGGCTCGTTGAACAAGTAACAAGGCAGAAACCGAAAATCCCAAAAAACGAAAGCAAATCAAATCAAACCGCTGATCAATTAGTAGCCTAGCTATATCGTAAAACATAGCAAATGGCATTTGCCTTCCCTCTTGAGTATTTTTTCTGGACGAAAATCAAATAAGCCGAAATCTAAAAAGGATTCACTCCGGTAATCTCTTGCCAGAACTGCGGCGTTAGAAAGAGCTCGTAAATTGTAGCCTAACAGCCCGCAGCTCTCTGTAAGTCAGTTTTCTCGGGTAGTTGTAGATGGGTCCACTTGGCTTTTCGTTGTAGAAAGGCCTGTTGCAGTCTGGACAGCCTGAAGTCAGAAAGGGTTCACCTGATAAAACCACATCCTCTAACACTTCTTTAGGCATGCCAAAATTCACAATCTTGCCATCCTTATCAAAACACATGCCGTCAACCTGGGCAATTCCCTTCACAATCAGGAATCTTGCAAGCTGCATCCGTCTGTAAGACTCTAGCTTGGGCGGCGAATTCTTTTCTAGCCCCGTTCCTCGAATTGGCGTGAAAGCAAAAAGACCAGGTGAAACACTCATGTCAACGCATCGCTGAATGATATGCACTGCCTCCAGCTCTGTTTCGCCTAGTCCCACAATCAGATGCGTGCTGACGTTTCCCTTACCGAAAACCGCCAACGCCTCTGTTAACATTCGGAACTGATTGTTCCAACTGTAAGAGCCACCTTTACCCTTAACTCTATTGAAAATCGTTTCAGAAGCAGCGTCCAAAGGTACCCCAAGCCTGTCAACGCCTGCGTTTGCCATGCGCTCAATGTTCGCCTTTTCAAGGGGCTGGCAGGAAACCGAAACGGGAATTGTCGCTTCCTTCTTTATTTCCCTGACGATGGCTTCCAAGTGAGCGAAGACTTCGGGGTAGTTTAGGGCTTGAATGCAAACCCGCCTGATTTTGTTCTGCTTGAATTCGTTTCCGAGCACCGATAGTGCTTCTTTGATGGGAAATGTTGGCCATGTAACTCTGGATAGCAACTCGGCGCTGCCTTTGCTGCCTCGAGCTTGGGCGCAGAAGCAGCAGTTAGCCGTGCATTTACCATCCTTATAAGTCATTAGGTAAGCTGTCGTTGGTCTAGCATCTAACTTGCCCTGCTGCAATCCAAGAACTATGGCGGTGCCTGACGAAAGGCGAATTAGGCTGGGATTTGTATCTAATTTTTGTCGCTGCAATTAGGTCAAACGGCATGCCGAGAAGAGGTAAGCGGGTGATTTATTAGTAATGGTTTTTCATGAGCTTTGCCGTGGTATCTGGTGACTTTTTATACTTAATGCTCTGCTTGAAATTGACAACAGGAAGAATCCGAGAAAGGCGTATTCTACAAAGGTGAATGTCGCCTGTGACGGAAGAACCAGCGTTAGCACAACGCCAATGTATAGTGCACTGCCCGTGTATCTGCCGATGGGGTCATGGAGTTTTTTGGTGTAAAGGCTTGAACCGACGAATTGGGCGAACGCCACGGTAATGAGGAGCAACAGCCAAAAAGAGTAGAAGTCTTTCAAGGTGAAAAACGCGAATATGCTCATGACAAAGACAAAGTCGATGGCCGAATCAAAATACGCGCCGAACCTTGTGGTAACCTTCAGTTTACGTGCCAAGAAACCATCCGCAAGGTCCGTAAAAGACGCAGCTGCAAACACCGCCAAGCAAAGGGCGATCTTCCCCGTATTATCGAGGTAGAAAAGGAGCGGCAGAACTGCAATTCGGATCGAGCTGACCGCGGCTGGGATTAGGATTGATTTCTGCATTCGCTTCACTCTACGAAGGAAGGAACATTAAACTTTCTGCTCTCTTTGAAGATAAATGCTTGGATATTCAGTTAAAGCAGTCAATCTAGGGTTCGGAGTAAATGCCTACCACATGATTTCAAACGCGCCATCTGATAACCGTTCAAATGGTTTCCCCAATATGCTGTAGCCCACTTTTCCAAGGTATTTTCGACCGTAAAACTGGACATGCGCCTTACCTATCGCAAATTTCAGCTTCCTCTCACTAAAACCCGACGCGTAGAGCAGTTTGTGCCTTATCAAACGGTAGTTTTTCGGTTCTTCCCAATCGTCAATTGCGACGCCTTTGTCTTTAACCCGTTCGTAAAGTGGCGTTCCGGGAATGGGGTATGGCAAGGTGAACGACAAATAATCAAGCGGCAAGCCCGCGGCAAAATGTACGGTTTCCAGAACTGTTTTGTTGCTTTCTCCTGGGTACCCGACGATGAAGAAGGCTCCGACTTTGAGTCCGGCAGATTTTGCTGAATAAACGGCTCTTTTTGCCTGTGCTGTGGTGATGCATTTGTTCATCAAGCCTAAAACAGAATTGCTTCCCGACTCTATCCCGAAAAAAACCCGCAGGCAACCCGCACGCTTCATTCTTTCCGCAACCTCAACATCCATCGTATCCACTCGCGACAGGCACTCCCAACCGATGTCAACCCCGCGGCGGTTCAATTCATTGCAAACGTTTAGGAGGTGCGTGCGGTTGAGGGTAAAGCAATCGTCGGCAAACCAAACTCGGGAATATCCCAACGCCTTAATCTGCTCTACTTCGCCCACAATGCTGTCTACGCTGCGGCTTCTCATGTCAACGCCGAAAATGGGCCTGCTGCAGAAATCGCATGAAAATGGGCACCCGCGCGACGTAATCATAGACGATGTCGAGTATCCGAAACGATCAAGATAATACTTCTGATAAGCCTGGTTGTCAAACAGCTCTCTGGACGGATACGCTAAGATATCGAGGTTGCGGATGAAGGGTCTAGGCTTTGTGTGCACGATGCGGTCGTTTTCTTTGAAGACAATCCCTCTGACATTTGAAAGTGCTATCCCCTGAGAGACGCAGTTGGCAAGCTCAACCATGGTTTCCTCGCCCTCGCCAACTGCAACCACGTCAAACGGATTTAGGAAACTTTCAGGCGACCAGGATGGCATTGGCCCCCCGACCACAAGCAAGCCGCAGTCACCTCCGGATCGCGCTTTGATCGTTTCTGCCATTCCTAACGTCGTTTTCTTCATCGAAAACATCGAGTAAAAACCAACAATCTGCGCTCGGGCACGTACCACTTGCTCAACCGCTTGTGAAAACTGCATGAATGTGCAGTCCACCAATTCAACCTCAAAACCGTGTGCTTTCAAGGCGGCAGCTAAGTAGCCTAAGCCCAGCGGCGGGAAACGGAAAATCGAGTTGTCTTTGGACGGGTGAAAATACGGATAAACCAAAGCCACTTTAACTGTCATGGAAATTTTTGACCACCAAAAGTTGCTTTCTCAAAAATGAATCCTCAAAATCTTCATTAAAAATAAAGCAAGTAACCCTTTAAAAACCTTCCACACTTGCACACTTCTGCTATCCTTCGCACGGAAAATTCGTTCATACACCAGCTCGATTTGTCGTTGGCAAAACTTAATTATCCCCGCCTTCTAGGTCAATTGGTTGGTTCGATGGCTAAACTAATCGACTTAGGCTTTCGAAAGGGTGCAATCGCAGAAACCATAGTCTCCACCTACAACGAGGACGGTTCACCGAACGCTGCCCCTATGGGAGCCACATTCAAAGGCGGCCAGCATCTGATCGTTGACTTCTACAATTCATCCACAACCCTTGCCAACATCAAAGCACGCTTGTGCGCTGTTGTTAATTTGACAGGGAACATCGAGATTTATTACAGATCCGCTTTCAAGGAGGCAAACCCAAACGGGTTGCTTCCAAAGGATTGGTTCATGAAGGCAGAGTCTGTTAACGCGCCCAAACTGGGGTTGGCCGAGGCAACAGTTGAGCTTTCTGTCACGGGTTTGGCATATGTCACCTCGGAAAAAACACGTGCGATTTTTGCCGTTGAACGTTTGCAGGCACGAAAGTTGTACCCGCAGGTTTACTGCCGCGCTTTCGGATTGACGCTTGAAGCCATCGTTCATGCCACACGCGTAAAAGTGTTGGCAGACGACCCAAAAGAACGTACAAATGTCGTCGAGCTCATGGGGAAGATTCGGGATTGCAGCGTTTTGGTTGATCGGGTTGCGCCGAACTCAACGTACTTTGTCGTTATGGCTGATTTGATGAAAAAAGTCCATAAGTGGAGTCAAAAATGAGGGTACTTCTCGTGACTAATATGATGGAGAAAGAGACGCTTGAACGCTACGCCAAAGAAAGCAACGTAGAAACCTATGTGCTGGCATTAAACGTTGCAGTCGCCGCCTTCTTGACGCCTAAAACCATCATTGAAGCCCTAAAAAAAACCAACCACAAAAACTACGACTTAATCCTTACGCCAGGCTTGATTTGCGGCGATACCGCCGTCATCTCGAAAGCTGTCGGCATCCCAACGTTTAAGGGTCCACGGTTCGATGCTGACCTGCCGCTCGTGCTTGATTCGCTAGGACAAACTAAACTTTCAACGACTGTGCCAGCTTGCAACCTGCTGAGGGAAAAGCTTCAGGAAAAAGCACTGCAAGAAATAGAGAAGACCGAACGGAACCGCAGGGAATTACTTAAAACGCCTGGCAGCATGCTGATTGGCGATTTGGCTGTCGGTAAAGTTTTTCCGATGCGTGTTCTTGCCGAAATCGTGGATGCCCCCTTCATGGATGAAGATACTATTGAGCAGTTGGCAAAACAGTACGTAAAGGCGGGCGCAAATATCGTTGACGTAGGCATGGTTGCAGGAGAATCCCATCCTGCGGACGCGAATCGAATCGTGGCTCTCCTCAAACGGGCGGTCAATGTGCCTGTAAGCATTGACTCTCTCGATCCAGCGGAAATTCGAGAGGCTGTCTACGCCGGTGCAAACTTGGTTTTAAGCGGGGATGCAGGTAACATTGAAGCCATAGCGCCTTATGTTTCGAAGGTAGCTGTGGTTGTTATTCCAACAAATCAAAGACAAGGGGTTTTTCCTAAAAAAGCTGAGGAACGCGTAGCCTTTCTTGAGCAAATAATAGCCAAAGCGAAACAACTCGGTATATCAAAAAGCATCGCTGACCTAATCCTTGACCCAACCGACGTTTTGGAGTCATTCACCGCTTTCCGCCTCTTCACCCGAAGAAACCCCAATGTGCCACTGTTCATTGGCGTTTCAAATATTACCGAACTAATGGATGCAGATTCAGTCGGTATCAACGCGTTGTTGGCGCGTATGTCTTCGGAGGTAGGAGCAAGCATTCTTCTGGCAACTGAGAAAAGCGACAAGACTAAGGGCAGCGTGGGCGAGGAAGTCATGGCGGCTAAAATGATGTTTCTTGCAAAAAAACGCGGTTCCGTCCCAAAAGACCTTGGGGTCGATCTACTTGTTCTCAAGGACAAGAAAAATAGGGAACAACATTACAACAATATAATAGAGCACAAAGCACCTCTGATCTGCGCTGAAAAGCGGTGTGCGAACGAGTTGGATCCTTCTGGAGCCTTTAGAATCCTTCTTGATCGCGTCGGCGGAAATATAGTCGCTGTCCATTATTTGAGTCAAAAGGTGGATAAACCCGACAGAATTATCAAAGGCACAACTGCGGACGTCATATACACAGAAATCGCCTGCTTGGGTTTGGCGTCGCAGCCTCTTCATTTGGCTTATCTTGGCAGTGAGCTTGCTAAGGCGGAAATCGCCCTGAGAAGCGGGAAAGAGTACATTCAGGACGCGGCAATGTTCAAAAGATAAAAATTGTAGAGAAGCTGAGCTAAACGCGGACGTGCTTTCCCATCCCTCAAGTCAACCCGAAAAGAAGCTTTATCTCTTAAAGTGTACAAAATAGTTTTAGGAAAGGAGACATAGAATTTGGAAAACAATCCGTTACGAGTAAGCATCGCTGGCTTGGAGTTGCCCAACCCAACGATTCTTGCGTCAGGCGTGTTGGGTTTCACAGCTGAATCCTTCAATCGCGTCGCAAAAGGCGGCGCAGGCGCAGTTGTATCAAAATCAATCGGCCAAGAACCCCGAGTTGGATACCCGAACCCAACTGTGGTTCAGGCTGACTCAGGGTTGATAAACGCAATTGGTTTGCCCAACCCAGGCATCGACGAATACGCTGGAGAAATAAAATACGCAAAAACCGTGCTCCGGATCCCCCTCATAATCAGCATTTTCGGTTACACGGAAGAGGAATATGCAGCAGTCGCGGAGAAAGCTGTCAAAGCAGGCGCGGATGCCGTGGAACTTAACGTTTCCTGCCCCCATGTGCGATTTACAGGCTCAGAAATTGGTCAAAACCCCAAGATTCTCTCGCAGGTCATTGAAAAAGTAAAGGCAACAATCAATAAACCTGTTATCGTCAAACTTACGCCAAACGTTGCAGACATCGCACTTACCGCAAAGGCAGCGGTTGAAGCAGGCGCTGATGTACTAACTGCGGTAAATACACTCAAGGCAATTGCGATTGACCCAGACACAACGCGCCCAATATTAAGCAACATCAAAGGAGGCTTGTCCGGCGCAGCAATCAAACCCGTTGCGCTCAGATGCGTTTACGACATTCGCGAAGAACTTCCGGACGTACCAATAATCGGCTGCGGCGGCATATCGGACTGGCGCGACGCCGTCGAGTTCATGCTGGCTGGCGCTTCAGCCGTGCAAGTGGGAACCGCCATCGCTTGGGAGGACACGGATATTTTCCAAAACATAACTAAAGGCTTAGAAATCTATCTGAGAAAGAAACATGTTGGAAGTGTGAAAGAAATTGTCAACCTCGCTCATCGCAGCTAATACATTGAGAACCACGGAAATCGTGCGGGTTCAAAACGAAAGCCCGACTGTAAAAACCTACATAATCTTTGATAAACTCTGCTCAAAGGCCAAGCCCGGGCAATTCTTGATGCTTTGGCTTCCAGGCATAGATGAAATCCCTCTGAGTGTAATGGATATAGGGAAAGATTTGGTTTCGGTCTCAGTGAAGGTGGTCGGCGATGCAACTCGGCATCTTCATGAGTTGGAAGCAGGCGCAACCGTTGGAGTTCGAGGACCTTTCGGGACCAGCTTCACTGAAAGCCGAGGAAGAGTCCTTTTGGTCGGCGGCGGCACAGGAACGGCGCCTCTTCTGTTTCTAGCAAAACAGCTTGCCACAAAAACCGAAAAGCTTTCTTTTGTGGAGGGCGCAAAAACCAAAGACGAACTGCTCTTCGTTCGGGAACTGGGTAAAGTGTGCAACGAGAAAAGCCTGATTACTACAACAGAAGACGGTACATACGGTTTGCAATGCATGGTAACTGAACCGTTAGCCAAGCTGTTGGATCGCGAAAAATTCGACATGATTTACACCTGCGGACCCGAAGTCATGGTGAAAAAGATTTTCGACCTAACAGAACAAAGAAAACTGCCCCTTGAAGCAAGTTTGGAGAGGCTGATGCGTTGCGGCATTGGGTTGTGCGGAAGCTGCATGATTGGCAAGTACCGCGTCTGCAGGGACGGACCAGTGTTCACGGCAGCTCAGCTACGTGAAGTCAGAGACGAGCTGGGAATGTCAAAGCTGGGCTTTGACGGCGCAAGAATACCTTTCTAAGAGACACTAAATGTCTTTAAGTAAGCCGGAACTAGAACAAATCCTGGTCAAAACAATCTCTCTTTACAACAGGGTAAGAAGCCCTGAAATAACAGCTAAGCTGGTTTCCGTGACGCCTGTAAACGTCAAGGTTTCTTTTTCCGGCGGCTTCTGCTATGGCTGCGGTATAATGGATTACGTTGATGGGTTCGCCAAACAATTCAAAACATTAAGCGACAACGCAGAGTTGAAGACTGACAAAACCCGGCAAATAACCCCACGAACTTTCGAAGCAGACTACATTGTCAAAATTAAATAAGAAACTCATTTCTTCTCTGTAGGTTTTGTTTCCAACCAAAGCATACCTAGGCAAAACAACACATTTGCGGTTGTGTAATGAGAAGAAAGCGAGTGTCAGGTTTAGCAAATAGCTGTTAGTACTTCACAATGGACAAGTTATGTTTGACTATTTCTTAGAGCCCGAAAGCGAAGGCAAATCGGCAGGTCCGATGCCAAAACGATGAGAAAACAGCTTTTTGCTCGCAAAAACACTGAATTGGGCCAAACAAAAAATGGCTCCTTTGTTTGTCGATCCATTGCTACGTCAAGATGTCCCAAAATAAAACCAATTCTAAGACTGGAAGTTAGGAAGATTGGCATATAACAAGGTTGATAATGAATTGGGAAAGTCCATAGAGGAATTACTTCCCGTCGAAGTTTACAGTGTCTAAGGTGCGACAGAATGGAATTAAGTGCAAAATAGGAATGGTCGCGATTTGTTTTTTCAGAAAAAAGAAAAAATTTGACTGAGCTAGCCAAACGAAAGTGGTTAGCTTTCTCCTTGTGGCAGCCCTATCTTGCGTAGGTAATCCCGGGCGTACCGAGGATTGTAGGCAAGGAGTTCTTTGCTTCTAAGCAGCCGGCGATCCAAGCGATCTAAAGCGACGCGGAATGTAGGTTCGATTCCCCAGCCTTCGGATGCACTGTAGAATGTCCCCTTTACGGTTCTGAATTGAAGACGGCAATGGATCATGGGCGTCCCCCTCAGGTTAGTGTTGCCGTGGCTTTTCATATAAACGAACAATGTGCCCAGCTGAAAGGCTTCTTGGTATTTGCGGGTGAAGGAGTCGAATTCATCCATCATGAAAGTTTGCTGCTCAGGTGTAATCTCTACTTCCTTGACGCCGAACTGAATCGACAACTTGCGTACTGCTGTTTCAAGCTGACTGATGGGTTCAAGAAAATCAAGTTTCGTAACAACCCCAACCAAACGCTCGTTCGACGTGACTGCTAAACAGGAAACGTCGTCGTAATGCATCATTTTTTCTGCATCCATCAAGCTCGTCTGCGGTTCAACTGTGGCCACTGGTCTCCTCATTATTCCTTTAGCAGGAACGCTTAGCGTTTCAATCTTTTCGCCGACGATGTCCCCGGTGGTTTGGCGTTTTTGAGGCCAATAAATGTTCTCCAAAATATCTTGGATGCTGACCATGCCTACAAGTTTCCCAGAGTCCATGATTGGTACATGCGAAACACCGAACTCCCTCATAAGGCTAAGCACTGCTCCTACGGAACGGTTTGCTTCAAGAGTGTGGGGCGCTCGTGTCATTATGGTTTCTATTTTGGTGCTTCCCCATTCCTGTTTCACCGCTGAATGAATTATGTTTTCATCCGTGATAAAGCCTAAAAGCTTGTTTTTCTCAAGTACAGGAAGTTGCCTCAACCCGCTTTCAATCATCAACTTTGCCGTTTTGCTCAAGGAAAAGTCAAGGTTCACCGGCGGAGCAGTTTTCAACAACGTTTTAACTTTGGTGGCGTTGAGGTCAAGTCTTGACCTTAAAACCGCTCGGCGAGTAATCATGCCTTCGTATTTTCCTTTTTCGTTTAAGACAGCTAAGACAGGAAGCATTCCTTTTTCGAAGGCTTCTAAGCATCGGGAAAGCGTATCGTTTTCCTGCACGCTTCGAAAGTCTTTTGAATAAACATCTTGGGCGGAAATTGTGCTTGCCATAATAATCACTTCTGACTTAATAGTGAGAGTTGAATTTAAACATTGCAAGCAAACAATACGCATAAGAAAGCGAGGAATAACAATTATTGCAATCGCAAAACCCTATTTGTTGACGAAATTTATGAAGATTTTTCAAAAAGGTTTCTATTGAAGTAAACTTTTTTCCATCTTGAATGTATGTCTGGCTATGACTGGCAAACGCAAAAACCAAAAACCACTTTATGCTAGGACAAAGTCTCATCCTATTGACTGTGATGCTTCCCTTGTTTCACATTATCCTTATTCTATCACTATTTAACGCAGGTTCCATTTTGTTCTTTTCATCGTAGAAAAGGCGGGTTTGTTCAAGCAATATTTATATCAAAAGCGCCGCAATCCCTCTTACTAAACTGATAGACACCTGTGCACAGTTTGTTTCGTGCGAATGGTGCTCTTGGTGGATAAAATATGCCGTTTAAAACCGTAAAAAAGGATGCGGCAGATACCCTGACAATCGAGTGGGATTTACACGTTAAGAATTACAAGTTAACCCTTGATAAGAAACGCTGTGTCTCATGTCAAGTATGCACTTTAGCCTGCCCGAAAGAGGCAGTAACCACGCAAAAGCAGCCTAAAGCAGCAGGTGAGAAGGCGAAGAGGGCCAAGGTTGACATCGACTTGGCAAAATGTAATTTTTGCGGAATCTGCGACGTCACCTGCCCGTACGGGGCAATCAGAGTTACTCTGAATGGCAATCATGACCTGTCCGTTTTGGAGAAAGACTGTTTCCCGCAACTAATTAGGGACATTAAAGTTAATACAGCCCAATGCCCCAAAGATTGCGTTGAATGCGAAACAGCCTGTCCATTCGGGTTGATAACGGTTTCCAAAGTTGGCTTTGATGGCAAACCCGTGCAAGATATCGAGGCTTTATCTCCAAGCTTCAAAAAACGTGTTCAAGTTAATCTTGACATTCAGAAAGAGTACTGTCCAACTTGCAGAGTATGCGAGTTCAAATGCGCTCCGGGCATGATAAAAGTAAAGAAAGCCATCGACGGATTCGTCGCAATCGCTCAGGAGAAATGTCCTGAAGGCTGCACAGACTGCCTAGATGTCTGCCCCATCCCGGGCGCCCTGACTCTTGGGGACGATAAGAAGGTTCATGTTAACGATTCATTCTGCACTTACTGCGGCGCGTGTAAAAACGTTTGCCCCGCCCCCGAAGCACTAACGGTTAAA
>Ga0187862_10005712_pt1 | contig 11435 bp, 8 predicted proteins | sample June2016WEW_10_1_FD_133003 | JGI IMG/M metagenome (GOLD analysis project Ga0187862, IMG submission 133003) | Peatland microbial communities from SPRUCE experiment site at the Marcell Experimental Forest, Minnesota, USA - June2016WEW_10_150 | ecosystem: Environmental > Terrestrial > Soil >...
ACCGCGGGATATGAGGCCGACCGGTGGCGCGTCATGCTGTACGACCGCCAGACGGGCAAGAGCACGGATCTCACAGCCGGTTTCGACCGCAGCGCGAACGATTTGGCGTGGTCACCGGACAGCAAAACCATTTACTTCACCGCGGAAAATGAGACTCTCCAGCCGATTTATGCCATGGAGGCGCGCGCCGGTGCGGGCCCGAAGAAACTGCTCGATGGTTATAACGGCGCATTCTCCTTCAATGGCGACGCGACCGTTTTGGTGACGGAGCGGACCAGCTTGATTTCACCCCCGGAATTATTTGTTGCCGCGGGCGATGCCAGCGGCCTGAAGCAATTGACGCATCACAACGATGCCATCCTCGCGCAACTGGAAATGAATGCGCCGGAGAGCTTTTGGTTCGAAGGCGCAGAGGCAACGAAAGTGGAGGCGATGGTGGTGCGGCCCCCTGGATTTTCACCCACGAAGAAATATCCCACGCTGGTGCTGCTGCACGGCGGGCCGCAGTCCATGTGGGAAAACGCGTGGGGCTACCGCTGGAATGAGCAAGTGTTCTCGGCTGCGGGCTACGTTACGCTGATGATCAATCGCCGGGGCTCCACGAGCTATGGGCAGAAATTCACGGACGAGATTACCAACGATTGGGGAGGGAAAGCATACGTTGACATAATGAAGGGAGTGGACGCAGCCATCGCGAAGTATCCCTTCATTGACAAAACGCGGCTGGCCGCAGCGGGCGGCTCCTACGGCGGATACATGGCGGACTGGCTGGCGACGCACACGGACCGGTTTAAGGCCATCATCAGCCACGCGGGCGTGTACGACCAAGTGTCCATGTACGCGACCGAAGAGCTGTGGTTCGGAGAACACGATATGCAAGGCACGCCGTGGGCGGCGCCGGAGAATTACAAGAAGTGGTCGCCTTCCACCTACGCCGCGGAGCTCGGCAAGTACAAGACGCCGACGCTGGTGGTGGCAGGCGAACGGGATTACCGCGTGCCCTACACGCAATCGCTGGAATTCTTCAGTGCGTTGCAGCGCCAGGGCGTGCCCTCCAAGCTTTTGATTTTCCCGGATGAAGGACACTGGGTGCTGAAACCGCAGAACAGCCAGCTATGGTACAAGACGTTCCTCGATTGGTTGGCGACCTACCTGAAGTAGCCGCGAGGGAGGAGCGAAGCCGCAGGGGCAGCGAAGGCGCCCGCCTCAGCCCTTCGCAGCTCAGGGTAAAAGGCGGCCGCTAGCGAGGCAAGGTGAACCCAAGAGCCGATCTGAGGATCTGCCACTACGTCCTGTGGAGAAAAACATACTTGCGGAGTTGCTTGCGAGGTTAAAGCGGCGGCAAGCCGCCCCACTCCAAAATGCTCGGCCATGACTACCAACTGTCGCGCAAACGCGGTTAAATCTCCGCGAGTTTCCGCAGTGCGCGCCGCAGAAATCGAAACAGGTGATACAGAAGGAAGAGCGATACGCCGAAAAGCACGCTCACCACGATGATCGCGGCCGTGGGATGTGCCGTCGCGAACCAGATCAGCCAGACCGCCAGGAGATCTTCTCCAAAACTGAGCGCCCAATTGCTGAAAGGTTCCGGGCTCATGTTCACGGCAGCACGCGCGCTGGCCTTGGTGCCGTGGGAGGTAAGCGCGATGCCTCCCGCAAGCAGCGCCGCTCCCCAGCGCCAGACGTCGGGGGCCGCTGCGGTCGCGCCGAATGCCAGGAGTGCCGCAGCCGGCGGCCGGATGAACGTATGAACGGCCTGCCAGATCGAATCGATGTAAGGCACCTTGTCCGCCAGGAATTCCAGCAAATAAAGGGCCGCCGCGATTCCCAGCACCATGGGATGCGAGAGGATGCGGAGGTGCTCGGGCAGTTGAATGACGCCAAAGCGCTGGAGCAATCCCAGAGTCGCGACGGTGGCATAGAGATTCAGGCCGGAGGAGAAGCCGGCGCCAAGGACCAGGCTAAGGGTTTCGAGAGGGTTCATGGCCTTTCATCACGCGGGATCTGTCCATCGGGGAATATCTTAACTTGGAATCCGAAGTTGCAGAGAGATTCATCGCACAAAAAGCGTGCGATGGAAAACCGCACCTCCGCTCCGGGACGGCCAAAAGCGTCGTCCCTCCGGTCGGAATGACAAGTTTTGGGTGATAAGCGATGAGGGAAATCGGCGCACAAAGCGAACGCCCCGGCCGTGACCGGGGCGTTCAGGGAAACTAGCTGCGCGGGAGGCTGCGAGCTACTGGCTCGCCAGCATCAACCGTGTCCAGCCGGTGGTGTTGACGTCGCGGAACAGCGGCGTGCGCGGCGGCAGTTTGATCGGGTCCAGGAAGTCTGTGTCGAAGTTGTAGCCACGAGATGGCGGGCTGTAAACGGTAGTGCAGCACTTGTAAGTGCCGTTGGCCTGCCGGCTGTAGTATAGCTGGACGATAGAACCCTTGTAGTAGAGGGACTGTCCACCCCAGTCCTCGAGGTAGCGCAGGAAGTTGTGCACACCGCCGTTGGTGCCGAAGTCCTGTGGGACTGTGGCGCTGGTGGTGCCGCCGGGCAACGGAAAAGTGCCCGCAACACCGGCCAGGATGGCCATGCGGTAGTAACTGGTGACGGCAGTGCGGTTTGATGGGCACGACGTGTCGTCACCGCAATAGGGTGTGCTGAAGGAATTGACATCATTCCAGTTATTGGAAAGGAGGGAGACGGCGTCCGCAGATATGGAAGAAGCCACGTAGGGGTCAGTCCAGTTGGAGCCGCCCCCAGCCGAATTCGTGTTGTAGTCGCCTTGGACATAGACGGGGTTTTCCGTGGCAATCGCCAAGCCGCAATTCTGACCACCAGGGCATGCACCCAAGGCGGTCAGGTTGTTGGCGTTGACGATCTTGACGGCGCGACGGAAGAAGAGCGGCGGGTTTTCCCGCGGGGCATTGGCATGTTGCGCAACCAACATGGGCCAAATGTTGTCAGTGGTAGAGTAGGAGGGAACACTGGCACAGTTGTCGTTCGTCAGGAGGCCAGTGCCGGAGAGCCCCGCGAAAATGCCTAACGTGCCGGGGTTCGTGGCTGAGTTAGTTACGTAAGCGAGGTTTTGGCCTGCGGCGTGGATATACTTCTGGCTTGCGCCGTAGTAGTAGAATGATCCGGAGAACGTGTTATCGGCGTTTTCGTCTTCTCCCGTATCGAGGCTCTTGTTGGGGCAGCCATTTGTCACGTCGCCGGGACTGTTGACGATATCCGTCCAACCGTATTCGCCCGTTTCATGTGTGCTGTAGGAAAGCGGAGGCCAGCCGCCGGTAATCGTCTGCACGGTGTTGTCTTCGTAATTTCCGCGGCGGTCAGAGATATAGAGCACGAAATTGTTCGTGGCGTAGTTGGGATCCTTGGTGCCTTGGCCGCTGGTGACGACGGTGCCGATCTTGCCGGCAAACCAGTTGGCCAGGTTCTTGCCGTCGATCTCAATATAGCTCATTGAGCCGTTGAGCGTCGGCCGGTTTGCAGCAGACATGGTGTCTTCCCGAAGTTCGCCCTCGCGCGTATCGAAGAGGACGTTCGGCCAGAAGTCCTGAGGGTAAGGAACCCATGTTCCTTCGAGGGTTTTCGTGGTTGGATCCACGCCGCAAACCACATTGATCGGAGCCTGGGAAGGCACGTTTTTGCCGGGGTTGCTGGATTTCAAAGCGCCGGTGGCCACATAACTGGGCCACAACGAGCTGGGATTGTCGCGGATGCGTTCCAGACGGATGATGGCGTTGGGATGAGGGTCCATGCAGCTTTTTGCTGCACCGGGTGTGGAAACGGCAGTCATCGTACCATTTGCCCAATACGCGGAAGCATTCTGCGGGCCAATCTGAGTGGTGTTGGACGGCGGGTTGGGGATGGCCCAAATGCCGGCTAGTGGCGACCCCGGCGACGGTACTGCGTTTGTGCCAGGCCATTGCGGATTGAGAATTGATCCGTTCAGGGATTGTGGGACCGGGTTGATGTTACGCCCGACATATCCGTAACCGAGGATCTCCGCGGTCACGTCCTTCCAAGTGCCGCAGGCAGTGCCGTTGCCGTAGCTGGTTTGCTCTTCAATCTTGATGAAGCCCTTAATGATGGGGTACCCATAGGGTAGCCAATAGCCATCCACCGAACTGTAGGAGGCTGCCCCTGCGCCGGATTCAGCCAGAGGAAGCGGCCCCGCGCCAGTGGTGTTCTTGGCTAAGTTGGTGGCTATCGCTTGCAAGGTGCCGCCAGCGGTAGCCCAATTGCCTGTTGCCGTGGTGGCCATCAGGCTCAGGTCAAAGGGGGCCGTGCCGCCATCAATGCACGGCAGATTCGTGATGTCCGCCGCGTTGTCCGACAGCAGAATCCTCAGGCTGGCTTGACTATAATAGCGCTCCGCTGTAACGGTCATGGATTCACCGCCCAAGGCGCGGCGATTCAGGTCCACAGTTTGCGTGGCGCCGTTTCCAAGAAGGGCAACGGCGAGGTTTAGCTGTTGCGCGCCCGTTTGATGCGTAGGGTCCTTGCTGCCTTTCCCATCAATCAGGTTGTGATTGTAATCGGCGGGGCTGGGGCCCGTGGAGATCGTGGGCCACGATGAATTCCCTGACCCTGTCAGTGGGTTGTAGCTTCCCTCGCTCATGGCGAGGGTCCGGTAGCTGCCGCTTCCGGGATTCGTGGTGATGCTCACTGTTCCCGTGTAATTAGTTGACGTGGAAAGGCCGTTCGAGAGAGTGGTGCGAATGACATCCTTGTACGCATCCACCTTATCGGACATAGTGAGCGTGCTTCCATTCCCCTCCGCGAGGTAAAGATTCCCATTAGAGTGGGTGCGCCCGCCAAATTTGAAGTCAGGCCCCGCGAAGAAGCCGCAGTCCACACCACAGAAAATACCGAACGAAAATGCCCCAATGCCCACCGCCTGCGTGGTGCGCTGGAGTTTTACTTCGCGACCCGCGGTCGTTCGAGCGTTGACCGTGAGGGTGTATTCGGTAACCAAAGCCGGCAAACCTTGATAGGGGCCAATTTTGACTGTTGAGGTTGTGGGGATAGGGTTTCCGTTGGAATCGTAGGTGGTGGTGGAAGGCAGAGCGACTGTGTAGCCTGTTTGGCCGCTACCGGTCATGAACGTGATTCCCGAGATGACGGGCGGGGGAGGAGTGGTTTGCAGGGCGTTGATCTGCGCCATGGTCGGCGCATAGGTCTCCGCAAACAAGTTCCCCAGGTTTGCGGTCAACTGTTCCATGCCCGCTTCCGCGCCATAGAAGGCCGAGACGTCGTCGTTATTGGAACCCGCCAACTGCTGGTTCGAGATCAGCAGTATGCAGAAGCCAACCAGGAGGCTGGACATCAAGAACAGCAGGAGGAGCGCCGTGATGAGCGCTACGCCCGCGTCTTGGCGAGAGCGAAAAGACTTTTGATGGTGCTTTGTTTGCATTGCCAGCTCCTCTTAGAAGTAACGATCGACGTAGGCCAGGCTGCGGAGGCTGACCTGCGTCATCAAGTTATTTCGCGCATAAGTAGTGTTATTGCCCTGATGGACGGTGTAGCTTGACCGGGCCCCCAGATAGACATTGACCGAACGTATCTGCGATTCCGAATTGCCGGTGGGAACGGTGGGTTGATTCGAAGGATTGGTGATGCCGTCCACGAAGTTGTACGTGAATTGCAAATTCTCGAGGGTCTCGCCGACGACCACCGGGGGGTACATGTTGACCTGCCGGATGAGCCGGACGAACGGAGGACTGCTCACGTTGTCGAGGTAGTAGGAGATCATCCAGACGCGGGTGGCCAGCACCGAAGGAAAACAGGAGTTCGCCCCACCGCAGGTGCTGGAGGTCTCCAACTGCTTGACTGTGCCACCGGGATCCGAGCGCCCATTCAATCCAAAGGGGTCACCCGCAGCGAAGGTTAAGGTATTGCTTGCCAGCGAAACACCCGTGACGCAAACCAGGGTGTTGCTCGAATTCTCCAACAGGATGAGGTCGCCGACCTGAACCGTGATGCCGGCGGTTGTCAGATTGATGCAGGCGGGATCGAATTTGACTGTAAGGGTGGTGCCGGCCAAACTTATTGATCCATTGGGGCATTTGGCCGCGTCATAAACGGGAAGGTTGTCGAGCTTTAGAGAATTGTCCTGATACAGCATGGTGATTTCGTCGGTTATGCCGTTCGGGCTCGGATTCGACGCGGTGCCAGCAGCAGCGTCCGGAGAGGTAAGAGCGGGCCCCAGGGAATTGCCAGGCTCCACGGCGGGTATGGTGGCATTGCACGCGGGAAAGGTCGTGGTCCCGCCCAACACGGGACGATTGATCAGTGCCGTGGTTCCACAACCAGAACCATTCGGGGTGAAGGGGATGTAGATGCCCCCGACGGGAATGCCTGCGCCCGCTTGCTGGAGATCCTGTTGAATCAGGTTTAATCCAGCCCGCAGATTGTCCGTCATATCCGCCGCCTGGACGACGACCTGGTTGGAATAGGTGGCATCGCGGAACACTTGGACGGCAGCATAGAGCAGGATCAGGGTGACGGCCATGGCGATCATCAATTCGATCAGCGTAAAGCCCGCGATTTTCTTGATTGACTGGAGTTTCATCGTAGACCTCACGAATAATTGGAAATGTAGCTGACGAGCACGTATTGGGAGGACTGTCCCTGAGATGTCCATTTGATTGTGATGGTGATTTGATTTAGGTTAGGCGTGCTCGCTGTAGGAGCGATCACAATTGTGCGCGTCATCCACGGGTTCAGATTGATTACGACGTCATCGGCAGTTCCGAAAACGCCGTCGGGGCCCGGGCCGGTCACGATCACGTCGGGAGTGGTGGTATCGTCGTCTTCCGTGCCAAACAGGCCGTCTGGCCCTGACGCGCAAAGGGGTTGCGGACCGTCCTTAAAAACTCCGCCTTTGCTCACGTTGGCAATTTGCGCCCAGTTAAGGACCTTGGTGTCGCGCGCGGTAAAGATCGTCTCCAAAGCCTCCTGCGCCTTTTGTTGCGCGATGTACTGAATCTGGGTCTGGTAGGAAGCCCGGAGACCCTGGGTGAAAACAGAAACGAGGGAGAGGACGCCGAAGGCCAGGACAGCCATGGCAATCATCACCTCGATCAAGCTGAACCCTTTTTGTGTGCGAACTCTGCGGCCTCTTTGCATGGTATAACTCCCTATTCCGTCCAAGCGGGCGTTCCGCCGGTGTAGCTGTAAGAGCGAACGCGGCCAGTGCCACCCATGATGGTCACTGCGCGAGCCGTGGCTGGCTGACTTGGAATGCCCAGGAAGATCGTCCCGTTCAGCGTGTTGACCTTGGTGCTATCCGTAAACTGGCCCTGGGAATTGAATTCCATGTAAACGGGGCCGCCACTGACACCCGCGATACAAACTCCATAATTGCCGGCGCAGGTGCCAAAACCCATCGGGGTATCCGATTCACCGGCCTCCGAGGTAAATTGGACTTTCGTAGGAAGCGGCATGGTGATGGCAGTCTTATTTACTTCGGCGCTCCCAACGTAAGTGCCAGCAAGTACCTGGTATGTAATGCTTGGGGTGGTAGCCGAGGTGTTGAACGTAATTTGGACGTCGCGGCGTTGGCTGATGGCCAACTGCCGGGCGACGCGCAGCTGGCTTCTGACGATGTCCATGGCGGAGTTCGCCTGATAACTCGACATGGTGCCGAAACTCTTGAAGATGGTAATGCTAGCTAAAATGAACATGATGCCGAGTACGATAAGGCCTTCCAGGAGAGAGAAGCCCTGCTCGGTTCTATTTTTGTGACTCATGGGCGACTCCCTTTCGCTAAAACATTCGTCCCCGAAATGGCGGTATCGACAGATTGCCAGGTGTTTCCCGGCGCCCTTCCCCAGCCATTTGCTGGGTTAAGGGGCAATCACGCCAACCTGCGGCGCCGGCTACACCCGCCCCGTCGATACTGGGACCTAACTAGTGATAACTCACCGAAGTGTGAGCCAGCAACTGGACGAAGGTACTGCTTTGGAGCAGTGGGGGTGCACCCGTCCGCGCTTCCTAGCGGGACAGTTACTAAGGTTTGGGTGGATGAGAACAAACTCAGATGGGCAGGAAATCGCGCTGTCTTTGTCTAAACGATTGTTTCACAAGGAAATGCGCGGCACCCAACGGCTTTGCAGAGGAACATTCAAGAGAATCTCGCTGCATGCCTTCGGTGGCGAACTTGGCGGAAGTTCCAATGGCGATGGTACCTTCGTTGTTGCCGTTCTGGCGCCGCTCAGCGAAGAAATGCGACAATTCTAGGTCGATTACAGCTTGACGAGATACCCGAAGCACAGGCTTCGAGCCGATGGCGAAGAAGGGTGCGGGGGGTTGAAGCTGTTGAGTGAGTTGCCGCAATTCGGACACGATCGGCAGATTCTGGCCTTTCGCTAGGCTGCTGCCAGACGGCTTTGCCCGAAGCTGCAAGCCGCCATCCAATAGAGACTCTGACTTTGGCTGCTGCCTGGGCCACGTTTTTACCTCACGAGCAGCACCACACGTCGCCAGCGACAGGTTCGGTAGTGTTTCGGTCCCCATTCCCCGCGCGCCCATCGTGCAAGATTCCCCTGACGAAGTCGAGCAGTTTGTAGCGTAAGCGTTTGTAATATGAGAAATTATGGAGAGAGCGCCCGTAGCTCAGCTGGACAGAGCAGCGGACTTCTAATCCGCGGGTCGGGAGTTCGAATCTCCCCGGGCGCGCCATTCCTCTGTTTGCACTCGTTGGAAGATCAGATCAAGTGGCTTTCCGTGATGCCTGTCCCGATTGCGGGGCAGAGGGGGCCTATCTGGACTTCGCTCCAGGATTCGCGCTTCAAGGATTGGCAGAGGCGTCGATCAACGGCAGCTAGCGGTAAGAATGACGCCTCGCTGGCTGGACTAATTACTCGACCTGGTCACACCCACGCCGACTTTTCTGAGGATGTCTTCCATCAGGCACCATTTTGTGAAGCCCGATTGCAGCAGGTTCGCGCCAACGAACGCGGTGAACCAATACCAGTTGTGATTCACCCACGTTCCCAGCGCCAGCGACACCAACACAATTGTCCCCGCGATAATCCGGATGTATCTCTCCATTGTCATTTGCCACCTCGCTCACTCATGTAATAAAGAACTGGGACCGCCATACGCGAAAGAAACGTCGACGCCACTTCTCCCGCCATCAGCGAAATCGCCAGTCCCTGAAAAATCGGATCAAAAAGAATGACTCCCGCGCCCACGACAACCGCTGCCGCCGTTAGCAACATCGGCCGGAACCTCACCGCACCGGCATCTACTACAGCTTCCTCCAGAGGCATGCCCTGTTCGCGCCGCAGTTTGATGAAGTCCACAAGGATGATCGAATTCCGGACAATAATTCCCGCGCCCGCGATGAATCCAATCATGGACGTCGCCGTGAAGAACGCGCCCATCGCCGCATGAGCCGGCAAGATGCCCACAAGCGTCAGCGGAATCGGCGCCATGATCACCAGCGGCATCTTGAAGGACTTAAACCACCCGACCACCAGCACGTAGATCAGAACTAATACCGCCGCGAACGCCAAGCCCAAATCGCGAAACACTTCATAGGTGATATGCCACTCGCCATCCCACTTCACGGCAAGCTTCTTCGCATCGGGCGGCTGAATGGCTGTGAATTGCTGGATCCCGTAGCCTTCGGGAAGTTTCAACGCGCCAATCTTTCTTCCGAGCGTGCCAATTGCATACACAGGGCTCTCTTCGGCGCCGGCCACATCTGCGGTCACGTAAACCACCTCGCGCTGATTCTTCCGGTAGACGTTCTTGTCGATCGTTCCTTCCTGCACTTTTGCCAATTCGTCGAGCGGCACCATCGCGCCATCCGGAGCATTCAGGTACACACCGCGCAACGCTTCGACGCTCGAACGGCTCTCGCGCGAAAGTTGCACGCGAATCGGCACATCCTCGCGTTCACTGGGCACGTGCATCAGCCCCACTTGTGCGCCTCCCAAGGCCATCGCTACCGAATGCGACACTTCCGCCGGCGAAATTCCCCGCAGCGCGGCCTTGTCTTGCTGCACTTGAAAATCCAGCTTCTTCTGGTCCGCGACGACGTACCAGTCCACGTCCACGACCCCCGGTGTCTCCTCGAACACCTTGCGGATCTGTCGCGCGACTTCGATCTGCCGCTGATAATCCGGCCCATACACTTCCGCCACCAGCGTTGAGACGACGGGAGGACCTGGCGGAACTTCCGCCACCTTCACCCGTGCATACCATTTCTTCGCGACCTCCTGGATGGGGCCGCGCATCTCCTTCGCAATTTCGTGGCTTTGGCGCTTGCGATCATCTACCGATCGCAAATTGACCTGGATGTCGCCTTGATTGGCGCCCCGCCGGAAGTAGTAGTGCCGTACCAACCCATTGAAGTTGTATGGCCCGGAGGTTCCAGCATAGATCTGGTAGTTCAAAACTTCCGGCTGTGTGTGCAAGTACGACCCGATTTCCTGCTCTACTGCAAGTGTGCGTTCGAGAGGTGTGCCCTCCGGCATATCCACGACCACCTGGAACTCGCTCTTGTTGTCAAACGGCAACATCTTCACGCGAACGGCCTTGAAGGCAACAAGAGAGCAGGCCAGCAGTAGCAGCACGACTACCGTCGCCAGAAATGCCCAGCGCTTCCGAGCGTTCTGAACTAGCCCGCCCATCCACTTGCGGTAGAGTTTCGTCGTTTTGCCTTCTGTTTCACCTTCGGCATGTTTTGCGGTATGTCCGCGCAATAATCTCAGCGCGGCCCACGGCGAAACGACAAATGCGACCATCAGCGATAACAACATGGCTGCGGAGGCCCCCACAGGAATGGGCCGCATGTAGGGACCCATCAGCCCGCGCACAAACGCCATTGGCAGAATCGCGGCAATGACCGCAAAGGTTGCCAAGATCGTCGGATTGCCGACCTCATCCACCGCTTCGACCGCAACATCACTCCACGACCTGCCCTGATTCCACGGCAATCGAAAATGCCGCACGATGTTTTCGACCACCACAATGGCGTCGTCCACCAGGATGCCAATCGAGAAGATCAACGCGAACAGCGTCACCCGGTTCAATGTGTAGCCGTAGGCGTAAAAGATGAACAGCGTGAGCGCCAACGTTACTGGAATGGCCAGCAGAACGACGGCAAGGCCTTCCTCGCCAGCCTCGAATCCACCATCGAGCAACTTCGTCAAGTTCCGGCGGAGTCCTTTAACAAAGCTGCCGGAGCTAAACTTCGCCGCGAACTCCTGGCACAAATTCGTGGTCTATCCTAACGCACCGCTGGACCGAGGATGACGCGCGCTCGGCAGATGTCCACTGCAGCAGGCATCCAAATCAAGAATCCCGCGCGGCATTTTCTTTGGTCGCCTGCAAGAACCCAGTTAATTCCCCTCTCCTATTTTTTCTTCTTTCTGTACTCTTGCGCGATCGCCATAATGTGGTCCAGGGTCGGCTGCAGT
>Ga0187862_10005713_pt1 | contig 11430 bp, 10 predicted proteins | sample June2016WEW_10_1_FD_133003 | JGI IMG/M metagenome (GOLD analysis project Ga0187862, IMG submission 133003) | Peatland microbial communities from SPRUCE experiment site at the Marcell Experimental Forest, Minnesota, USA - June2016WEW_10_150 | ecosystem: Environmental > Terrestrial > Soil >...
ATGTTCGGATGTTGGTCACTCCGAGTGGCCCGAAAAGCTCTTTGCGTTTCGGTGAGGTGAGCCAGTGCTTCGCGCCTTTTGTAATGTTATGATGGCCAATAATTGTTGGCATAGTTTTCTCCTCGCTGTAACGGTCGAAGATCGAAATCGCCGCAAAGTGCCGCGCCACCTTTGCGCAAAGCCACAAAGCCTCATAGTTATTGGACTGTCAATGGTCGCACTGCCCCTTCACAGCCGAGCAGCATGATCGATTCGCGCCGTCTTGTATCGAACTGCATTTGATCCTTTGAAACCAGGACCACGATTGCAGCATACAGAGTGATAAGGATTGGTCAGCAGGCTGAAAGCAAAATTACTCAATCAGTTTGCTGGAGGTCGAGACTGCTTATGTCTGAAATGGGTCCAATCGCTACACATTCACGATGTCCGCGCAATGTCCGCTTGTCCTCCAACTCCGGAAGTATCGCTGCATCGAGGCAAGTGATGTGACGGGCCATTAGGCGACAACGATCTTCGTCGGAGCGAGCTAGTTTGCGGCTTTGGCGGCAAGTACGTTGTGAGCCGCCAGAGGACGGCGAATACCTTTGAGCGTGAACTCACCCACCGGCTCGACTGTCACAGCGTACTCAACAGCCATCAGCACCCGGGGGCTAATCAGGATTTGACCCGGCTTGGCTTCATCGCAAAGTCGGGACGCGACATTTGATACCGTTCCAATCGCGGCATAGTCGAAGCGTCCCTCAAAGCCGATTGTGCCGAGCGTCGCAAATCCGTGGGCGATGCCAATGCCGAAGCCAATGTCATGCCCCAGCCAACGCCACTTCTCGGTCAGCGCTCCGATAACGTCACGCATTTCGAGCGCCATCAACACCGCCTGGAGCGCTGGCTTCTCGACCGGCACTGGATCGTTGAACACCACCATTACCCCGTCGCCAGCGTAACGTTCGAGCGTGCCGCTATATTTGATGATGATTTCGCCGATGGCTGCATGGTAGTCCCGCAGGAGTGCCATCACGTCTTCCGGGTCTGAGCTTTCGGAGAAGCCCGTGAAGCCGCGTAGATCGCAAAATAGCGCGGTAATCTCCCTGCGGTGGCTCTCTAGCTGTTTCTCGGTGCCCGAGGCGACGATCAGATCAGCCACCTGTGGAGACAGGAAGCGCCGCAGTCTGCCCATGCGCTCGATTTCACCCACTTGGTCGACGACGCGCTCTTGCAGATGCCGGTTTAGCTTCTCTACCTCTTCGGTTCTCTCGCGCAGTTCTTTCAGAAGCCGCGCGTTCTCGATGGCGATGACCGCTTGGTCAGCGAAGGTCTCAACCAGCGCAATTTGCTCAGCTGTGAAGGCACACACGGCCGCGCGGTGCAGGACCAGGATGCCTATTGGATCTCCTTCTCGCATGAGTGGCACGCCAAGGATTGTACGGAAGTCGCCCAATCTCGCGATTTCCCGGAGAGTGTATTCTTGATCAGAATGAACGTCTGCGATCTGAACGGACTTTCCCTCCAACAGAACTCGGCCGACTACGCCGCTCCGTCCTGGTGTGAATGTTAGGTGCCTCTGGTGTTCGAAAAATTCAGGCGTGTGACGATAGCTTGCAGCATTATAGTAGGCCGCGTCCTTACCGGTCGGCCTGAAGATTGCACCCTTGTCGGCATCGCTCAAACGTGCGGCTGCCTCAAGCACGGTGTTGAGCACCTCCGCCAAATCGAACGTGGAATGGCTGATGACCTTGAGGACGTCGGCAGTGGCCGCCTGGCGCTCCAACGCCTGGTGTAACTCCCGCCTTAGCTGGGCGACCTCGATCTCCGCGCCGCCGCGCGACAAGGAACCGCCTTCAACCTTTGCAGGATTGCGGCTTTTCGGCTTTAACCTTGGGCGTCGCGCTTTAATGGGTATATCGCTTGCGCCGGAGCGCCGTTTCATTGCCTGCCCCCGCTCAGGACTCCGAAGGCCCAGACTAGCACAGCGGTAGTGATCGGGGGATCACCTCGAAGGCGGCGGCTTATGTCGCTGTGGGTCATCTTCGACGTTTCGAGCGCGCGCCGCCCACTTCCGCAGTTCCTCCGAAAGCCGACATTCGCTTGCGCTGCAATATCTGTCGCAACGGGCCATGAAGAGACTCATGCGCCGCACAAATTTCGAGAGCGTGCCAAGGAAATTCCTATGCATCGGCGACCGGGCCTCGTGATCGCGTGACGCTTCCTCGAACTCGGCGCGCGTCGCGTTCGACGCCGGACGGGGCCCTACGTATTCGCATCCTCGGCGCGCTTGCTCGGAATCGAGAACGCGGCGCCGGCATGCTGACGAACCATCAGGATCTGCCCGCGTTCTTCGACCTCAAGCGCGAGTTCGAAGCTCGGAATTTCGAGGCTCGCGTCGAAGGCGCGCTTGGAGATGCGCAGCGCGTCGGGCGCGGCCTTCAGCATCTCCTCCGCCAGCGACGCTCCGCACGCTCGCAAATCGGAATCCTCGACGGCGCGGGCCGCAAGGCCGGTCCGATACGCCTCCGCCGCATCCATCGCGCGTCCTGTCAGCAGCATCTCCCGCGCGCGCGACAGGCTGATCGTGCGTTGCAGCCGCCAGCTGACGCCGAGCTCGGTTCCGGAGAGTCCGATCCTGATGAAGGCGGGATGGAAGGTCGCGCTGCGGCCGGCGACGATTATGTCCGCGGCGAGCGCGATTGCCAGCCCGCCGCCGGCGGCCGCGCCGTGAACGAGGGCGATGATCGGCTGCGGGCAGGCCCGCATCGCCTTGAGGACGTCGCGCAGCACCCAGTCCCCGTCCGCCCCGTCGCGAAGTTGATCGGGTTGCCCCGTCGCTTTGAGATCGGCGCCGGAGCAGAAGGCCCGACCGGCCCCGGCGATCACGATCACGCGGGCGCCGGCGTCGCGCCGCTTGCGGAGGAAATAGTCCAGCAGCGCGTCGGCCAGCGGCTGGTTCAGCGCGTTGAGGCGGTCGGGCCGATCGAGGGTCACCCAATCGACTTCACCGACGGCCTCCACTTTCAGGGGCGCGTCTTCGCTCATGTTGGCGTGTCTCCGTCCGCCCGTCGGTCCAGGCTCAATTTACCTTTCGCGTCTTGCCCTCCCAATAGGGCTCGCGCAGATCGCGTTTGAGAATTTTTCCGGCGCCCGAAAGGGGCAGCATCTCGTCCTGTATCTTGACGCTGCGGGGACACTTGTAGCCGGCGATACGCTCTTTGCAGAAGGCGATCACGTCATCGGCCGTCACGCTCGCGCCGGGCTTGCGCATCACGACGGCGTGAACTGACTCGCCCCATTGTTCGCTGGGAATGCCGATGACCGCGCATTGCGCGACGGCCGGATGCTGGGCGATGCAGTTCTCGACTTCGGCGGAATAGACATTCTCGCCGCCGGAAATGATCATGTCCTTGATGCGGTCGACGACATAGACATAGCCGTCCTTGTCCATGTAGCCGCCGTCGCCCGTATGCATCCAGCCGTCGACGACCGCCTTGCGGGTCTCTTCCGGACGTTCCCAGTATCCCATCATGACGGTCTCGCCGCGCACGACGATCTCGCCGACCACGCCCGGCGGAACCGGCGCGTCGTCGGCGTCGACGATGCGCACGTCAACCATGATGGCGGGACGCCCGCCCGACCGATGCCGGCCCTTGGCGCGCCCTTCGCCGATGTGATCCTTCCAATGCAGGATGGTCGCGCAGGGCGAAAGCTCAGTCATACCATAGGCCTGCATGAACTTCGTCGTCGGCAGCTTCTGGATCGCGCGGTCCATCAGCGCCTCGCTGATGGGTGAGGCGCCGTAGACGATCCCTCTCAGCGAGGAAAGGTCATACTTGCCGGTTGAGGGATCGTCGACAAACATCTGGATCATCGTCGGAACCAGAAGCACGTCCGTGACCTTGTAACGTTCGATCGTCTGCGCGAGCCGTTCCGGGGTGAACGCGCGCAAGACCGCGTGCGAACCGCCCGCCAGGAAATGCATGTACATGGCGGCGGCGTTCGCCAGATGGAACATCGGCGCCACGTTGAGATAGACGGTGTCCTCTCCGGCCATGCCCTCGGCGAGCATGTTTCTCGCATTGCTCGTCAGGTTGCGGTGGCTGAGCATCACGCCTTTGGAACGCCCTGTGGTGCCGCCGGTGTAGAAGATACCCGCAAGTTCGTCGTCGCCCGCCTCGGCGTCCGGAACCGGCGCCGCGGCGGCGAGTACACGCTCGTAGTTCAGCATCCTTTCCTCGCCAGGGACCGCCGCGTCGTCCGCGTAGACAACCGTCAACGTGCCGACCTTCTTGGCGATCTCGAGGCCCATGACGGCAAAGGCGGCGTCGACGAAGAGGATCTTCGGGCGGCAGTCGCGAACCGCATCCTCGTTTTCGAGCGCGCTCCAGCGGATGTTGAGGGGAACGACCACCGCCCCCGCCCAGGCCACTCCGAGAAAGAACTCGATGTAGCGGTCCTGGTTCAAACTAAGGATCGCAACCCGATCGTCCTTGCCAATCCCATGTTCCCTAAGGGCGCCGGCAAGACGCGCGACCCTATCCGCCAACTCCGCAAAGGTTCGCCGCCGATCCTCGAACATGACGGCGGTTCCGTTGCGATTCAGCAGCACAGCGCGATGAAGACCGTAGGTGGTGCTCATGGGGTCCTCCCTTCGTTTACCAGGCCGGCCTTCGCCGGTTCCGCTCGCATTTGGCCGCCGTTGCGGCGGCTCATAGCGTGCGGGCGATCAACACCTTCATGATCTCGTTGGCGCCACCGTAGATCCTTTGCGCGCGGCTATCGCGAAACATCCGCGCGATAGGATATTCGTTCATGTATCCGTAGCCGCCGAACAGCTGGAGGCACGTGTCGACCACCTTGTTTTCAAGGTCCGATACCCAGTATTTGGCCATCGATGCGGTCGCGGCGTCGAGCTTGCCTTGCAGATGCAGGCCAATCAGCCGGTCGATGAAGATGCGCGCGACCGTCGCTTCGGTCTTGCACTCGGCCAGTTTGAATTGCGTATTCTGAAAGTCGATCAGGCGCTGGCCAAACGCCTTGCGCTCTTTCACATAGGCGATCGTCAGCTCCAGCGCGCGTTCCATCACCGAGACGCCCGATATGCCGATCGTCAGGCGCTCCTGCGGCAATTGCTGCATCAACTGGACGAAGCCCAGGCCTCCTTGCGCGCCCAGAAGGTTCGAGGTCGGTACGCGGACATCGTCGAAGAACAATTCCGACGTGTCCTGCGCTTCCATGCCGATCTTGTCGAGATTGCGCCCGCGATGGAAGCCCTCCGCCTCGGCCGTCTCAACGACAATAAGCGAAGTTCCCTTCGCGCCGCGCGAGGGATCGGTTTTGGCAACGACGATGATCAAATCGGCGAGCTGGCCGTTGCTGATGAAAGTCTTTTGCCCGTTGAGGACATAGTGATTGCCTTCGAGCCGGGCTGAAGTTTTCACCCCTTGCAGGTCCGACCCCGCGCCGGGTTCGGACATCGCAATGGCGCCGATGCATTCGCCGGACGCCATCTTCGGCAGCCATTTCTTCTTCTGCTCTTCGGAGCCGTAGTGCAGGATGTAGGGCGCAACGATCGCGCTGTGGAGCGAGGCCAGAAAGCCGCTGACCTCCTTCTTGGCCATCTGCTCCATCAGGACGACTTCGTGGCGAAAGTCGCCGCCGGCGCCGCCGTGAGCCTCGGGAATCGCCAGGCATAATAAGCCGACCTCGCCCGCCTCGCGCCACATCGCGCGTTCGACGATCCCCGCCTCGCGCCATTTCTCGACGCGGGAGGGCGGCGCGTGTTCGTCAAGAAACTTCGCCACCGAATCCTCGAAGATGACGATGTCCTCGTCCTTTAGAAATTCGGCTCGATCGATGTCCAACGCTGGCATTGTCTTCCTCCCGACAATGGCGATCGCAGAGTCGTGCGATCGGATCGCTGACGGCTTAGCGCTTTCGACTCTTCGCGGCCGCCTTCGGTGCCGCCGCCGAGCGTGCGCGGCTCGGCGGAGCTGCAAGCCCGTCGGTCAACCGCAGCGCGAATTCCTCCGCGATGGCTTCGACTGAGAGTTCGCCTTCCAGCCGGTACCAGTCGGCGATCCCGTTGAGAGCGCCGATGATCGCGAAGGCCGCCAGTTTGGGATTGCAAGTCCGGATCGAGCCATCATCGATGCCGGCGGCGATTTGAACCCTGAAGGCGGTGTCATAGCGGCGCTTGGAACGCCGTACCTCGGTGCGGGCGTCTTCGCCCAACTCGCGGTCATCGAGGCGGGCAAAACACATGCCCGAATCCGTAGTGATGATGTGAACGTAAGCGCGAATGAGTTCACGCAGCTTGTGCAGGCCGTCGCCTTCTGCGCGTTCAATTCGTCCGAAGCTCGCTTCGTATTGCTCATCGCCCCTACGATACAACTCATGCAAGATCTCTTCCTTGCTGCGAAAGTAATTGTAGAGCGCTGGCTTGGTGATGTTCAGCCGATCGGCGACTTTGGCGAGCGGCGTTCGGTGATAGCCCTCCTCGAGAAACATTCTCACAGCCATGCGCAGTACGGCGTCGCGCTTCTCGTCGCGCGCGCGCCTACGATCTTCGAACGGCGCCCACGGCGACGTCTCAATGCGTTTTTTCGGCGCGATCATGTTCGTTTCGATCCTTCTTGACACAGGCGACGGAGGTATATATGACCCATTGGTCATTTATTGTCCAGTGGGTAATATCAGGAGAAGCCGATGTCGTCCAAGGTCGTCGTCGCGGGCGTTGGAATGATCCCCTTCGCCAAGCCAGGAGCGAGCGCGAGCTATCATGAGATGGGCGCCGAAGCAGGGCGGCGTGCGCTCGCCGACGCCGGCATCGGATATGACCTCGTCGAGCAGGCCTATGCGGGTTACGTCTATGGTGACTCCACGGCCGGACAACGCGCGATCTACCATCTCGGCATGACTGGGGTTCCCATCGTAAACGTCAACAACAATTGCTCGACCGGTTCCACCGCGCTGTTTCTGGCGCGTCAGGCGATCGCCAGCGGCGCCGCCGACTGCGTGCTGGCGATGGGCTTCGAGCAGATGAAGCCCGGCGCGCTCGGTTCGGTCTACACCGACCGGCCAAGCCCATTCGAGGAGTTCGATGCGCTAGCCGACGAGTTGGTTGACGCGAAGGCGATTCCGCTCGCGCTGCGCTATTTCGGCGGCGCCGGCCTCGCCCATATGAAGAAATACGGCACCAAGATGGAGGCCTTTGCGAAGATCCGCGCCAAGGCCAGCCGTCACGGCAAGAACAACCCGCTCGCGATCTTTCGCAAGGAGGTCACGGTCGACGAGGTGATGAACGATCAGATAATCTGGTCCGGCGTGATGACGCGGCTGATGGCCTGCCCGCCCACCTGTGGCGGGGCGGCCGCGATACTGGTCTCCGAGACCTTCGCCAAGCGTTACGGCCTCAACAAAGATGTCACCATTACCGCGCAGGCGATGACGACCGACACGCATACCACTTTCGACACGAAGGACATGATGCGGCTGGTCGGCTACGACATGGCGCGCGCCGCCGCGAACAAGGTCTACGAGCAATCCGGCATAGGTCCCGAGGATATCGGCGTCGTCGAACTGCACGATTGCTTCGCCCATAACGAATTGATCACCTACGAGGCTCTCGGGCTTTGTCCCGAGGGCGGCGCGCAGGAGTTCATCGACGCGGGCGACAACACCTATGGCGGCAAGGTCGTCACCAACCCCTCCGGCGGCCTGCTTTCGAAGGGTCATCCGCTCGGCGCCACCGGCCTCGCGCAGTGCTATGAGCTGACAAGGCAGTTGCGCGGGACCGCCGAGGCGACCCAAGTCGAGGGCGTCAAGCGCGCCCTTCAGCACAACCTCGGCCTAGGCGGCGCCTGCGTCGTCACGCTCTACGAGAAGATGTGAGGACGGCAATGGTCGATCCTTCCGCGATCGGGCACAGTTTTACGCTGACCCATGCGCGCGTCGAGTCGGGACGGTTGCGCTACTTCTTCAATACGCTCGGCGAAACCAAGCCGATCTACCGCGATCCCGCCGCAGCGAAAGCGGCTGGCTTTGCGGGGACGCCGATCCCACCGACCTACTTGTTCTGCCTGGAAATGATGGACACCGACAATCCCTTCGAAATGCTCGAAGCGTTGGACATCGATCTTCGCAGGGTGCTGCACGGCGAGCAGAAGTTTATCTATCACGCGCCCGTTGTCGTCGGCGACGAGCTTACCTTGCAATCGACCGTCACCGGCGTCACGCAGAAAAAGGGCGGCGCGATGACGTTGATCGACGTCACAACTAGGATCGTCAACCAACGCGGCGCGCATGTCGCGGACGCGATCCGCGTCGTTGTCGTGCGAAATCAGGAGATCGCGTCATGACCAACCCCGTCGCGACACCGGCGGTTGGCTCTCTCATCGTCAACAAGAGCTTTCCGCGCATTACGCGCACGACGCTCGCTCTCTACGCTGGCGCGTCCGGCGACCACAATCCGATGCATATCGACATCGACTTCGCCAAGAAGGCGGGATTCCCGGACGTGTTTGCGCAAGGCATGCTCGTGATGGCGATGCTCGGGCAGGCCCTCACCGATGTCGTACGTCCGGACCGATTGCGCTCGTTGTCGACGCGCTTCGTCGCGATCACGCAGCTCGGCGCCAAGATCCGCTGCGAGGGAACTGTCGCAGAACTCCTCGAAGTCGATGGCGAGAAGCGCGCGCGGCTTGCTCTCACCGCCAAGGACGAAGCCGGAGACGTCAAACTTTCGGGCGAAGCCGTCGTCGCTCTTTAACGAGGAAAACGAAATGAACAATCTCGCAGGAAAAGTCGCTCTCGTATCCGGTTCGGGACGCGGCATCGGTCGTTCCATCGCGCTCAAGCTCGCCCGCCACGGCGCCAAGGTCGTCGTCAACGACCTCGACGAGGCGCCGGGCCAAGCCGTCGTCGACGAGATCAAGGCGCTCGGCGGCGAGGCGGTCGCCGTCAATGGCGACGTCACGAAGCCCGGCTTTGCAGAAAGCTTCGTCAGTGCGGGAATGGAGAAACTCGGCGGGCTCGACATCATCGTCAACAATGCCGGCTACACCTGGGACTCGACCATACAGAAGATGAGCGATGAGCAGTTTCAGGCAATGCTCGACGTGCATCTCGTGGCGCCGTTCCGCATCATGCGCGCGGCGGCCGAGCCGATCCGTCTGCTCGCCAAGAAGGATGCCGAAGCGGGGCGCGAAGTGTTCCGCAAGGTCGTCAACATCTCATCGCTCGCGGGTCTCTACGGCAATGCCGGCCAAGTCAGCTACTCCGCCGCCAAGGCCTCGCTGATCGGCTTCACGCGCACGCTCTGCAAGGAATGGGGACGCTACAAGGTCAATGTCAATTGCGTCGCCTTCGGCCTGATCCACACGCGACTGACGCAAGCGATCGAGGCGCAGCAAGCCACGATCGACGTTGCCGGTCGCAAGATCAAGGTCGGCATCCAGCCGCAACTCCTGAGCACATTCGAAAAGATGGTGCCGCTGGGTCGAGGCGGCACGGCAGAGGAGGCGGCGGACGCCGTCTATCTCTTCTGCACCCCTGAATCCAACTATATCAGCGGCCAGATCATTGCCGTCAGCGGCGGGCTCCTGATGTAATTCACGGGTGGCGAGTGAGCGACCTTGCAAAAGCAACCAAGGAACAAGGAAGCGCAAATGACCAGCAAGCCGACCGGCCCTCTTAAGGGCATCAAAGTCCTGGAATTCGCCGGGATCGGACCGGGCCCGTTCGCCTGCATGCTTTTGTCCGACATGGGCGCCGACATAGTCACGATCAGGCGGCCCGGTCAGCTCAAACGCGATAAAGGCGATCTAGTGAACCGCGGCCGGCGTTCGATCAAGCTTGATCTCAAGAAGGCCGAAAACGTCGCGACAGCGCTCCAACTCATCGGTAAGGCCGACGTGCTGATCGAGGGATTTCGTCCAAAGATCATGGAGAAGCTCGGCCTCGGGCCCGACGTAGCGCTCTCGAAAAACCCGCGCCTCATCTACGGCCGCGTGACCGGTTGGGGTCAGGAGGGCCCGTTATCTCAGGCCGCTGGCCACGACATCAACTACGTCGCCGTCACGGGCGCGCTCGATTCCTTCCGGGCATCGAACGGTGAGATCGTGTCGCCGCTCAATCTCGTCGGCGATTATGGCGGCGGCGCGCTCTATCTCGTCGTCGGCGTTCTAGCGGCTCTCGTCGAAGCCCGCTCATCGGGACACGGGCAGGTGATCGATGTCGCCATGTGCGACGGGGTCGCCAGCCTGATCACCATGTTCCATGCGCTTTCGGCAATAGGCGCGTGGTCCGACAAACCGCGCACCAATATCATCGATGGCGGCGCACATTTCTATCGTGTTTACGAATGCAAGGACGGCAGGCATTTCTCACTTGGCGCGGTCGAGCCTCAGTTCTATGCCGAACTGCTGCAACGTGTTGGGATCGACAATTCGGAATTCGATCATCAGAACGACCGCGCGAATTGGCCGAATCTGCAGAAGAAGCTCGAGGCCGTTTTCAGGACCAAGACCCGCGACGAGTGGAGTGCGCTGCTCGAGGGGACTGACGCCTGCGCCATGGCTGTCATGACTATGCACGAGGCGCCCAAGCACCCCCATCTCGCAGCGCGCGGCACATTCATTGAATTCGACGGCCACTTGCATCCAGCACCAGCACCCCGTTTTTCGCGGACGCCGTCCTCCATTCAAAGCTCCCCTTCTGAGGGGCGCGCGGACGTAAGGTCCGTGCTGGCATCTTGGGATGAATCAATGAGCGGCCGAGTTAAGTCGATGCAATCTGTCGGCGTCGCTTAGGCCTAGCCAACAAAGAAACGCAATCGCGCCTTTGCATCATGGCGCCCGGTATCGTGCGCCTCTCGACAATTTTCAAAATAGGAAAACCAAACGCTGGCCAAACTGATGCGGACGGCGATTCATTGGGCGTTCGCCGCGCAGTCTGGACTCTGCTGCGATGCACACACCACTTCCGGTCTGGTCGGGTGGGATCGAGGCGCGGACCGGACTTCGAATGATGCCGACGTTTCCTCGATCCTCCCTATCATTCCGTACGGCGGGTTTTACCGAAGCTCCTGCGCGTGCTGCGGGTGCCGATCGGACCGGGCAATGACGGCAGACACTCGTGTCCTTGACCGAAACGTCCAGTCCAGCAAAATGGTCCATGCTGCGCTTCTCCTTCTGAAGCTTGGGGCCGTCCACACGGACCTCGTATTCACCATCAGCCTGAGGCGCAGGACCCAAATTCTTCAGCTATCCACAAGCTCGCCGGCCGATTACCCCATCTGTTCCCCGCAACACGCCAAGGACTGTCTTAGCCTGCGCGGCAATATTTGCCAGTTGCGCCCGATCCGAACCATGGTTCGTTACCTCATGCGTGACGATCAGGTGATGTTGCGTATCGACGGCAATCTGCACATTGTAACCGACCACG
>Ga0187862_10005723_pt1 | contig 11420 bp, 8 predicted proteins | sample June2016WEW_10_1_FD_133003 | JGI IMG/M metagenome (GOLD analysis project Ga0187862, IMG submission 133003) | Peatland microbial communities from SPRUCE experiment site at the Marcell Experimental Forest, Minnesota, USA - June2016WEW_10_150 | ecosystem: Environmental > Terrestrial > Soil >...
CCTCAGAGTGCAAACTGCTTATAAGTCCCGGCATTCCGCTAGCGAGCCAACCGCGATCTCGAACCTTCAAGCGTTGTGGCGTAATTCCCCAATCCGAAAGGAGACCCCAGATGGCAACTCTCAAAGCACCTGTCACGCAACCAAAGAACGAAACGATCCAGCTTCGCGTATCGCAAGAACTGAAGTTCCGGCTGACGCGCTACGCGGAATTCATCCACGCGAGTACCTCCTACGTCGTGAGCGAAGTACTCGTACGCTTTTTTCGCAAAGACGCTGACTATCAGGAATACCTCGCCACATACAAGTCGCCGCAGCCACCAGAGCACGGTGAGGAGAAGCCGCAAGCCATGCATAGCGACTTTGCGAGCGCCGCGAAGAAGTAACGCCCCTAGTCCTGCGCCCGTCACCACCGAATCTAGCCTAACTCGGTTTCATAGATGACAAGCGTTTGCGGTGTCGGCGCGAAACCATTTCGATCTACACTCTATGCGAGCAGATAAACCATAACGGAAGTACAGCAAACCACGACATGGACATAACATGACCCGGCGGGATGCGTACAAACATGAGCAGGCTCTGTGGAACGCGTATCGACAGACGCGGCAATCCGCGAACATCGACATTGACGAAGTTTGCGCTGACTGTGCGGAGCACGTAAGACAAGGTCTCCCTTCACCGGGTGCACGGGAAGACTTCGATGAACTCTGCAAGGACGGCTGCCACGCTCAGGCAGTAGCCGCGATTATCACGCTCATCAGATATTGCCCACAGCTTGAGGATTTCTGGAAAATGATTGTGGGGCCACCTGAGAAGCGTCAGAGAATTATTAAGGGCCTCGAAAATGCGGCTGCGGCGCTCGAAGAAGTTTTTGAGATACCGATAGCGTTGGAGGACGAAAGGAACCGGGAGGAATTCGCCAAGATCGGGCGCATTCCTCCTTCGCGCATGATCTCGGAGCTTCGTGTATACGGTAGGCTAATAAAGCTCACCGAATCGCTCAGGGTCGACACCGAAGCACATTCACTCGCAGAGGTCTCTAAGTACTTTTTGTCCAGTTACGTCAAACGAATGACCGGAAGTTTTCACGACAGAAACGTATCGGGCCTGATTGGTGAAGCGGCCGGGCTCCCTGAGTGCAACGACGTTTCGCATCGGATGTGGCGTCACCGTAATTATGAGCGTCTCGAAAAGAATTTGTCCGGGATGACCGACCTTCTGGTTGCCATCAGTGTTGTAATGAACCGACCAGCGTAACGAGTTTCCTCAGAAAAATCGTGTTCGCGTTCTGTCCCGTTTTCCCCCGCCCGTAGTGTAATTGCTGCATGACGCTCAAGAAAGTCATCAGGACGCGTTGTTGGTCCTTTGGATCACTGAGACCAACGTTAACGTTGGCCGGGGGTTGAGTTGCCTTATCTTCCATGTATTTTGTGCGGGAAAAAGCTGGATCAGCGAACGGACAAGAACGGAAAGTTCTATTTCACGTGCGATCCGTGCGGAACGCAGTTTTTTGTGCGCCGACGACAGGGAATTGAAAAGCTTGCAGAGCTAATTCGCAATTTGAGCGAATGTGAAATTCCAATCCGGCGGCACGCGCATTTTCTTTACGAAATCCACGCAATTCTCTCCGAGATCGATGGCCTAAAAGCCGAGATAAAAACATTGGACGGCCAAATCGGGATCTTTGTCGTAGACGAAGAGAAGGTTCGCGCTCGTAAGTTATTGAAAACACGCATTGAAACCCTACTGTCGGACCTTGCATATATTTCCATGCCAAATGAAACAAAGGAATGAAAGAAATGGAGAAATTCTGCACGAGCGCTCGATTTTGCGAATTTGCACGAACTTCAAAAGGAGCCGCCGCGATGAGCACGCCATTGAAGTCTGAACTCCTCACCGTCCATCAAGTCGCCGAGTTACTCCAGGTCCCCGTGTCCTGGGTGTACGGACGCATGCGCAAACGTTCGCTTGAACGATTGCCAGGATACCGACTCGGAAAATACTGGCGTTTCGACAGAGAAGAAGTGCTGGCATGGGTGACGAGTCACCGAACCAACCGCGAGGCGGCTTGACATGTGTACTAAACTTAGAGACGACGCAGAACACGCCAAGCGGGTCATCTTTGGAGGGAAGAAGATGGCTCGTAGGCGTTTTCAAGTAGGATCGCTTTTCCAGCGCGGCAAACACCCTAAGGTTTGGGTTGCACGCTGGTGGGAGGAAATTATTAATCCCGACGGTTCCATCGGGCGAACGAGACGCGCAGAGGTGCTCGGCACCGTTGCCGAACTCTGCTCGCGCTCCCACGCGATGGAAGCGCTCACAAAACGACTCAAACCAATTAACAGCGGCATGCATCGTCCCCAGTCGACTCGCACATTCTTGAGTTTTGTGAGAGAAGACTGGCTTCCGGTCGTGCTACCAACCTTGAAATATGCAACACAAAAAAACTACCGTTACTTCTTAGACGTTCACCTGCTACCTATGTTCGGAGCATACCCGCTGTGCGACATCAAGCGCGAGAAAATCCAGTCATTCTTAGCTTCAAAGCTGAGTGGTGGACTGGCCTGGAAAACAGTGAAGGAGATTCGCGGTGTGCTTGGTCGCGCGCTTGGTGCAGCCGAGCAGTGGGAATACATCAATGACAATCAGGTACGAAAAACGAGACTCCCTCGTCGTCCGCACGGGCTGGCTCCGAAGCGCGTGTTAGCACCAGAGCAAATTCGGCAGCTCACGGCAAAATTGGCGGAGCCCGCAAGGTCCATCGCGCTTTTATTGGTGTTGACTGGCTTGCGAGTTGGCGAACTTCTGGCACTACGGTGGAGGAATATCGACTTAGCTGGTCGCACACTTCGCGTGACCGAGACGGTATACGATGGGCACTTCGATACGCCGAAGACACAACGCAGTAACCGTGTCATCCCCATCGGTGATGAGGCCTCGTCCGTTCTGCGGGCATTGTGCGATGCGGCAATCAAACCAGAAGACCTCGTCTTCGCCACACAACAAAAACCTCTCAGTCGACACAATGTGCTGCGGCGTCAATTGCGGCCAGTGTGCACGAAGCTGGGGTTGCACGGAATCACTTGGCACTCGTTGCGCCACTGTCATGCAACATTGCTCGACTCAGTGGGAGCGCCTTTGGGAACTGTGCAAGCTCTGCTCGGTCACTCCACAGCGCAAATCACGCAAGAAGTATATCTGCACGCCATCCCCGAGGATCAGCGCAAGGCTGTGGCGGGGGTTGAAGCATTGGTTTTTGGACTCAATCGGACCCAAACAGACTCAACTTCGAGTCCTGCCTAAAGCAGTGTTGTCGTAAGTAATTGGAGTAAGGGGATTAAGTGGTCGGGGCGAAAGGATTTGAACCTTCGGCCTCCTGGTCCCGAACCAGATTCCAAGCCTTATTGAAATCTGTGGATTCCTGTCGATTCTAAGTGATTGGTGTTGAATCGTTAGCGGCGTGCTCGTTGAACTTTGTTGAATCGTGCTGAAGTTGGGTGCTTCCGCGGGTACAAAATTATCTACACTCCGACAAACATTCAACTCAAAACAGTGTTGAGATATTGCGAGCGACACGGGAAAGGTTACGCTGCCGGGCGCGAGGCTATTCCGCAATGACTTCGATGGCGTTCAGCGAAGGGTAGTTGACGACGGGGAGGAAATAGATCTCGATTTTTCCCTGGCCGGTGGGCTCGACGTGCAGAAAAGTCTTTGTGAGGGGAGCCGCGCCAGCCTCTTGCATGATATCGAAATGCTTCAAAATCACGCTTCCGTTGCACCACACGTCGAAAACGCGGCTGCCGATTACACCGCCGCCGCCGTCCTGGCCGCCGAAATAGGATTCGCGAAAATGGAGTTTTACGGTGTACTTCTCTCCGAGCGCGACGGGAATCACGTAATGGAAGTGGCCGATCCATTGGGATGCGAAAAGGCCGCCGTCCGGAATGCTGGCCGCGTCCACCACTTGATAATGGCTCTCGCGGCCGCCGAAGTAATAGCGGTTGGGCAGCCAGCGATTGCCCTCGGAATCGATGTAGGGGGTTTCGCCCGCGTAGATTCTTACCGGCAGCATCTTGCCGGGAGTGCCTGGCAGAATTTCAACGGCATTCAAAAAGGATTGGGTGGAAGTGGAATCGAGATGTATTTTGCCGTCGGCTTGCGGGTGAACGTCGACGAGAACTTTTTCGGTCTCAATGTCGTTGCCGCCGGCATCGTCCACAACGTCCAAGCTGGCCGAAGGGCCGCCATTCAAAGTGTAGACAACGGTGCGGCCGCTCTCCTCGACGCTGGTCGTCTCCGCGAACAGCAGATGCATTTCGTACGTGCCGGGAGGAACCGCGAAAGCGCAGTGGAATAGGCCGGTGCGTCCCGCGAAGAAAAGCTGGGAATCCAACGTGCCGCGGATGGTTCGCGCGGGGACGGTGAAGGAGGATCCGCCGGTGCAGGCAGTGTCGCCGCTCCACACTTGGCCGGCGCGATCCACAAACGGCGCACGATTGTCGCCGACTTGCGCACGAACCAAATTAGCGGAGAGGCCACCTGCCGGAGCGACAGCAGTTGGCGGTGGCGTTTGGGTCGCCGCGTTGCGCGCACGAATCCGCAGGTACGACGCGACGGCCGCGAACCCGCAGAGCAACACCAGGGTGAGACCGAGCGCCATCCAGATTCGGAATCGACTGGCGATCTCGACAGTTGGCTTGATCTCGGCTGTCGCCGGTTTTCCGTTGCTCGGCTCCCACGCCGGCGCCGACGCCGGCAAATCATCGAGCGGCGGCGCTCGGTGGACCTCGGCGGCTTGCGGAGAAACTGAGTGCGCGGCGCCGTTCTCGGCCGGCTCAATTCCCTCTTTCGACGTCAGTCGCAGAATTTCCGTAGCGCGTTCGGAGTTGCGGACAAATTTCGGAACATAACGGCCGGCGGGCAGGTAGATGTGGACGGCGTGCTCCCTGCCCTCAGTGCGATAATATTGTTCGAGGCGCTTGCGAAGAGTGTGCGCGATCACGCGCACGATGGTGTCGATCTGGGGATCGAAATCCTTGGAGCGTCCCAAGGCGTTGACAGCTATTTCGTATTCCTTTACGTCGTCCGTGCCGCCCTGGAAATACTTCTCGCAGACAAAGCTGAGAACTTTGGCAAGATTGTGAACTCGACCGAAAGCTTCTGAACGGAGGAGTGAATCCAGCTCAGCGCGTTCGGCCTCGAACTTGCTAGCCGTAGTATCCACAGCCTCTACCCCCGGGGAATGCGCGGCCACTGCCCCCACCGCTTGTGATGAGGGGAGTATAACTCAATTCCTGACGGAAGGTTGTCCCGGCGCCCTGCTCGGCGGATCGCATTGGCGTCAAACGGCCCGGGGTGTTCTTCGCCGCAGGTTAAGGCGGCCATGTCCGACGCCAATGATCGCGGATGGCCTAACGTCTTCATTCGTCGGGACATCGCTGACGCGTACGAACTTGCTTCGCTGAATTCTTAACCGTTAATTCACCGTTAACTAACTTCTTCGCATGCTCCCGGCGGTGCTACAGAGGCGCCTCATAAGGGGTGGTTTGCTAAGGGTTTGCCCAAATCAGAAGGAGTCCACGATGACTGAGACGTTGTTTATTGCGTGCAAGCGTTTGTGCGCCTGGGGAACGCTCCTGGCGCTTTGTTTTTCAGTGCTTCTGTTTCATGCTCCGGCCGCATCCGCGCAAGAATACTTAGCCACGCTTTCGGGCACGGTCACGGATGCCTCAGGCGCGGTGGTGGTAAATGCCGATGTGAAGGTGACGAATACCGACACGAACTTCGTGACTACGGCCACGACGAATGATTCCGGCGCGTACTCGATTCCGTTCTTGGTGCCGGGGACGTACACCGTTCAGGTCGCCAAGGCGGGCTTCAAGGCCGCAGTGCAAACCGGAATCATTCTTCACGCCAGCGATAAGGGGCGAGTGGATTTTCAGCTGTCGATTGGCGCGGCGACGACGGCCGTCACCGTCGAGGCGACGGGACAATTGCTTACGCCTTCAGACGCGAACATCAACCAGGCGCTGAATGCGGAGGAAGTTGCCGATCTGCCGAACATCGGGCGCAATCCATTTATTTTGGGCGATCTTTCGGCGGGATCGTATTCCAACGCCTACATGAACCGTGCGGCCAGCCAGTTCACGCAACCGTTCAGCGGCGTCGCCTCGCAAATGGTCATCAATGGAATCTCCGATCTGCACCGGCTCACATTGGACGGCATTCCGGATGACGCGCCGGAGCGCAATTCGGCGGTCATCTATACAGACTTCGTGCCTTCGCCGGAAGCGGTGGAAGAAACGACGACGCAAACCGCTCTCTACGACGCACAGTACGGGCACAGCGACGGCGCCGTGATCAACACTGTGATCAAGACCGGCACGAACGCGTTCCACGGCACGGCCTACTACATCGCGCAGAACACGATTCTCGACGCGAACTACTTCCAAAGCAATTCCCCCATACCCAAGCCGGTCGGCGTGAACCACTGGAACCAGCCGGGCTTCGCCGTAGACGGCCCGGTTTGGATTCCCCACCTATACGATGGGCGAAACAAGACGTTCTTCACGGTCGCTTACGAGCGCGTCCAGAACAACCAAGTGGACCCCGTAACAACGACGATACCTACGCAAGCAGAAATCGCAGGAAATTTCCAGGGCGTAGACGACATATACGACCCGACCTCAAGTTCCACAGGTCTGAACCGCACACAAATTTGCGACGGCGCGGCTGTATGCACGCCGGCCAATCAGAATATTATTCCCGGCAGCATGATCAACCCCGTGGCTCAGAAGATCTTGCAGATGATGTATCCATCCACGACCACTGGCGGACAGAACAATTTTATTCCGGCTACGCCATCGACCAACGACCATTACTATTCGTTCCTGGCCCGCGTGGATGAGCAACTCAACGAGAAGGAGAAGTTCAACGTCCTTTTCTTCCGCAGCTATCGCGACCAGCAACTTCCCAATCCGTTTCCCGGCCTAATCGCTCCCACCGGGGGCAGCCCGGGCTATGGCTACCACGACATCCGGAACGACTTGGGCGCACAAATGGACTGGGTCAGCGTGATATCGCCGACACTCGTCCTCGACATTCGCGCTGGGGCACTCAAACACCCGTTTTCGCTCCAGTATCCCGGCCTCGTTTATCCCCTTTCGAGTCTGGGGTTCAGCGGGCCGATGGTCGCCGCAGGCGCGCCGGCGCAGTCGTTTCCAGGGATCAACATGGATTCCACTTTTGCCAGCTTAGAGAACGGCGGCGGCGGCCAGCAGAGCGACGCGGTCGAGTCGTCCGAAGCAGTGATTCTGTCGAAGAGCTTGGCTACGCAGACGCTCAAGATTGGATTCGAATTCGATAGCCTGAATTACGGCGTGATAAGCTCCGAATCGAACCTTGGCGCCTTCTCCTTCAACGAAGGGTTTACGCAGCAGAACTACAACACCTCAGCTGGCTCAACCAAAAATTCCGCCGACGGTTTGATCGAGGGCAGTCCCATTGCGTCATTCTTGTTGGGCTACCCCGCATCGGCCAGCGCTGCGAGTAACGCCGCTTTCCCGTCCTACCAGCAGCTCTACTATGGTCTGTATCTGCAGGACGACTGGCGCGTAACACACAAGCTGACCTTGAACATCGGCCTCCGCTGGGATTATGAACGGCCCCTAACCGCGCGTGGCAACACGATCAACGACGGTTTCTGTCTGGATTGCGCCAACCCGATCGGGGCGAACTTCGTTCCAACGGCGCTCTTTCCGAATGGATTTCCCGTTGAAGGTGGTCTGACATTTGCCAGCGCCACGACTCGTTCTCCCTTCAAGAGCGATTTTGGGGATTGGCAACCGCGCTTTGGTATGGCTTACCAGCTAAAGCCAAAAATGGTTCTCCGCGGTGGTTTCGGGATCATGTACATACCGACCATCGACGACCAGTCACTGCTCTCGGGATTCAGTTCGAGCACCACGTTCAATGCCTCCACCAACGGCGGCGAGACACCAGCGGGCACTCCGAATGGGGCGGGCTCATTCACGAACCCGTATCCAACAGGATTCATCGCACCCACCGGCAGCGCCGCAGGCCTTGAGACGTTTGTGGGACAAAACGTGGCTTTCGAGGATCCGCAGCGCACCGTACCTCGCGTCTATGAGGGCTCGTTCAGCTTCCAGTATCAAATAGCGGCGCACACGGCCTTTGAAATCGGTTATGTGGGGAACATGGCTCGCCGCCTGGAAGTCTCGAAGGACATCAACGGCATTCCGGAGCAGTATTACCTGCCGAACCAGTCCGGCACATACAACGCGGCCATCGCAGCCAAGGCTGCCGCTCTGAACGCGGGAACGCCGAACCCGATGGCAGGGCAAGTGCCCGGCGGCAGCATCAACGGCGCGACGATTCCTTACTGGCAAACGCTTGTCCCATTTCCTGAATTCGGCAACGTTCAAGAGAACGACGTTCCGGTGGGCAGCAGCTCCTACAACTCCCTACAAACAACGGTTATCCAGCGGCTGTCGCATGGACTCACCGTCAACGCCAATTTCACGTTTGCCAAAGTCATGGACAAGAACTGGTACATGAACCCGTTTGATACATTCGACCAGCTCACTCGCTACCAAGACCAACAGCCGAATCACATTTTCAACTTGGTGGTCACATATGCCGTTCCTCTGCCCGCCAGCATAAACGGATGGGTGCGATCTCTCCTGGGCGGCTTCCAACTCAATGGCACGATGCGCTGGCAAAACGGCCAGCTGATCCCGACTCCCGGTGGGACCAATGGCGTAGTCAACGTGAGCACAAGCGGCGGCCTTGGGTGGTATCCGATAGGCAATCCGGCGCTTTCGAGTCCTACGCTGGCCGCGTACTGGAATCCCTGCTATCTGCAGGCACCAACATCGGGCAACCCGACTCCAACACCGTCAAACTGCACGGGCTCTGAATCGCCCGCATTCCAGCAGCAGACTGCGTTTGCCCCGAACGCTATTCCTCCTTATATGAATATTCGCGAACCGGAGAGCCCGTTGTTCGATTTCTCCGTATTCAAGAAGTTCCAGATCAAGGAGCAGTGCAACATCGAGCTGCGCGCTGAGTTCTTCAACGTTTTCAATACCCCACACTTCGGCTGGGGAAGCCTTACGCCGGGCAACGCTCAGTTCGGCTTAATGCCTCTCGTGCAGCAGAACGATCCGCGAATCGGTCAACTCACGGGTCGCTTCAACTTCTAACGCGCCACCCCACCAGAACGTCCGGGCGGAAACACCGCCCGGACGTTCTTTTTTTCTGGACATGCATTGGTCATGAGAGGCACAACAAGCAGCGGGAAGGGTGTGGGTGCGAGAGATGACAAAACGATTTGAATGGTGGCAGCCGTTGCTGCTGGTGTGCGCGATCTGTTTCTCATCCGCAGGATTTGCGCAATCGACGCGACCGACATCGGCCAGCCTCGAGCAAGGATTCACGAACCCACCCACCACTGCGCGGATGCAATGCTATTGGTGGTGGCTGAACGGAAACACCACGCGGGAATCGATTACGCTGGACCTCGAGGAAATGAAGGCGAAGGGTTACGGCGGCGCGATGTTGGTGGATGCTAACGGTGCGGATCAGTTGGGCAATCACAGCGTGCCGCCTGGGCCGATGTTTGGCAGCCCGGCATGGGTGGCGCTGTATCTCCACGCTTTGGATGTCGCCAATAGGCTGGGGCTCACGATTAGTTTGAATATTCTGAGCGGATGGAATTTGGGTGGGCCGATGGTGCGGCCGGAGGAAGCGTCAAAGCTGCTGACGTGGTCGCGCGTAACGATCGACGGGCCGAAAAGCATTACGCAAGCGCTGCCCGCACCGCCGGCGACCAACGGCTTCTACCGGCAGATTGCTGTGCTGGCATATCCGCTGCGGCACGGCGCGGCGTTGGCGGGCACGGCGGGTGACACATCGGGAAGGCACGCGATCCGCGCGTTGGCAATGAAGTCCGCTGCTATCGAAACAGGTTTCTCCATGCCGGACTCCATTCCATTGCTTCAAGATTTTGCAGCCGTGCCGGGAGAGGCAGATACGCCGCTGAAAGATATTCGCGACATCAGCGATCGCGTGCAGGCCGATGGAACGCTGCAATGGGACGCGCCGGCCGGAACGTGGGAGATTCTTCGCGTCGGTTACACGGATTCGGGCGCGAAAGTTTCCACTTCCAGCGACACGTGGCAGGGACTTGCGATCGACTACATGGACCACACGGCATTCGATTCCTACTGGAATCGCGTCGTAGTGCCGCTACTTGCCGCCGGCAAGCCTTATTTGGGGAAGAGCCTGAAATATCTGGTCACGGACAGTTGGGAAGTGGGTGGTACAAATTGGACGGCGCGATTTCGCGATGAATTCAAGCGGCGCCGCGGATACGATCCCGTGCAGTATCTGCCGGTGGTGGCGGGAAGGATTGTCGAGGATCGCGACACGAGCAATCGCTTTCTGGCCGACCTGCGGCGGACCGTTGGAGATTTGATTGTCAGCGAGCACTACGATGTTTTTGCCCAACACGCCGCGCGTTATGGGCTGGGCGTTCACCCGGAATCAGGCGGACCGCACGGCGCGCCGATCGACGCGCTGGAAACGTTTCGCAGCAGCTCGTTTCCACAAACGGAATTTTGGGCGATGTCCAACGAGCATCGCACCGCGCCGTGGGAGCGATTTTTCATCAAGGAAGCCGCAAGCGCAGGACACATTTACGGCAAGCATGTGATTGCCGATGAAGGCATGACGAGCATCGGCCCGCAGTGGAGCGAATCGATTGGGCGCGATCTGAAGCCCACATTCGATCAGGCGATCACGGAGGGGCTGAATCTACTCATCTGGCATGAGTTCACGTCGCAACCGAAGGAAAACGGTTTGCCAGGAAATGAATATTTCGCGGGAACGCACCTCGATCGTAATGTCACGTGGTGGCCGGAGGCGGGCGCGTTCATCAGTTATATCAATCGCTGCGATTTCCTGATGCAACGGGGGGAGCCCGTCGCCGATCTGCTTTATTACTACGGCGACCACGTGCCAAATTTTGTGCGCCTCAAGCAAGATGATCCGGCGCACGTGCTGCCTGGTTACGACTATGACGTGACAGACGAAGATGCGCTGCTGAATCGTTTGCGCCTGGACAATGGACGGATCGAAACGCCTGAGGGGATCGCATACCAGGCGCTCGCGCTGCCGGCGACGTCCACGATCTCGCTGCCGGTGCTGAGAAAAATCGAGGCTTATGTCCGCGGCGGCGGCGTGTTAATCGGTATGCCGCCGGCGCGCACAACGGGGCTTGGCAGCGTGGAGGTTGAAGACGAATTGCAGAAGACCGTCGCGGCCATGTGGGGCGATTGCGATGGAGGCTCGGCGCCATCGCACGTTTATGGCAAAGGGATTGTTTACTGCACGCGAGATTC
>Ga0187862_10005728_pt1 | contig 11411 bp, 9 predicted proteins | sample June2016WEW_10_1_FD_133003 | JGI IMG/M metagenome (GOLD analysis project Ga0187862, IMG submission 133003) | Peatland microbial communities from SPRUCE experiment site at the Marcell Experimental Forest, Minnesota, USA - June2016WEW_10_150 | ecosystem: Environmental > Terrestrial > Soil >...
ATCATGTTCATGATGCGCTCGACCTCGCCGCCGAAATCGGCATGGCCGGGCGTGTCCACGATGTTGATGTGGTAATCCTTGTATTGGAACGCGGCGTTTTTGGCGCGGATGGTGATGCCCTTTTCCTTTTCCAAATCCATGGAATCCATCAAGCGTTCCTCGGAAGATTCGTGCTGGTTGGCGCGAAAGGTGCCGGACTGCTTGAGCAGGCAGTCCACGAGCGTTGTCTTGCCGTGGTCCACGTGCGCGATGATGGCGATGTTTCTAATGTGCTGCATAATTTTTCAAACCGAATTAAATAGAATGCCCTTTTTGGGGAAAAGGTCAAGACGCGTCTGCTAGAGGTAGTGGTTCAGTTTGAATTCTGGTTGATAGATTGACAGCTAAGAGAATCTGATTAAATTGGTATCTGCCGCGGACGTCTGAGCGAATCTAAAGCGTAAAGGTGCTCGACGATCAAAGCCTCCGTGGTTGGCTCGTCGGGTGCGTGGCGCGTGAAGCTCCACACAGTGTGGTTCAAGGGAACGGTCGTAAGACCTAACCGAGAAAGCACTGTTGTGATACGACGCAAGAAAAGACGCAATCGCCAAAAATGGACGTTATTAAACGTCCTGGCTTTGGTGAAAGACGTCTTAACCATTGCAGACATCATTCTCCGTAATTGGAGATAATGTTCGCGGATGGCGGCATGTAAAAACTGCGGCCATCTTTTATTTTCCGTTTTCATGTCTTACTGACCAACAACGCGATAATTTCCCCCAAGCTCCAAACATGGTCGGAAATGCCAGCTTCCACCGCTGGCGTCACACGCAACGATTGATGAATACGCCCGAAGTTGTAATGCATGTAGTGAATCGCAACCGAATGTTCGTGATTTTCCACCTTCTTTGAAAAGGCGTTGGTCAACTGCGTGAACCGGCGCATGGACATCCCAACGGGATAAAATCATTCAGCCCGGCGTTGCGAGGAACGAGCTACGCCGGGTAACGGTCAAAATAATTCAAAACCCCGACGGGGTTTTATCAAACGGATGGCGAACGGGATTCAACTCTTTCAGAGTTGATGAATTTGTTTGGGACGTTCACCCAGCGTAGCCGCTGGCGCGTCAACGCTGGGCTGAAGGATGCAATCCTTTCAGGATTTTGGCTTCGATAGATTTGTGACATTTTGTGCAATATGCGCCTGACACTGATCAATAACGCTGGTGTATGCTTTATTGAACCAAGCAATTCCCTTTTCAGCGGTTTCGATGTCTTTCGCGCTGACCTCTATATCAAACGGTTTTTTGGGATGCATTAGGCGATTACCTCTGATTTTTTCATTCCAAAGGCTTGCCCATGAGCCGGAGTTTGCGCGGGAAATTTATTAGCGTCAATCCACGTTATTTGCGGTTAAACCAGCTTTTTCAACTTCGGGTCCTCGGCCAATTTTTTGACCAGCTCCTTGACCTTTTGTGCCTGGCTTTTGTGCGCCAGCAGCACCGCATCGTCCGTCTGGACCAGGGTGGGATCGCGCAAACCGACCACGGCAATCGGCGTGCGCCGGTCTTTGGTGCGCGCGTCGTAGATGATGTTCCGTGCCGCATCCACGTGGATAAAATCCGCCACGGCGCAATTGCCTTCGGGGTCCGCCTTGAGATGCCGCGCCAGGGCCGTCCAGGAACCGAAATCGTCCCATTCAAACACACCATCGGCCACGATGACGTTTTGCGCGTGCTCCATCAGCGCGTAATCAATCGAGATTTTTTTGATGCCGGGATATTCCTTCGCCAGCACCTTGGCGAGTTTCGCCGGCTGGTTGGCCGCCTTGAACCAGCGCTGGCAGGCCGCATACATTTCCGGCTGATGCTTCTGCAAGCCTTCCGTGATGGTCACGAACGACCACACGAACATGCCGGCGTTCCAGCGATATTGGCCGCTGTTGACGTATTCGAGCGCGCGATCAAAATGCGGCTTCTCGACAAACCGTTCCGCCCGGTAAAAGGTGGTTTTGGTCTTTTTCGCGCCTTGCGCCGGCGGCAATTCCGGGCCGACGTGAATGTAGCCGTAACCCGTCGCCGGGTCGGCCGGCTTGATGCCAATAGTAACGATGGCCTGACCACGACCGGCCAAATCGAATGCGTCGCTTAAAACCTGCTGGAACTTTTTCCCGTCGGGAATCACGTGGTCGGCGGGCAATACGGCCATGACCCCGGTGGTCGAACGCGCGCCCACGAGCGCCGCGCCGAGCGTGACGGCGGCGCACGTGTCGCGGCCCACCGGCTCCGCAATCAGATTTTGTTTGGGGATTTTCGGGAGCTGTTTGCGGACTTCTGGCAATTGCGCCTCGTTGGTGATGACAAAAATGTTTTTCGCCGGCACGAGCGGCAGCACGCGGTCAACGGTTTCCTGCAAGAAAGACTTTTTACCGAGCAGCGTCAGCAGTTGCTTGGGCATTTTCTCGCGGCTCACCGGCCAGAACCGCTCGCCGCGTCCCCCGGCCAGGATGATGACGAACCGGTCTTTGATGTCAGTTGGCGCTTTCATTTCGCCAATTCAACACGGACAAAATGATAAATGCAAAATCTGTTTTCAATTCCAGAACAGAAATAAAAAACCGACCGCGGCTTTCACCGGATCGGTTTGAAAGAAAAATAACCTGCTTATGCTTTTCGCCGGCGAATTGCCATCAATCCGGCCATACCCAAACCGGCCAAAGCAAGCGTTGAAGGTTCTGGAACTGGAGCTTCTGTAATCGTAAGATCATCCAGATAAACGGCATCGCTCCCACTAGTGAAACCACCTCCAATTTGAAAGTTCAATGATGTGGGAAGAGTCGGGTTGGCAGCCAATATAGCTTGCATTGCAGATGGAATTGTCCATGTTAACACCTTTTCTCCTCCGATATTAGCAGTTTGGCTATATGAATAACCGTCCACGGACTGGTAACCCAGACCGCCATTTTGGTTGAGGGCGAGATCCCACTGCAGATAATAGCCGAAGTCGCCAGGAGGAACGTAAACGTCCAGTGTAACTGAAGCGGCGTTTGCGAGATCAAGAGTAAGCGCCGTGCTTGCCGTCGAGCCTATTTGACCGGCATAATTTGGACCGGATGACGAAGCTATAGATGCCGCGTTGTCACCTAAAACCAAACTGTAACTTCCCTCGGTCACACCCAACGTAGTGCTAAATCCATTGATGACCATATTTCCGCCAATGGTCCCCCACCCGTCAACGGTGTTTTCCCATGATTCGTTGTATTGGGCTGAAGCACTTTGCACTAAAAATGCGGCAATTCCGACTGACAAGAATAGAATTTTTTTCATAATTTTTATTAAGGTTAATCTGATTCGATAGAGAATATTATACAAAAGCGCCTTGATAGTCAACATGTTTTTTCATAAATCTACAAGGGTTAATCTATTGGCAATTATATACTTAGCACACCTGTTCCGCAGGCCGGGCCGGGTCATTGTTGGATTGCCTGTCTACACCCCAAAGATTCTCCCGGAAAATCGTTTGAGCCTCGTGGACAAAATTATCCCTGTAATTCTGACGGCTAAAATGAAACGTAACCGAATGTCCATCGTGCGCCCAATCCTTTTTTACGCCAAGGCGTTGGGCAATGACCCGCGCTTCGTGGTCGTCCAGCACGGCAATGAAACCGCGATGCGCTGCCGCCCATGAAATGGCCGGGCGTTCACCGGGTCGCAATTTCCGAGCCGGACAATCCAGTCAATTCCGCAACCGCCGGTCAAATGAATGGTTTTCCATTTTCTTTCAGCCAGCGCGCCGCCGCATCCTCGCCCCGAACGCTGAAAATTTCATCCGTCACCGGTTCAGGAACGGCGAAGGTTTCAGCCAGCGAGGAAACACGCTCCATCAATCCCGCTTTGGCGAGCAAGATGACCGGTGAAGCGTTGATGACCCGGATTCAGACACCTTTCAATTCTTCAGCCAGTTCTTCGGGGGTATATTGGAATGGCGTGACGTTGTGCCGCAACAGCAAGTCGAGAAATTCCGCGCGCGCGACGCCTAAGCGCCATTCAGAACCAACCCCTTTACAAGCCCAACCCTGAACTTCAGCATGCAGTCGAATCCGACGTTGACGGCGGCAGTGGTGTTGCTCCCAAGATTGGGCGGCTGGTGTCCTTTGTGCCGCCGGACTCCCGTCCTCGCAACCCCAAACCGACAACGTGTTTTCGGCTTCGGGTAAAAACCGGGGAAAGAGCGCAACTTGACACACGCACCATTTTTTCTCCCTCTCCTCACTCAAGGAGGAGAAGGCCGGGGTGAGGAGGCCAATGTTTACAAGCACGAACCCCTCGCCCCAGCCCTCTCCCCGTTTGAACGGGGAGAGGGAGTTATTCCCGTTCGGTGCGGGTGTATAGATGCACCCCCGGGGAAAGTCCAACTGATTTTAGACTTGCTTAACATCCGGTTCTGAAAAAAACTCGCTGACAATGATGAATAAGCACACAATCCTGCTCGTGGCCCTTATGGCCTGTCTTGCCCCCGTTTCCAGCTTTGCCGACAATCTCGGCGACCCCGCCCCGCACCTGACGGTCAAGGAATGGATCAAGGGCAATCCGGTGCAAATCAAGGCCGGTACCAATGTTTACGTCCTGGTGTTCTGCACCCTCAGCCGGGTCAATGATTTCGGCATTACCAACCTGAGCAATCTTCAGAAAAAATATCGGGACAAAGGATTGGTCGCCGTGGCCATCAGCGACGAGCCGGCTGAACAGATTAAGCCGTTCGTCCAGCTCAAAGGGGCGCAAATCGAATTCGCCGTCGCCGCCGATGACGACGCGCGCAGAACCACGGTCAACTACAAGCAGGCCTTCAAACAGATGATGCTTCCCCGGGCGTATGTCGTGGGCAAGGACGGCAATGTGCTCTGGTACGGCCATCCTCTGCGCGGGATGGACGAGGTGGTGGCTGAAATCATGTCAGGCCGGTATAACTTCGACCAGACGCAAAAAAGCGTCATCGCCGCGGAACAGATGGAGAAGTATCTGGTTTTGGCGCGCCAGGATGATACGAATAGCGCAGTGGTGGGCCGGATGCTGCTGGCCATCCGGACGAACGATGCGCCGGGGTTGTGTGATCTGGCGTACCAAATCGCCACCGCCCCGTTCATTGTGAAGCGCGATGTCGCGCTGGCCAGCGCGGCGCTTGATCGGGCAGAGCAACTGGCGCCGACGAACACCACGGACATCGCCGTGGATCGCGCCATTTTGCTTTTCCAGACCGGCAGGGAAGAAGAGGGCCTGGCCCGGGCCAGACAGGCCCTGGCGTCCGCCCAGAGCCAGGAGGCAAAGAACGAAGCCCAAACCTGCGTCCGCGCCATGGAAGCACGTTTGGCGGCGGCAAAAACCAACCAGAACAAAGCTGCGGAGGGCAAGCCCTGAACCGCCTTGTTCGCGCCAGCCTCCCATTGTTGCTATCAGCCATCCGTTAATCTTAACCCGAACTGCGAAATTGAATTTCTGCGTTGGCGGAGTGCGGCCGTCCCGGCCGCAGCAAGGTGGCAGGGGAGAGCGGTTGGGAAATGTTCCGTGGCTTGAAAGAAGCCGGTTGCTGCGCCCGGGGACGGGCGCACTACGGCATGGCCTCGTCCGCTCCGTCACTGCCGGCAACTTCGGAGTTCAGGTTTAAAAGTCTTTGCCCGGGGGGGGGCTTCACCCCTCCGAGTTCCCGCCACGCTTCACCTTCCCATCCGCACACTATCATACCATTTTCCGATAATAATCGGCACCTATTCCAGACGGTAGGGCCGCGCTGCCGCGCGGCCATCATCCCCGGCGGCGCATCCGCTTACGTTTCACTTCAGCGCGACAAGGCAGCGCCGCCCTACCCATTGCACCGATTGTCTCTGGGAATTGGTATCAGTTGCCTGTTTTGGCGGGCAAAATTTTGGAACTTGCGCGAGGCGCCTGTCGTGAATAAACTCATTCGATATGAATATGATGTTTAAATATGCATTCCCAATCGTGGTTCTGATGGCCGGCCTCGCGCCCAATATCGGCTGGGGCGGCCTGATCGGCGAACCCGCCCCGCCCCTGGTGGTGAAAGAATGGATCAAGGGCCAGCCGGTGGAAATCAAGCCGGGCACGAACATTTACGTGGTGGATATTTGGAACACTTCAAATCTGGCCAGCCTCGACGCCATCACAAACCTTAATGACATCCAGGAGCGATTCAAAACCAATGGCGTGGTGGTGGTGGGCATTAGCGATGAACCGGCGGAAAAAATCACGGAGTTTGTCCAGCAAAACGGAACAAAAATTGACTATGCGATCGCCGCAGATGACCGGCGGCAAACCGCGGTGAGTTATATGAAGCCCGCAGGGCAGCGGGGAATTCCGTATGCGTTTGTGGTGGGCACGAATGGCAACCTGCTTTGGCACGGCCATCCTCAGCACGGGATGGACAAGGTCCTGGATCAAATCATCGCGGGCCGGTACGACGTGGAGCGGGCAAAAAAAATGGATCTCGCCTGGCACCAGATGGACCAGTATCTGAATTCGGCGCGCCGGGGTGATCCCCGTACCCAGCTGGCCGGCCGGGTGCTGCTGGCGGCCCGGACCAACGATGTGACACTGTTGTGCGATCTGGCGTTCCAAATCGCCACGGTTCCCCGGCTTGCGAAGCGCGATTTTGTCCTGGCTGGCGAGGCCCTGGATCAGGCCGAGAAACTGGCTTCAACGAATTCGACGCATGTCATGATCACTCGTGCGATTATGCTTTTCGAGTCCGGCAAGCAGGACGAAGGTCTGGCCCGGGCCACGCAGGCCCTTGCTTCAGCCCAAAGTCCGATGGAAAAAAACAATGTCCAATCGCTCATCCGCACGATGGAGAAACGCAAGAACGCGGAAGAAAAAAAAGGCGATCAAGGGCCGATCAAGACAAATGCCCCCTTGGAGGGGGTGTCAACTTCCTCCAACGCCTTGATTAACCCGAATCCTTAGCCGTATCCATGCAGTCAAAGGCTGTGCCGCGCGTGCGGTCAGGTACGCAGGACAGGCGTCCCGCCTGTCTCCATCTTCACGAATTTTGCCCACCAATTGGTGATGGGTCATGGCAGCGACCGGTGTTTCTGAAACCGAGGCTTCCTGGATTTTAGAGACTGGCGCGACGCCGGTCCTGCTGCATGGAGACGGCTTGGCGAACGGCGCGCGGTGTTCACGCCGCTTCAGCCCGATCCCGTCAACGAGGTCGGGATGCTTCGCCAAAACTCAGGAGTTGGAACGTTGAAGCGGAGTAAACTCCGCGCTCTTCAGGCAACACCAAACCGTCTCCCCCAGTGCGTCCTGAAACCGGGTTCCTCGACGTTTTCAGTGGAATTAGATTCACGCTCGCCCTCACCCCGGCCCCCCAAGGAGAGGGAGAATCATTCGCCGCGTTTTGAGCAGTGTGATATACCGGGTTGTCGTGTGTCTGATTTGTAAACGACACCGAATCGGTGATGGCAATGGAGATCAAGAAGTTTCCAGCACCGTGATAATGCTCACCCTCTCCCCGGGGGAGAGGGCCGTGGTGAGGGCGGGTGTCATCTCTGATTTCATGGTCATACCCGATGAGTCCTATTTCACACCCTGTCATTCACTAAAACTGTCGAGGAATCTGAAATCGGGTCGCCAAGGATTCGGGTGATTCAAAGTTTCTCCGGATCTCAATCGCTGCTGGCTGGCCGTGAAACGATTTCCCGCGGGTGCCTCTTGAGGGTGCTTTGCCGAAATCCCGGAACGCGGCCATCCTGGCCACAGCACCTTCGCAGGCCCGAAAAACTCCTGATAATGGCCTGGCCTGTTAGAGCAGTTCATATTGTCATTGGCGCACAAAAGTTCATGCGGAAATCTCGCGGACATTTCGTCTTCTGGCAAAGCGCTCCCGATGTGTCGGGGGCGCACTCCAAGACGCTTCGCGTATTTCAGGAATCATCGGGTCGCGCGCAGCGTCCTGGACTGCTGCGGGCGGGACGCGCCGCGCGCCGTTCGGTTTGGGCAACCAGGCGCACAACGCCCGTCGCAATCCATTTTTGTTCACACTTTATTCACATTTTCGCGCATTCGTGGCTGCTTGTGACTGCCTGCAGTCTGTTTAGCGCGTTATAAATCATTGGTAAAAAGTTGCTTGCAGGCAAAACACCCCCCCTAAAAAATTGTTAAAAAAAGTGATAAAAGTGGTTGACGCCTGCTTGGTCCCATGTAAAAATTCTCTCGAATGAGGCACCCAAGAGGGTGCGCAGAGGATGGAACATGATAAAACTGAGAACAAAAATAATTAAGAAAAACAGTTGACGCCCGCTTTATGCCTGTGTAAAAGTGGAACAAATTGGGCACCCAATCAGGGCGCATGTAGGATGAAAAACACACAACTAAACAACAAAAACGAAAATATGAAAATGAGAAAAAAACTGATTACAGCGCTCGTTTTGGGAGCGTGCGTGGGAACGCAAGCGTTCGCGCAGAATACCAAGCAAGACACGATCACGTTTGCCCTGACAGCACAGGGACAATCAAGCGTGAGCACCACTACCGGACCAAACGTGGGTAATTGGAGCAGTTTCCCAACCCACTATAAGACTGCGACCACCAAGCTGACGCAGGTGGACATTATGCGGGCCATCGCAATCGTTCTGCATGGGACTCCGAACTATTACAGTTCCAAAGCCACGCTAATGCTGGTGCAGGGAGAGTTGTCTGGCTTCTTCAACATAGATGAGTATCTCGCATCGACCACATATGCCTATGCGGAGCACTCCTGGAGCAGCTACTGGGACAGCTACTACCTCGATGGAGATTTTTATTATTATGAAGAGTATGATTCAACCAGTATTTCCTATGAAGGCGATAGCTACATCCAGCTCGCAACGGGGCGGAATTTCCTGCCGGTTCCGGAGTACGATGTAAATTCTGTCCTTGTTCCCAACCCAGGCGATGATTTTGTTGGCGACTACCCGCCGGGACATATGGAACCTTGGGGTCAGATTTTTGTGAAAGATCCGGGCAATACCCATTATGGAGATGTTGTAACAGTGAATAACCCGTTATGTGAGAATGTTACGTTCTTCTTCACTCTCACGGTTCAGGAGTGCTATGATTGCTACTACCTGAACAGCTTCATCAGCGACACAACGTTCACGTTCAAGCCGGGAACACAACCCGGGCCTCCGTGCTGCAGTTCCCCGGAAAATTTGAGCGGCTGCGGCGTGGACAGATATTACCTGACGTTGAGTTTTGATAACACCGTGAATAATCATTATTTGAATCCTGAACCGCTTGATTGGGGGTGTGGTTACGCTAACTGGTTTTTCACCGGCTACGAGGGCTTGACGCCGTTTGCTGGTCCTGCTGATGGGCTTGATCCTGATCTTCTTGGTTATTCGGATCCGATTCGGTCGGGGCTTGGAAAACCCAGTCCCTATGAGATGCGTTTTACCTTGAATGGCATCCTCACTTACACTTGGTGTCTCCGCTTTGTGAACACGGGGGATTCGACTCCGGACTTTGTGGGCACGGCCAGCTACTCGGCCAACGGTTATGGTTTTATTGCCTTGACCTGCGAGCTTTTGACCGGTTCCGCCACCTTTACGGAAAAGATTGTGAAAGACATCGGCTGCTGTGACGACACGCCGTGGTGGGACAGTGATTATAATGATCCTCCCAATTATACATCCTGGTATGGCCCCGGTAATCGTGATGCTAAGGGCGACGGCTATTATGACGGCGAAAGCCCATTGAACCCGGATGCCGCGCTCACTTATCACAATATGGATGACCTGTTCATCTGGTCATCGCTAAAACCGTACTGTAATTAATTATTAGCCTTTGATTAAAGGAATACGGCTGAAATATCATAGCGCAACCCAAAGCCGCTACCAGAAGGTACGCTTTGGGTTGCGCCTTTTTTAGAGAGTAAAAGCTCGATAAAATTATGCGACCAAAAGTGGTAATTCTGATTTTGGCTGTCGGCTTTGGGTTGGTGGCAATCATGGTGGTATTGAAGGGAGTGATGGCGGGACATTCCGGCAACGCCGGCGGGCAGACGCCCGCCACGCAAGCAAACGTGGATTCGCAGTCCGCCGCCACCAACAATCAGGTCGTGCAAGTCAACCCCGACTCCAGCAACACGGCGGCCAGCTCGGAGCAGATGCGTGCCGCCGTGGTCGAGAATGAGTTGGATCAAATCCGGGAACTCCAGGGCGATGCCGATGGCTCGAACAATCCGATGATCATTTCAGCCCTGCTTGACAAAGTGGCGAATCCGGAAGCGGAAGTGCGCGGGGCCGCCTTGGACGCGCTGAGACAGTTGAATGACACGAATGCGGTGCCTGGGCTGCAACAGGCGGCGGATCTCATTAAAGATCCGCGCGGGAAAGTGGCCGTGCTGGACACGATTGACTATCTCAAGCTTCCCAATGTCACGCCCGATGTGCCGCCTGCTGATTACGCGAATAACCCTGACATAACGAACACAAGGCCCAGGCCGACCAGGCCGGACAGGTGAATTGGCATCCGAACTTCCAGCATAAATCAGGAAAATTGGCAGGTTGGGAAGTAATGGCCAGCAAACAGTTTTACCGGATGCGCCGGCAAGCCTGTCCCGGTGACCGGTCGGCGGCGCAAGCAGAACCGGCAGCAGGAGCAGGCAGCTTGCTGCAACCGCAAGTGAAACGGCAAGAATGACAATCTGTTGAGATGGATTGCTTTAAAATCCGGCGGGAGCCGAGGTAACGAGGCTCAAATTAAAAATTGGAGACTCCTCACGTCGTCTCCTACATTTTGAAAGAGATGCTCGATGGAAAACGATAATTCCTCACAATCAGCGATCCCATCAACATCCGCGTGGCTCCTGTGGACACGGGCGTTGCTGGCGGTGGCGATTCTTGGGGCCGGTTATCTGGCTTGGCTGGCAATCCATAACGGGCCTGCGGCCGGCTGCGGTCCCGAGTCCGGTTGCAACAAGGTGCTGCAGAGCCGGTGGGCTTACTGGCTCGACCTGCCCGTCAGCGTGCCGGCCGTGCTGGTATATCTGGCGTTGCTGGGAGTGACGATTCTCCTGCAGAAACGCCCTTCGCCAGACGATCAGCGCGGATCGTGGGCGGCCATCATCATCCTTTCGGTCATCGTGGCCGGCGCCGCCCTGTGGTTTGTCGGTTTGCAGGTTTTCGTCATCAAGGCGTTCTGCAAGTTCTGCATGACGGCCCATGCCTGTGGTTTTGCCGCGGCGCTGCTTTGCTTGAAAAACACTCCCCTGGCCGCCGACCCGGACACGCCGATGTGGACCACCGGGTCAGGCAAACGGGGCGTTCCGCGCCAGGCGGTTTTTTCTCTCGTCCTGATCGGGTTGGCCGGTGTCGCGGTGCTGGCCGGCGGGCAAATGCTCTTCCAAAAGCAACGTAACGTGGTCAAGGTCCTGCCCGTG
>Ga0187862_10005732_pt1 | contig 11407 bp, 7 predicted proteins | sample June2016WEW_10_1_FD_133003 | JGI IMG/M metagenome (GOLD analysis project Ga0187862, IMG submission 133003) | Peatland microbial communities from SPRUCE experiment site at the Marcell Experimental Forest, Minnesota, USA - June2016WEW_10_150 | ecosystem: Environmental > Terrestrial > Soil >...
GATGAAGTATACGTTCTGATGTTTACACTGCTTTCATCTCCCCCCCGCGACCCCGGTCGCGGGGGGATTCCAAAGCTTCCCTCTTAGCTGCGGGAATACCGCGAGGGCGTTTTCACGCAGGATTTGCCTGCCGATCCGCCGCGCCTCCTCCATCGTCAAGTCACCCCGCGCAATCTTCTCGCTCAAAACTTCAGCAAGGCAGCGACGCGTCATTTCTGCCGCGGCATAAATCCCCTCGGCATGATGCAGGTCGGTGCCCCACATGATCCGGCTCGAGCTCATCTCTTCCAACCACTCGTGGAAGGCGCGTTTCGCCATCGTGTAACTGATGCTGGGAAGCCAGTTGGAATCTATCCAGACGTTTCCTGCGTGACTCACTTCAGCCATCACAACTGCACCCGTTTCGTCAACCCACGGGAATCCTCCATGCAAGAGGACGAATTTCGTCTTGGGATTGCCTTCGATAAGATTCATGAGCAACAACGGATTCGTCCCTTGAAGCCGCGCATCGCCGGTGTGGATCTGAAACGGGAGGTCGTACCTGGCTGCGAGTTCTGCCAGATGCCACATCGTGAAATCCTCGAAGGACTTTACCTCCCAGGGGCTGAGCTCGGATCGCGGCCGGCCAAACGCCCGGGCTGCGGCGGCTTCGGGCACACGTTCGAAATCAAGTGCTCGACCGTAGGCGGTGTCATCGTCAATTATACCAACGGCTCCGCGTGCCTTAGCTTCCCGGACGATTCGGTCGACCAACACGAGGTAGTCGTCGAGAGACCTGGTGGGAAGATGCCATTGTTCAGCCAGTCGGTAGGGATTGTCTGAAGGATCGTCAAATTGGGTTTTATGAAACCCTTGCAATAGCGAACTTACGTTTAGGACGAACACTCCGAACTTATAGAAAGTTCGAAAGTCGAATTTCGACCAATAGGGATCGATCAATACCAGTTCGATGTTAGCGCGGAGCGAGACCACGTTCTGGACCCATTCGGGATTCTTGTAATTCTCGAAAATGCGACGGTCGAGATCCTCTGCCCGAGCGTCCGTGATCTGGTCGAGGTCGACACCGTAAAGATCTCGGAACGCAGGCAACATTGAACGATAGAAGGTAGTAGCACGCGCGTCATCAAAGTTATGCTTGGCGTCAGCCCACCAATCCTGGAATTTCTCGGCAGGCTTCCAGGGAGTGAGTGGTTTTATTCGCGGATAGTAGCTCGTATTGATCAAGCCGAAGAGATTCATCCCGAACCCACGTTCCGTCTGAACGTATCCCTGCAGCCGATCGAATGGTCGAAGGTGATCATGCGTGTCGATCGCGGGTATCGAGTCAAGGTAGGCTTTGAGTTGGCTGGAGAGGATCTGCGCCGAGTTCGATTGGCCAAGCGACACGTCGGCGCCAGTCCGCACGAACACGGAATCGGCCTGAGCATTCACAGATACAACAAAGAACAGAATTGAAAGTAACACTAGGACGGTTTTCATGGAATCGACACTCTCTCCTTTACCTACCTTCCTCCGTCGAACTGGACGACGGTTTGGCCGGGCGCAATGGCCCGCGTCGTGCCGTTGCATCGCACTGACGTGATTGGCTGCTGCAGCCTGGGGATGTGCAGACGAACGGACTCTGCCACCTGGCGGTTGGGCGCCGGAGCGATGTGGAACTCGACAACCAGTTCTGAACCGGCTCGCTTCAGATCCATGTCGAGCTTGCCGAATTTGGTGGGGGCGCGTCTTACTGCCAGCGCTGCGCCCTCCTGGTACCATTCCGGCTGTACGCCCCAACCAAGTTCGAGGTTCGCCTCATTCTCATACACAAGCGAGTTACGGTGGATCGCAACATAATCCGCTGCGCCCCACCCGTGCGGCATGTCTCCCGTTCCTTTTCGATCCGCCAGTAGAATACCCTCGGACCAGGCATGGGTGGGCGAGGCATGCGAGACGTACCCGTTGTAAAGGCGATAGAACGTCGATACCTCATCGCGCAGCAGATGACACATGGCGCCTTCTACCGTGATGTACGTCCACAAATGATTTTGCTCATAGAGGTAGGTGTCTTCCTGCGCCTGGGCGTCGAGTACCTCGAGCGTATGGTCGATCATCGGGTCGTGGGGATCAAGAAAGCGAGCAGGGTAGAGAGCCGCGAGCGACCCCCAGATCGGCGGCTTGGGATCAAACGGTGTGGCGGGAATGAATTTGTTGCCGGCCACGCGTTCAGATGCGAGCTTTACTGACACCAGGAGGTTCGAGCGGAACTCCTCGTACAGCCGCTTCATCCACGCAATGTCGTCGCTTCGGCGCAAGGCCTCGGCGGCGCCGAGAGCTTGACGCAATCCCAATACAGCCCAGAAACAATGGTAGTAATTGAAATCAAAAGCGATGGATTCACCCTCGCCGACCGGCAACAGTCCGAAGTAAATTGGCCGCTCGCCGTGCTCATTAACGAACTGAGTTTGCCCTGTCGCAGACTCGATCCATCGCACTCCTTTGACGATATTCGGGTATACCGCTTTAAGCCACTCCTCGTCACCACTGTATTCATAATGATTGACCAACGCCCAAAGCGCCTGGCCCTGTCCATCCCACTGCCACGTGGGCGCCGCCCACAGGCCCGTCTGCTGCTGGCCCCACGAAGCCAGGGTTCCGGTGAGATTCGCATGCCAGAATAGGCGAAGGGACTTCTCGGCTTCTTCCGGAAGCCCGGCAAGATCGAACGCCGTGGTCATATAGGCGCCGTCGCGCATCCAGAAAGTACCGTAGAGATCGGCCCCGGGCTTGACCACATAAATGTCCTGGCCGTCTTTGCCCTGGCCAGAGTACTTGGTGCGCAGCAGAAGGAGATTGATGAGCGACGTCTTGTAAAGATTATCCAACTGTGAAATGCCCGTCTTGAACTCGGCTCCTTTTTGAAGGAGCGACTCCCAGCGAGCCTTTTCCGCAGCCCTCGCAGATTCGGGATCGATGATGGTCAGTTTGGCGGCATGAACTTCCGCTTCGCTGTATGGCAGGCGGAACCAGCGACTCGTGCCACTCCCGGCGGGTTCATAATCAAGGACGACAGTGCTCACCATGTCCTCAATCCGTTCGTTGCCACACTGAACGTAAAAGAGCGCTCTGGAGTTGAGTTGCCCTCTGATCACCGAGCTGGAGTCGGCGGAAGCATCAAACACCCATATCCCACTAAGTTCGCACCCTCGGTAGGGTCCCGCCTCCGATGGATCGCATTCCGATATAACTCGCAACTCCGGCTCACTTGGCGTCACTGTGAATTCCCTGACCAGCGGTTTGAGCGCGGGCACCAGGCCGTAGTCTAAGATCTGGGTCGCGCCGTTGACCGACAGCCGCAGAATCATCTCGCCGGGTTTTTGCTCGATGGGCAGGATTCCCAGGAACACGTGGTAGGTGCTGCCTGCGATAACCGGGAAGCGGTATTCAATGTCACGATGCAGGTAATTGCGGCGGTAGGCGCCGAAGGCCGGATCCGTGTCAGGCGGCAAAGACATTGGGGGAGCGTCGGGATCCCAAGGGGGGCGCAAAGACGAGTAAGCTCCAGGTGTCAGGAAATTGTACTTGGCGAGAGTGCAGGTGGCCTTCTGTGGAGGTGGGAAAGCAGCAAGGATTTTGCCTTCGCTGCTCACCACGCCACTCTCGACTTTAACGGACGTTGTGTAAGGGAACAGCAGCCGGATGCGATATGGATTCTTTTCGTCGCGAATCTCTAGGTAGTCTGCTTTGACGCCTCCCTGATCACTGGAGAAGGCAGACAAGCGAACAGTGGCACCTCCCAGTCGCAGTTGGGTCTCGACGATCGGAAGGTGCCCATCGAGCAGAGTTTGCGACCATTCGGCCCTTTCAGCCGGCTGTTGAGGCGATCCGAATTCTATCTGCAGGCCGGCGTTGCGCGATCTAACAATCTGGCCATACTTGTCCACGATAGTGGCCAGTTCGTCGCCAAGCCCAATGGCGGTTCGCAGATTCCTGTTGCAGAGCGGCCCGTTATTCCCTTGAACAATGTGTGCAGGCTCGTCGTCAGAAGATCCGGTCGCAGCCGTTGGGACTCCTACTCTTGCGTTGCCACCGATCGGCATGTCAGGCTGAGCGGCTTTCGCGGCAAGTCCCAGCGCCACTCCTGACCGGAATAAGAATTGGCGGCGATTGGGTGTGTTCATTAGTTTTCTCCAGAAAATATGCGCCAATAGCACATCACCGGCACACAAAGAGTGTCACAGATTTCGCTGGGAGGACCTCATGCACACCAGCATGCCTGCGGTCTCCAGTCTGGCCCGGCCGCGCCAGCACGGCTCGTCGTGTAAGGGAATCCATCTTCAAGCCTCCTGGAGGAATCTTCGGGACGAGATATTACCATTCGATGGAGCACCACGCAATTCCGTTGCGTCGCAGGCCCGTTCCAGTTGAATCCACCGAAACCCGATGATACGATGCCTGCGCGAAAGCCTGATCGTGTTCCCTTAAGATGGAGGGGAGGCGCCTGTGCTAAGACGAGCGGCCGGAAGACTTCTGATTCTCTTGTCGATATCCATCCAACTGCCATTTGGCCTGCAAGCTCAATCGCAGCTCACATCCAGGGATCTTCTTGATCAGATCCGGGCTCACCGGAAAGGGATTGCTGTGTGGTGGATGGGAAATGACGGATGGCTCATCAAGTCAGACGACATCTTGATCGGGACGGATTTGGATCTCGATCCTCAAGACAAAATCCATACGCCTCCTCTTTCAGCCCAGGAACTGAGCCCGGAACTCGACGTGGCCTTTGTTACACACCATCACGGCGATCATTTCAATATCCTGACTTTGGCAAGTCTTGCGGAGAGGGGCCATTGCACTTTTGTCCTTCCCGAAACCTGTCTGCGACAAGCCTCGGAATTGAACATTCCGAAGGAGAGGATCATTGTTCCTCAACCCGGCCAGCCCTTCGAAGTGAAAGGCATCCGCGTGGAACCGCTGCACGCCATTCATGGCAATCAGGATTTCACCGTGCTCACGCGCGAGGCGGATTTCATAGACTCCATTGCACACAATTGCGGGTATGTATTCAACCTGCAGGGAAAGCGATTTTTCGAACCCGGGGACTCCGTACTGACCGAAGAACATCTCAACCTCAAAAACATTGACGTCCTGTTTGTCTCCCCCACGGTACACAACATGTATATTGATCGTTCCATGATATTGATTAACCGACTGGAACCGTCCTACATTTTCGCCCAGCACTTCGGAACGTACCGAGTGACCGACGAAAACAGATTCTGGACCAAGGGGTATCCTGATGAACTAAAGCTTCGACTTTCACGTGACCTTCAAAAGCGCTTTCACATCCCCGAACAGGGGGAAATGATCGAAATCCACTAGGGCTGATGACTCGAGCAGCGAGCGGGAAATGCAGGACCGATCAAGAGGCATTCCTTCTTCTGCCACTGAGTGCCGGACCGAAGACGAGGAACTGAGGATCACATTGCAGAAAGGACCGAGCAAATGAAGATGACAAGACAGAAGATGCTTCGCGCCTCAATGGGCTGGGGAATCTTGGCCGGATTTATGGGAGACAAGGCAGGGATGTTGAATGCAAGTCAAACGAGCGCCAGAATTCAGGCCCGCGCGCAGGTCCATGACTGGCATTCGGAATTGACCGGGCGGATCGCGGCGTTAGAGGGGCGGGGCGGAGGGACGCTTGAGCTGGGCGACGGCGTCTACGAGATCTCGAAGCCCCTCAGGCTGCCGGTTTCCGTCAGTCTGGTGATGACGCCCTATGCGGTCATCCGGGCGCGCTCGGGATTCCAAGGCGATGCCGTCGTCATCAAGGGGGGCGGGAAGTACTCAAAATTCTGTTTTCACGGTGGTTGGATTCGGGGTGGTGTGATCGATGGGAATCGCCAGCCATTGACTGGGCTGAGGGTAGAGAGTGATGTGGAGCGGACCGAGATCGCAGATATTGAGGTGCTGAACGCGCTTTACAAGGGCATTCACTTGCTGAAGGGCGGGTACGAAACGAACCTTACAAGGGTCCGCTGCGATATCGAACTCGATACTCGTTATGCCCCGGGGAGCATCGGGATTCACTACGAACGGGGCGACTCCAAAATAATACTGGCCCACGCCATCGGATATGAGACCGGCGTACGCAGCGACGAGGGAAGCAATTGGTTCACCGCAGTCCATGTCTGGAATTACGATCCTGCGCAGGGACCCATGAAACATTGCTTCTACTGCAACGGAGATTTGAATACTTTCAATCAGTGCTATGCGGACTCGCCGACCGTTGCTGGCTTCTACATTACCAAGCCCTATCAATCCATCGTTCAGTGTCGCGTATATTACAGCCGCTGGGCAGCCGACAATGCCGGCGCTGGGTTTCTGATTACTTCTGAAGGCAAACACGGAACCTACCTGGGCAACGTCCTTTTCGCGGACAAAGGACATCGATTAGCCAAGGCCTTTGCTGGCGACCTGGATGGCGCTTGCATTCTCGGCAACTGCGTAATGGATGGCGTCATGGGGGGCCAGGAGAACCGCATCCCCTCGGGCTCTTCTGTTTATCATCCCCCGTTGAACCTGGTGGGCAGCGGCGTTCGCCTGACCGAACAAACTACCGCCCCGTCCGTTGAAGACGGAGATCTGGGGGAAGTAAGATGGATGGATGACGGCTCGAGCTCGGCGTTGTGGGTCAAGACGAAACGCGGCTGGAAGAAATCCGAGTTGGTTTAATGACGGGCGCCGAAAACGCCAGGCGATTTCGGAGCAACAAGTGCATTTTCGCCGGACTGGGGACGGCGCGAATCGGGTCTACGAATCGTAACCTATCGAGGTGGCAAAACACTGTAGCATGTGCAACATGAATTGGCTGCAAGGAGAAGATTCTCGAGATTGGATGGTGTCGTGCGAATAGGGCGCCAGCCGCTTTGCCTGATCTTGAGCGCGGTGTTATGTCCCGCGCTTTGTGCCGGGCAAAAGGCTTCCGGCACGGCGGCCGACGCCGGCCAAAAGTTCACAAGAGCACAACAACTTATGAACGAGGGGGACCTGGTGCAGGCACGCCAGGTCGTGCTCGAGGGCTTGGCGCTTTCCCCCAAGAGCGTCGAGGGCTACAACCTGCTCGGCATGTTGTACACCCAGGAGAAAGATTTTGTCCGCTCCGCTGCAGCATTTGAACATGCACTGAAAATCGATCCTCACTCCGCGGTCACGCATGACAACCTCGGAAACAGTTACGTGGCCCAGAATCGCCCCGACCTCGCCAAGAAAGAGTATTTGACTGCGGTCCAGCTTGATCCTGATAACCACGACGCTTACTACAACCTCGGCCGGCTGGCCCTCGGCGAACGTCAGGCGGAGCAGGCGATCGAGTATTTCAGCCACATCAAGCCTCCCGACGTGCCCACTTCCATGAGCCTGATTGCCGCAGAGCTTATGGCGGGGCATACTCAGGACGCTGCCAGACTCGCGGCGGAGATCTCCGGCCAGAACAGGAACGACCTGCGAGTCCACTTCTCGTTGGGCGTTCTCTTGGCGGAACAGAACTTGTATCCTTTGGCGATCCACGAGCTTGAAATTGCCGACGCGCTGCAGCCCGGCACTTTTGAAATTCAATATAACCTTGGGCAAGCGTACTACCGCAGCAACAAGAACGTCGAGGCTGAACGAGCTTTCCAGCGGGCGTTGGAATTGAAGCCGGAGTCGCCGACTGCTCTTTACGGCTTGGGCAAACTCTATTACACCCAGGCAAAGGACCTCGAAGCGCTCCAAGTTCTGATGAAGGCACATAAGGTCGCGCCTCGCAACACCGATGTTATTTTTCTGATGGCGCGCGTCAGCATGGTGGAAAAGTACTATGAAGACGCAATTCCGCTGCTTAAAGAGGGAATCACAATAGACCCGAAGCGCGCGGATCTCCACGCTGCCCTTGGCGATTGTTACTTTACGACGGGGAAGACAGATGACGCGATTCACGAATTTCAAACCTTGATCGACCTCGCGCCGACGGCCGGCTCATATGCCTTCATGGGTTTGTGCTACCGCCAGCTTGGCCGTTACGACGAAGCCCGCAAATACCTGATGAAAGGCCTCGAGCTTGATCCGCACGATCCTGCGTGCCTTTTCAATCTCGGGTACATCGCCACTCGCCGCGGCGACCTCCCAGAAGCGGAAAATTACCTTCAGGCAGCGCTCAAGGCAAAACCGGACCATGAGGAGGCCATCTTCGAACTAGCGGGCGTCAGGATGAAACAGAAGAATTTCCAGGAGGCTTTGCCGTTGTTGCGGCGGTGCCTCGAGCTCAACCCGAACCGTACGGAGACATACTACCGGCTGGCAACAACCGAACGTGCTTTGCAGCAGACCGCAGCGGCGGAACACGACTTTGCCATCTTTGAGACCATGTCAAAGAACGGGTCGGGGGGGCCCTATCCGTTTCAGCACCTCTTCGATTTTCTGGATCAGAAGATGGGACTGGCGCCCCAAGCGCGAGCGGAAATGGACCTGGCAGGGCTTCAAATGGCGGTTAGCAAGAATCCCGATAGGCCTCGTAATCTCTACTTACTGGCTGAAGCCTATCTGCGAATTGGAAACGAGGAAGAGGCTAAGAAAGTCGTAAGCCATCTGGATGAGGTGAGCAGACACGATCCTCGAACCTCGCTCCAGGTTGGGGTTCTCTTCGCACGTTATCACGTTCTTTCTGACGCAGTCCGTCATTTTCAGGCAGCCCTGGAAGCGGACCCGTCGTCTGACGATGCCAAGTACGATCTGGCGAACACCTACTTCGAGCAACAGGACTACGCCAAAGCCCGCGACGTGTTGGACCAGATCTCCGGGCAAGGTCGAGAAGATGAGTCGTATCTGGCGCTTCTCGGGGATCTTGACGCGCGCCTCGGCAAATTCTCGGAAGCGGAGGAAGTGTATCGAAGGTTGATCAACAAGAGCCCGGATAATGAGACTCACTATTTGTCTCTGGCGTTGTCGCAATTGGGGGTGGGCGACCTGACGGGGGCCGGAGAAATCCTCCGAGCTGGCCTCTCTCGAGTCCCGGATTCAGGCCGGATTGAGTGGGGTCTTGGCGTTCTTTGCGTAATGGCGCCGCAGTGCCAAAAGGCCGACGAGCATTTTGAGCGCGCCCTGGATTTACTTCCCGATTGGCCGAGCGCCTACTCGGCATTGGCAGTTTTCTACCTCAGCACCGGACAGGTGGCCAAGGCACGCGAGGTGTTTAAGAGATACCAGGCGAGTTTTCCGCGAGGTCCGTTCGATACCAAAGTGATCGAGCAGGAGCTTGCCGTGGCCGAGCAGCAACCCCAGGGCCTGCGGACGATGACGCCGCAAATGCAGATCCAGTTCTTGCGCCTGGCGTTCATACTTGCCAATCAAGGTCCACAGATGAGTTCTCGCACCTTGCCGTAATATTGGAGTAATCAGTTAACCCATGAGTGCTCCCAGGAAGTTCGCATTACGGGCTTTGGACGCGAAACCAAGACGTCTCCGGGAACAACAATCTACTCTGGCCCGCTCTAGAGGTGAAATCTGCCGGCATCAGCTTGTGCCGCCTGCCTCGGCTGCGCCGAAGCGAACCCCGAGGCTTCGTCTGGCATGCCGTTTAACGGCGCTTTGCCTGCTTCTTCCAGCCGTAGGAAAAACTCAGGCTCCTGCGAGGAACTCCTACGTCGACCAAAAGCTCCAGACTGCAGAGTCGTACTTAAGAGAGCACGACTATCGACAGGCCAAGGAACTACTTGAACAAATCCTCAGGCAATCTCCGGACGGCTATGGAGCCAATGAATTGATGGGTTTGGCACTGGCGAGCGAGGGAAATGAGAAGGAGGCGACTCCGTTCTTTGAAAGGGCAGTTCGTGTTCAGCCTGAATCGGCAGAAGCCCACGAGAACCTGGGAACCAATCTGCTCCGCCTTAAAAGGGCTGAAGCCGCAGAGCAGGAATTCAAGCGGGCGGCCGTCCTGAAACCCGCTGACTACACGACTAATCACGCTTTGGGCGAGTTCTACCTCAGCCGCGGCAGGGCCCCAGATGCAATTCCGTACCTGCAAAAAGCGCAGCAGGCGAGTCCCGATTCGTATGTTAACGGCCGGGATCTTGCGCTGGCTGAAATACAAAGCGGCAGGTTAGTGGATGCGGAGAATCAGATCGCTGCCTTGATGCGTGTTAAGGATGGGGGAGAGTTGCACGAACTCCTGGCGGAGGTTAAAGAGGGACAAAAGCATTATGTGGCGGCAGGCAAGGAGTATCAACGAGCGGCCCAGATCGACCCGAGTGAAAACAATATCTTTGCCTGGGGAGAGGAATTGATTCGCCACCGTACCCCTCAACCTGCCACGGAAGTGCTGAATCGCGGCGTTAAGCTGTACCCAAAATCGGCCCGGTTACAAATAGCGTTGGGCATTGCCCTGCTTATGCGAGAGTTTTACGGCCCAGCCGTGGATGCCTTTTGCCGCGCAGTCGACCTTGATCCGCAGGACCCCAGGCCCTACTCTTTCCTGGCGGGAATATATGCCATCTCGCCCTCGCGTGCAGCCGAGGTGTCCCAACGACTCGGCCAATTGGTCCGGATTCAGCCACGGAACGCTCAGGCTCGCTACTACTATGCAATGAGCTTGTGGAAGTCCGTTCGAATGGAGACCCAAGCCACTGACCTCTCCACGGTTGAGTCCCTCCTCCGGGGCGCCACAAATCTGGATCCCCGCTTTGCCGAGGCCCACTTTCAGCTCGGGGTTCTATACTCAGAAGAGAAGCGCGATTCAGAGGCTCTCGCCGAATTCCAGAAAGCGGTCGACCTCGACGCAAATTTGGCTGACGCGCACTACCGCCTGGGGCAAGCACTCTTGAGGCGTGGCGACACGGTACGGGGCGAAAAGGAACTGGATATCTCCAGGCATTTACACACCCGCCAACTGGACGAAAGGGAGAAACTGAACAGCGAAATCTTGCGGTTTGTTTACACCGAGCCGCACTCTTCGGCGGCTTCATCGGTGTCCCACTAGCAGGCTGCGGAAAGAGCTTATGTGTCATCTTGAGCGGAGCGAAGCATCTGCAGTATCTCCTTGAAAACAAGCAAATGCAGATCCTTCGCTTCGCTCGGGATGACAGGCAGGGGGACTTTTTCCGCAGCCTGCTGGGAACTGACGCAGATTACTTTACCTCTCTAACCGTGTGAGCCATCCCCACGTAGACTCGGCGTCGCAGGGTAAGTCCCGCAACATTAACCCCAGGAAAAGTTCCGCCCGCGCAGGTCGAGAAGCTCCACGAATACGCTTCTTGGTTCAACGAACTAATGTCTAACTGCGATTCAGACAGTAAGAAACCAGGCTGGGCAGCTGACCCGCGGTCGGTGTGTCAACCGGTCTGCCCGATCCGTCAACAGCGCTTTTGACGGCCTTTCCGACGCCCAGTTGTCCTCC
>Ga0187862_10005735_pt1 | contig 11404 bp, 8 predicted proteins | sample June2016WEW_10_1_FD_133003 | JGI IMG/M metagenome (GOLD analysis project Ga0187862, IMG submission 133003) | Peatland microbial communities from SPRUCE experiment site at the Marcell Experimental Forest, Minnesota, USA - June2016WEW_10_150 | ecosystem: Environmental > Terrestrial > Soil >...
ATACACTTCCGCCGGCGAAAGCAACACCGACAGCTCCCCGTCGTTCAGCCGCATCCAAATTCCCACGGTGATGCCGCGCGTGCGGTCCCCCACCACGATGTGAATGCAATTCTGCTCGGCTTGAACCTGGTCGATCCGGTATTGAACGAGTCGATCCAAGCGTTGCTGACCCCGATCGTACACCTCCACCGCCAATGCCGGCACTCGCGGCCACTCATGGCCGGACCGCAGGTCCTGCATTTTCACCCAGCAAGCATCCCCGGCGATGTCCACGGTGATGCGTAAACCTTCATCCTGGAGAATTTTGGAATCCATAAAACGGTCCTTCAGCACGCCCATTGGCCGGCTGTATAATCACCATCGAACACGCCGGCAGGCAACAATTACACTGTTATAATACGATATTCAAGTATTGCAAATACATTTTACTTGACAACAAAAAAGACAGCTATATATTGCGAAGTGAGATCAGTGCTTCTTGGACGGCAAATTGCCGCGGGCCTGATGTCAGGCAATCGGAGGATTTGAGTCGCACGTGATCGGCGGTAAAGTCGCAAATTATGACCGATGCTGAACAAACATCGTCTCCGAGCATCCCCAAGCAAGCCCTGATTTCCGAGCATCTTCGGAAGGAAATCATCGAGGGAAGATTTCCTCCCGGGGGCCGATTGCCGACCCAGGTGCAGTTGGTCGATCAGTTCCGCGTCAGCGGCGTCACGATCCAGCGAGCCTTGGATCGACTGATCAGGGAAGGCTTCATTTGCACTCAAGGCCGGAACGGGACTTTTGTGGCAGCGCATCCTCCCCATCTTTACAGCTACGGCGTTGTTTTTCGCGACGAGCAGCAGGTGGGGCGATCCCGATATCACCAGATGCTTGAGGCACAGGCGCATCGGCTGCGGCGCACGGGCGATCGCAAGGTCACGATTTTCAACGGCATTACCGGCCACGAGGACAATGAGGCCTCGCGCGAGTTGCTGGCGCTGGTGCGCTCCCATCAGATGGCCGGATTGCTGATTATCGACGGCGATACATTCCGGGACACCCCGCTGCTGGACGAGGCGGGAATCTATCGGTGCGCCGTCATGAGCCGAAAGGTCGAATCCCTCGGCTGCCCGATCGTCTTTCCGGACATGACCGGAATGATCGACCTTGCGTTGGACACGCTCGTTCAGCGCGGCCGCCTGCGCGTGGCGACGCTGATCACCGTGGGAGTTTATTCCTAGGTCGGCGATTATCTCCGGCATGCGATGCAGGCCCGGGGAATCACCACGTACGATCGCTGGCAACAGATCGTTCCGCACGACATTCCCGACGCCGTGCGAAACAGCGTCTTGATGCTGATGAGTTCGGAAAAGGACCATCCCGACGGGCTGTTCATCGTGGATGACAATCTTGCCGAGGGCGCTTCGTCGGGCCTGGTGATGGCGGGAGTGAACGTGCCGCGCGACGTGGAAGTCGTCGCGCATTGCAATTTCCCCTGGCTGGCGCCCTCGGTGCTGCCAATGCAGCGGGTGGGTTTCGACACGCGCCAAATCATGGAGACGGCGGTCAATGTGATAGACATGCAGCGTCAGGGTCAACGGGCGCCGAAGGTCACTCGGATCAGCGCCGTTCTCGAACCGACGGCCAAGGCCGCGACCTGATCCGCCGCAAGCGGATTTGCGGTTGGCCGCGGGACGCGCTGCGGATCATTGAGAACGCGAACGGAGGTTGCCGTGAGCGGGTCGCAAATAACGCGACGCACCGGGGGTTTCACCTTGGTGGAACTTCTAGTCGTTATTGGGATTATTGCGATTCTTATCGCGATACTCCTGCCGGCCCTCAGCAAGGCCCGCCAGCAGGCCACTCAGGTTCAGTGCGCCAGCAACCTCAGGCAACTCGGATTGTCGATGTTGATGTACGCCAACGACAACAGGCAGTATTTTCCCCAGAGTTCGTATTGGTTCGGGAATTCACTCTACAACGCTTCAGATAATACTACTCCCGAACGATTTGGTATGTTGCTGGGGGATTGGACTCTTTATAATTCGTTGGACGGTACCACGGTCAATCAGCCGACCCAAACTTACCTCTCAACGCGGACCTACTTGACTTGTCCGGGCATCGGCGTCAACTCCGACTTGATTCAGCGTTACAACCTTGGACGGTTTTGCACCTACAGCTATTTCGTGCCCAAGTCGGGCAGCAGCTCCAATGCCGCCGCGGGTCCCTTCGTGTTTGCCTATAAGCTTCGACAGCAGTTTCCGATACCGTATTCTCTGCCTTGGAGTTTGGGCCCAGGCCAGCCGACTATTGATCTCAGCGGAAATGACGGAAAGGGCCACGGGGTCGCCGATCTTCTTAGCATGAACAAGCTACGGTGGCAGGCGATTGCCGCGTGCTATATACAAGATCCTCACCAGACCGAAGCGGGCAACCCGGAACCCTTTACGCTTGGGGCACCACATAACAATACGGGCGTGAATGTCCTCTACTTCGACGGGTCGGTTCGTTGGACTCCACGTCCGAGCCATCTCGCAACGGGCCTGGGCATGGGGCTCGTAGACATCACAAATAGCCCTGTCAAGGCCCAGTCTAAACCCGGTTGGCCGTACGACCCATACAACCCGGGCTTCGAGGCCAACCTGTTAGATTGGGACAGTTTCTGGCCCTATGTGAACCAACTGTATTAGACTGCTGATGACAGTTGTCACCTTTTCGGGAACCCGTGCAATGTCCCCTTTTCGCCTGTTTCTGGCGGCCGGTCTCATTATCGCCTGCGGAAACGTGGCGGGGGCTGGCGTCCGCGGCGATTATAAGTCGCCCTTGTTCGCCGTCCCATACACAGCCAATCCTCCCACGATTAACGGCGTGATTGACGATAACCAGTGGCAACGCGCGCTGAGCATCAATGCGCTGCAAACCACCGAAGGCGCTATCAGCACGCGCCAGACCCGATTCTGGCTGATGTGGGATGAGGACCACCTCTATCTGGCGATGCGGTCGCCGTTGCGGCCGGGCGAGCGGGTGATCCAGGCCAACCGCCAGGTCGGACGCGACAACAACAAGACCGTCTTTGACGACAGCTACGAAATCTGGTTGAACGCCAACGCCACCAGCCCCGGCGGCGAGCAGGTTTTCTTTCAATACCTGGGCAACGCGGCCGGATCGAAATATGACGTGATGTTCGAGCCGACGGTCGGCAACTCCCGTCCGGGATGGGAATCGGGCTGGAAGCCCGTGAACCGCATCACGCCGGATGGAAAGTTCTGGGAGATGGAGGTCGCCATCCCTCGCCAGAGCGTTTATTGCAACGAACCGTTTGCCGACGGCGTCAAATTGCAGGGACTGTTCGTGCGGAACTTCAAGCGGCCGTGGGAACAGAATTCCGTCGGCGGCAGCGGGAGTTTCAGCGCCCCCGACACGCATTGCCGCTTTGTTCTTTCCAAAACGGCGCCTGCCGTGCAACTGCTGGATGTTTCAGACGTTCGCGCCAAGACGTTCGGATTGAATCTGGCGGCGTTCGCCCCCGGCGATCGAACGCTGAAATGGACTTTCGAGAGCGACGGCGGGACGAGGAAGACGGGCGAACTCCATCTAACTCCCGGCCAACTCGCCTTCGTCGATCCCGGATTGGACCTGGATACTCCCGGCGACGGCTATTTTCGCATCCGGGTCTCCAGCGCCGATGGCGCGACCGAATATCTCGATTGGTCGTCCCGTCGCGCCTTCGGCGATTTCGCGGCTCTGGCTCAGCCCATCCACGACAGCGCCGATCAGGCCGATCTGACGTTGACTTTCAATCCGGTCAAAAACTATGTCCGGGTCGAGGGCGATTTCATTAATTACAACAACCGCGCCGCCATTCATCGCTTTTTCGCCGAGGTGCTCGATTCCCAGGGCAGGCAACTGGCCCAAAAAGACCTTCAACTGGACGATCTGGCCTACGTGCATGGATTGATGCACTTGGGCGACTGCCAGCCGGGCAATTACATTGCGCGGCTCACCTGCTTCGACGCCGACGGCCGCCAAATCCTGCAAAAGGAAACCTCCTTCGTCAAAAAGGACCCGGGCAGGGAGTTTCCGTGGTGGAATACCGAAGCCGGCAATATCGAAAAAGTCATCGCGCCGTGGACGCCCGTTCGGCACGTCGGCGATCGCATCGGCGTGTGGGGTCGGACGATGCGGATCGGGTCGTCCGGTTTGCCGGCGCAGGTGACGACACAGGGCGAGGACATTCTGGCCGGCCCGGCGTTGCTGATTGCCCAAACCGATAATGCCGCCGTCACCTCTTCGCCCGCGCAACCGCAAACTGTAAGCGATACGGATCACCGCGTCGTCGTCGGCGTCAGGGGCGAGCTGGCCGGGATCGACGTCGCCAGCCGCGTCACGGCCGAGTTCGACGGCATGTACAAGGTTCAACTGACCCTTTCGGCGCAAACGCCGGCGACGGTGCGTTCGCTCAAGGTGGTGGTGCCGATCGAGCCGCGGTTCGCCCGGTATTTCCATGCGTGCGGCGAGGGAATCCGCTACGGTTTTTCATACGGTTATCTACCGGAGGACAAAACCGGTTCCCTGTGGAATTCACAGGAGGTTGACGGACAGCCGATGTTGGTCGGCTCGTTCATCCCCTATGTTTGGATCGGCAACGATTCCGGCGGCCTGTGCTGGTTCGCCGACAGCGACGAGGGATGGACGCCGAACAACGCGGTGCCTGCCATTGAAATTCGACGGGATAAGCCCGACAGCATTGACCTGGTGCTGAACCTCATCAGTTCGCGGGTCACGATCGACCGGCCTCGCACGATCACGTTTGCTTTTCAGGCCACTCCGGTCAAGCCGATTCGCCCGGGGTGGCGCATGGATACCTGGTCCACCGCCGATTCCTTCCGGGATTGGTGTTTCGTGCAACCCCGAGGGGGCGATCTGATCTGGAACGCGCTTCCGTTCACGCTCGATCCGGCGGCTTGCAAAAAGATGGTCGATGACCGCCACCGCGAAACGTCGATGTTCAACTTCGGCATCGACAAGTATCACCCCAATGCCGTTCCCTATTTTGAGAACAACGGGATCGACAAGCAGCCGCCCAAATTCGCCCCGGCGGTGGAGTACTTCGGAGATGAATGGAACGCCCGCGTCAGCGACTCGCAGGCCTATTGCAAATCGCTGAGCGATTTCATCGTGTGGAATCTGGGACGGTGGTGCAAGGAGAGCGGCATTGACGGCTGGTATGTCGACAACGTTCGGCCGGTCGCCTGCGACAACATCGACGCGGGCCGCGGCTATCGTTTGCCCGACGGCCGAATCCAACCGGCGTACCAGATGTTCGCCACGCGGGAGTTTTTCCTTCGCGTCCGGGCCGTGTTCGCGGAAAATGGAAAGACCGGCAAGTTCGTCTTGCACATGACCCATCACATGATTATTCCCTGGGTGGGGGCGGCCGACCTGGCGTTGGACGGCGAGGATCACGTCACCTTCGCCAACATGGGCAAGGATTTTATGGACTTCTGGTCGCCGGAGCGCATTCGCCTGGACTACCCGCGGCCGTTGGGGGTGGCCGTGACGTTTCTGGAGGAATATCAAGGGGCATGGAATCCGGCCGACCTTCACCGTGTAACGCGGGCTTATACCGCCATGTCGATCCTGAACGACGTTCTGCCGGGCGCCAACCCCAACGGTCAGAACCAGGAAGTGTGGCGCGGCCGCGACCGCTTCGGAATCGAAGCCGACGATGTCACCTTCGTTCCATATTGGGACAAGTCCAGCGGACTATCGTGCCAAGGCTCGGGCATGTACGCTTCGGCATGGCGGAGGCCGAGCGCGGTCCTGATCGCCGTGGTGAACACCGGCGATGCGGCCACCGCGACGGTGCGAGTGGACAAGGCAAAATTCGCCTGGACGGAACCCGGCGAGATCACGGCCGTGGATGCCGAGACGGGCGAGACGTTGGGATTGTCGCAGGATGGAACAATCGAGGTGCCCGTCGAGCGGCACGATTACCGGCAGATCATGCTTACTCTGCAAATTCCGCCACGCTAAGTCGGAAGGGCATTCATGAGTCGGATCGACTGGGCCATCATGCTGCTGCCGATGCTGGTGGTCTGCATCATCGCCTACAAAACCAACAAATACATGAAGGGCGTGAGCGACTTCCTGTCGGCCGGGCGGGTGGCGGGGCGATATCTGGTCTGCACGGCCACCGGCATGGCCGGGATGGGCGTGGTATCCGTGGTGGCGGCATTCGAGCGCTACTACCAGGCGGGTTTCGCCATCTCCTGGTGGCCTATGCTCGGCTATCCGGTCGGGGTGCTGTTGACCATCACCGGGTTTGTCATCTACCGCTACCGGGAGACTCGCGCGCTGACTCTGGCGCAGTTCCTTGAGATGCGATATAGCCGCAGGTTTCGCATCTATGCGGGCGTACTCGCAGCCGGCGCGGGCATCATCAATTATGGAATTTTCCCCGCGATCGGCGCTCGCTTCTTCGTCTATTTCTGCGGCCTGCCGGAAACCATCCACGTTGCGGGCCTGGCCATTCCTACTTTCGCCATCGTCATGGCCTTCTTCCTGGGCAGTTCGCTATTTTTCGTTCTCCTCGGCGGCCAGTTGACCATCATGGTCATGGACTGCGTGCAAGGCCTGTTCTCCTACGCCATGTACCTCGTGGTGGCGCTTGCCCTGCTGTATATGTTCAGTTGGCGCCAGATTTCCAGCGCGCTGATGAGCTTCCCAAAAGATCAATCCTTGATTAACCCGTTCAGATCGTTCGGGGTCGCGGATTTCAACATCTGGTTTGAATTGATCGGCATTTTCACGGGCGTTTACACGGTGATGGCGTGGCAGGGCACGCAGGCGTTCAACGCCTCGGCCGCCAGCGCGCACGAACAGAAGATGGGCGGCATCCTGGGCAGTTGGCGCGGGCTGGTCTTCGAGGTGATGCAAATGCTGCTGGCGATTTGCGCCCTCACCTACATGACCAACCACGATTTCTTCCGCGGCGCCGCCGACGTGAACCAGCTTCTGGCGCAGATTCACGGCGCGAACCATGAAGAGGCCCTGTATCTGCAAACTCAGATGCGCGTATCCGTTGCCCTGGCCCGATTTCTGCCCATCGGCATCAAGGGCATTTTTGCCTCGCTGATGTTCTTCCTGGCTTACACCAACAATGTTTCGTACCTGCACTCCTGGGGGAGCATCCTCGCCCAGGACGTAATCATGCCCTTCCGGAAAGAGCCGTTTTCTCCCAAAGCACACATGCTGCTATTGCGGCTGTGCATTACCGGCGTGACGATTTTTGGGTTCTGTTGGAGCCTCTTCTATCACCAGGTGAGTTATATCCGAATGTATTTTGCCGTGACTGGGGCGATCTTCCTGGGCGGGGCGGGGTCCGTCATCATCGGCGGACTTTACTGGAAGAAAGGGACGACCGCCGCGGCGTGGACCGCCCTGACCATCGGCGGATTCATCGCCGTCGGCGGCATTTATCTGGACCATTACTGGGTCGACCTCCAACCGCATCTGCTCCATTGGTTTCCGGAAAGTGCGTACCTGATGCGGCACGCGCACAAATTCCCGATCAATGGCCAGTACGTGAACTTCATCTCCATGCTGACGGCCATCTCTTTGTACGTCGTGGTATCTCTGCTGACGTGCCGGAAGAATTTTAATCTCGCGCGCATGCTCCATCGCGGGCAGTACGCTGTGGATGATGACGGCAATCCCGCTCCCCTCCCCGAACCTCCACCCCGAACCATGAAGGCCCTGATGGGCATTGACGAGCATTTTACCAAGGGGGACAAGGCTCTCACCATCACGTTGTTTTGCTATACCATGAGTTGGTTCCTGGTGTTCGTGGTCATCAGCCTCTGGAACATCTTTCACATTTGGCCGGATCAGTGGTGGTCCAACTATTGGTTTTACGCGGGAATTCTGCTGCCCATCGTTTTGGGCACGATCACCAGCATCTGGTTCACGCTGGGCGGCGTGCGCGATCTCCGCCGCCTGTTCCGCCGCTTGAGAACTCTTCAACGCAATCCTGAGGATGACGGCCGCGTGCCGGCGCCGAGCGACGCCGATGCTGAGCCTGCGGACGGGTTGGTCAAGTCCGCATAAAGAGGAACGGAAATCATGCGATTGGGCGGCCCCATTTTGGTTCCGACTCAAACCCCGGACGGGTGGGTGGCGGCCTTGCGAGAGTTGGGCTATTCCGCCGCCGCCTGCCCCGTCGGGCCGGATTCTCCGCAAAGCGACAAGGTCGAGTACCGCCGGGCGGCCCAGCGCGCGAACATCGTCATCGCCGAGGTCGGGGCTTGGAGCAATCCGATCTGCACGGATTCCGCCGAACGGGCTAAAACCATCACCTCGTGTCAGCGCCGGCTTGCCCTGGCCGAGGAGATGGACGCCAGGTGTTGCGTGAACATTTCCGGGTCGCGCGGCCAGCAGTGGAACGGTCCCGATCCCGCAAACGATTCGTCCGAGACCTTCGACCTGATCGTCGAAACCGTCCGAAAGATCCTCGACGCCGTCAAACCCACGCGCACTTTTTACGCACTGGAACCGATGCCGTGGGGCCTGCCGGATTCGCCGGACAGCTATCTGGCTCTGATGAAAGCCATTGACCGAAAGGGTTTCGCCGTCGATCTCGATGCGGTCAACATGATCAATTGCCCCCGGCGGGCCTATCACACGGGCGATTTTCTTCGCGAATGTTTCGCCAAGCTCGGCCCGCACATCCGATGCTGCCACGCCAAGGACATCCGGCTCACTCAGGAATTGATCGTGCATCTGGATCACTGCTGTCCGGGCGAGGGCGTGCTGGATTTTCACGTATTTTTGAAGGAGCTGGCCAAACTGCCGCCCGATACGCCGGTGCTGTTGGAGCACCTGGGCATGGCCGAGGAGTATCAGGCCGGGGCAAATTACATTCGCAAAGTGGCCGCCGAAACCGGGACAATCCTGCGATGAACGCGTTACCCCCAAGCACGAAAGCCGTGGCCCACGTCCGCCGGCGGATCGTCGAATTGATGGATTGGCCCATGAACGCTTCTCCGCTAAAGCCTGGCGAAGTCGCGGGCAGAACGATTGCCACGTTGGTCAGCGCCGGTACGGAGATCAACGGCAACTTCGATGTCGAACGGACCGCGCCATGGGTGGGAGGCTACGCCGCAGTCTTTGAGGTGACAAACGTCGGCAGCGCCGTTACCGATCTGCGTTCGGGTCAACACGTGTTGGCGATGGGGCCGCACGCCGCCTGGCAGCGGATGGCTCGCGAGGAAGTCGTGCCGCTCCCGCCAGACCTGTCGCCGATCACGGCCACGTTCGCTCGAATGATGTCCGTCAGTTGGACCACGCTCACGACCACCGCCGCCCGGCCTCCCGATCGCGTCCTGATTGCCGGGCTTGGCCTGGTCGGCAATTTGGCGGCACAAATGTTTCGCGCCGCCGGATATCGCGTCACCGCGGTGGACGCGCTGGATCGCAGACGCCAATTCGCAAGCCGCGCCGGTATCGCCGATGTCCGCGCCGCCGTCTCCGGCGAAAAGGACTTGATCGACTCCATCTCCCTGGCGATCGAGTGTTCCGGCAACGAGCAAACGATGCTCGATTGCTGCCGCGTCGTCGCCAAAGGCGGCGAAGTCGTGCTGGTCGGCGTTCCATGGAGAAAGCGCACCGATGTCCGTGCGTTTGACGTCGTCCACGCCATATTTCACCGCCATGTAACGCTGCGGAGCGGATGGGAATGGGAACTTCCGCGGCGGACGACCGAGTTCAGGTCCGGCTCCGTTTACGGCAACTTCGCCGCCGCCATGGATTGGCTGGCCGAGCGGCGCGTCAGCGTTGACGGGATGTATCGGATTTTCCGGCCCGCCCAGGCTCAGGAAGTTTACGACTCGCTCTGTCGCCGCGACAACGAATTCCTGACCGCCGTATTTGATTGGCAGGGCGAACAGATCAAATAATCTCCAACGGCAACGACGAACGGATGACGAAGGGGAAGTCGCCGATCGTTGCGGCCGAAAGTTGTTCCAACACTGGGACCAGCGCCTGCACCAGCATTTCGAAGACGCGGCGGCCTTTCTCCGCCGTGGCCGCTCGCGGATCGCCGACGCCGGTGCTTTCGGTCAACGCCGCCCAATCGCGCGGGGCCCATACTCCGGGAGTGTTGGTCACGGCGGGTAATTTGCTGGGCGTGGTGGCGCCGTCGCCGGCGGTTTCCAGCGGAGCCACCCACTGGGGAGCCAGATGCAGCAGCAGACTGGTCTCGAGTTCGCCGGCGTGGTCCCCCTGCGGCTCTTTCAACAGGTCCTTCGCCTTGGGAGCGATTGCGTAGCCGTGAACCTGGACGATGAAAATCGGCAGCGCCAGCATGACGTCGCGGATCATGGCCTTGAACTCGTTGCCGCCGTGAAAATTCAGGATGACCAGGCGGTCGATCCCCTGGCGAACCAGGCTGTCCGCGACGTCGAACAGCACCGCGTGCTGAGTGGCCGATCGCATGGTGATGGTGGCGACCTGGGTGAGCTGGGCGTTGTCGATTCCAAACGGCACGCAGGGCAGCAGCACGCAGCGCGCGCCGCTGTGATTGGCCTGTTCGACGGCGGCTTCGCCCAGGGCGTTGGCCTCGATGACATCGGTCCCATGCGGAAGATGATAGTTGTGCGCCTCGGTTGCCCCCCAGGGCAGCACGGCGACGTTCGGCCGCAGCTCACGCGCCTGAAGAAGATTCGCCTCATGCAGAACATACGGCCGAGCGGCCGATCCCTTTGATTTCATCGATGTATTCATTTGTCGAGCCTGATTCCCGGCATGCGCAACGGTCCGTCACCCGCGAAAACAGCCTTCACGGCTCACGCTCCGATATTTCCCGCCGGCATCATACCGGTTGGTCCGATGAGGGCATCATTTAGCATGTTGATGGCGCGAGCGTTTCAAATCAAAAAAGTCATCGTCAATGCCGGCGGCCGGCGTTGGATTGCTGACGAGCGGTGTCGCAACCGGCACGCTGGCCGCCCGGGAATCCGGCAGAACTGGAGCACTGTTTGCCTTGGTCGGCCCAACCACGTTTGGCTTGTGCTTGGCGATGGATTTCCCGCCAGCCGCCGGCGTGCCGCCGGTCGAAGTCGAGACGCTGGCAGATACGGTTGGCGTAGTGGTGCTCGGATTGCTAAGAACCGGCGCCACGGGTGCGACCGGCGCGGCGGGCACAATGGGTGTGACTATCGCCACCGGCACAACTGGCGCGGCGGGCACTACGGGTACAACCGGCCCGACGGGTGCGACAGGCGCGGCGGGCGCGACGGGCACAACAGGTGCGACCGGCACGACGGACGCGATGGGCACAGCCGACGCGGCGGACACAACGATTACCGCCGGGAGACTGCCGACCGTCACGGGCGTTGTCGCCGTATAGCCGTCGCTTATG
>Ga0187862_10005742_pt1 | contig 11391 bp, 11 predicted proteins | sample June2016WEW_10_1_FD_133003 | JGI IMG/M metagenome (GOLD analysis project Ga0187862, IMG submission 133003) | Peatland microbial communities from SPRUCE experiment site at the Marcell Experimental Forest, Minnesota, USA - June2016WEW_10_150 | ecosystem: Environmental > Terrestrial > Soil >...
GGATGGACACTGATGAAGGAGCGTAGCGGGGTGGATGGACAAGCGTTCAAGTAATTCAGCAGATGTCCTATTTGTGAGGTTCATGATTCACCCTCCCTCTTGAGTTGCCGCAACCTGGCGTGAAATACGAGACACAAGACACGAGACACGGATGGACGCGGATAGACACGGATGGACATGAGAGGAAATGAAGGAAACACGGACACGGATGGACACTGATGAAGGAGCGTAGCGGGGTGGATGGACAAGCGTTCAAGTAATTCAGCAGATGTCCTATTTGTGAGGTTCATGATTCACCCTCCCTCTTGAGTTGCCGCGACCTGGCGTGAAATACGAGACACAAGACACGAGACACGGATGAACACGGATAGACACGGATGGAGATGCTTGGCTGTCCTATTGGTGAGGTTCATGATTCACTCTCCCTCTTTCGCGTTCATCAGTTTTTATCCGTGTCAATCCACCCCGCTACGCTCCTTCATCCGTGTCTCAATGTTTATCCGTGTCTCAATTTTGTCTTTCTCTGTCTCACTGCTCACCGTTCACGGAGAGGCCCAGATAGGCCCTGGCAATTGCGGGATCGGACTTGAGCTCGTCGGATGGTCCCTGCAGGACGATGCGGCCGCGTTCGAGAACGTAAGCGTAAGAAGAAACCGCGAGCGCCTGCCGGGCGTTCTGCTCGACCAGCAGGATAGTTTGCCCTTCATCTCGAAGCTTGAGTATAAATTCGAAGATAAATCGGACCACCAAAGGAGCGAGGCCAAGTGAGGGTTCGTCCAGAAGAAGCAGCCTGGGGCGGGCCATAAGACCGCGCGCTATCGCCAGCATCTGCTGCTCTCCTCCGGATAGAGAACCGGCGGGGGACCTGCTTCGCCGCCCCAAGACCGGGAAATATTCCTCCATTCGCCCGATATCTGCGCCCAGGCTCCTGCCATGCCGCCTGTAGCCCCCAAGCTCCAGGTTCTCCCGCACACTCATTGTCGCAAGCACCTGCCTTCCCTCCGGCACCTGCACGATTCCACGGGCAACCCTCTTGTGGGCGGCCATTCGAGTAATATCCCGCCCATCGAACACGATACTTCCGGACCGAACCGGCGCCAAACCGCTCAACGCGTTCAGGATCGTGCTCTTTCCGGCCCCGTTCGGTCCGATGAGCGCAACGATCGACCCTGCGCCGATGCGAAACGAGACGTCTTTTACGGCCTCAATCGGGCCATACGCCACTTTGATACCGGTCACGTGCAGCATAGGATTCATACCGAGTTGGGTTCAAGAAAGCATCAGGTCAAGGGCGTGGGGAGCTTTGCCTCCCCACCCCCTCCGCCTGGCGGAGCCTAGAGATCTATGTTGCGCTACGGCGGCGGCCCCGCGCATGCGCGGTGGCTTGCCGCCGACAGCGCCGAGCGTTCGGCCTCGCGCGACCGCGCGTGCGCCTGGCGGAGCCTGGAAATCGATGGGGAAACTTTCCCCGCTCAGTTCTGGGTTATTTGTCGCTCTTTGAACGCGACTTGGTATCAATCTCTAACCCCGGACCCCAAGATATGCCTCAATCACCTCCGGATGCACGGCAACTTCTTTGGGCGTTCCCGTGGTGAGCGTCTCCCCGAAGTGGAGCACGGTAATGCTCGAGCAAAGCCTCATTATAAAAGGCATATTATGCTCGATCAGAAGAATCGTAACACCGGCTTCCACCAAAGAACGAAAGAGACTTTCCATTTCCTCGATCTCCCGCTGCCGCATTCCGGCAATGGGTTCATCGAGAAGTAAAAGACGCGGGCTCAGCGCAAGAGCCCTGGCGATCTCAAGCCTCCTGCGCTCACCATAGGAGAGGCTGCCCGCCACGGCCCCCGCCCGGTTTTCGATCCCTGCCCTCGCCAGACAGCTCATTGCATCCTCCCTGCTTTGGCGCTCCTCAAGCCGCACAGACGGCAGCCTGAGCAGGCGGGGAAAAAGCGCGCGCCCTACCCTACCATGCTGTCCGGCAATGACGTTGTCCAGGCAGGTCATGTTCGAAAAAAGACGGATATTTTGAAAGGTGCGCGCCACCCCCAAAGCGGCGATCCTGTAGGCGGGAAGCCGATGGATCGCCCGGCCCTCGAGCAGCAGGCGGCCGGAATCAGGCCCTGTAAGGCCGCTTACCACGTTTATCAGAGTGGTTTTGCCCGAGCCGTTGGGCCCTATAAGTCCGTGGATCGTTCCAGCCTCGACACAAAAAGAGACCCGTGAAAGAGCGCTGACTCCTCCGAAAGACCGGCTGATCTCTTCGAATTGGAGAAACACGGCTCAGACCTCGCTTTGAACTGTGCCGCCGGACCTACCGGCCTTTTTGCTCAAATATTTTTTGCTCAAATAAAAGATCAGCCCATTGGGCAGATAAATTATCACCAGCAGAAGGATGACTCCATTCACACCAAGGCGCAAAGACCCGGCCGTCACACCTGCTCCCCGGAGGGCTTCGGGGAGGGCCGTGAGAATGAATGCACCCAAAATGGGCCCATAAACCGATTGAGTCCCTCCTACAATGTTATAGACGAGCAATTGGACGGCGGCGGAGAAGCCAAATTCACCCGGCGTAACGATGAAGTTCAAATGAGCATAGAGGGCCCCGGCGATTCCGGCGATGAATGCGCCCAAAACAAAGGCCAAGGTCTTGTAGTAGGAGGTGTTGATACCCATAACCATTGCCGCGGTTTCATCTTCGCGAATGCCGGCCAGACTCCAGCCGATTTTCGAGCCTCGAAGGACGGCCAGAAAATACGTTGTGGCCGCGAGCACGCCGTAGATGATGTATGTTGTCGTTTTACAGGGGATCCCGACCAGTCCCTGGGCGCCTCCGGTGATGTCCATATTTACAGCCGCAATCCGCACGACCTCTCCAAATGCAAGGGTGGCCATGGCGAGAAAAATGCCCCGCATTCGCAAAACCGGCATGCCGATAACAAGGGCTGTTATGGCGGACAAGCCGGCCCCTGCGGCAACCGAGATCGGGTAAGGCACATTGAAGTTCATGGTCAGAATGCCGGAAGCGTATGCACCGATTCCGGCGAAGGCGGCGTTGCCAAGTGAAAGCTGCCCGGCAGAGAGCGTAACATAGAGACTGAGGGCAAGAATGGCGTTAATCCCGATGAAGTTGATAAGGCTTCCGTAAACGGCATAAAACTGAGCCAAGTACTCCATCAGGCCTCCCGCGCCCGCCCGCGTCCGAGCAGCCCGGAAGGCTTAAGGACCAGGATCGCGAAGAGGACGCTGAAAGCCACGGCATCGCGGAGATTGGATGTGCCCGTCAGCGCGACGGTGAACACCTCGCTCAATCCGAAGGCTATTCCACCGAGGATGGCCCCGGGAATACTTCCCATGCCTCCCAGAACGATGACGGCAAGCCCCTTGAGTTCTATCGAGCGGCCCATATCCGGGGCCAGGGCATCGAAATAGAGTCCATAGAGAATACCCGCGACCCCGCCCAGAGCGGAAGAGATAAAGAAAGTCAGGGCAATTACGCCGTCCACATTGATGCCGAGCAGCCGGGCGGTGCGTTCGCTCTCGGCAACAGCCCGTATCGCCCTGCCGGCGCGGGTGTGCCTGACAAACGCCGTCAAAGCGAGCATGAGCGCCAGGGCAGTCAAAACGATTTCCACCTGTAGCGAAGTCACTGTAACCGAGCCGAAACGCCAGACGCGATTGATAAAAATCCCTTCCGGAAATCGCACTGTTCGCGCCCCGAAGATACCCAGGGCAGCGCTCTCGAAAATGATGGCCATGGCAATGCTGGAAATAAGCCCTGAGAGGTTTGAATCGGCTCGGCGGCGCAGGGGAGCAAAAGCCACCCGGTCGAGCACAAGTCCGAGCGCTCCGGAGACGAGGGTTGCCAGTGGGAAGGCGATCCAGATGGACAGAGCACCGGCGGTAGTCAGCCAGAGGGCGGTCAGGGCGCCAAGAGTAAAAATGGCCGCGTGAGCAAGGTTCAGGATGTCCAGAACACCGAAAACCAGCGTATACCCGACTGCAAAAAGCCCATAAACGCTTCCGATGAAAAGACCGTTTATCAATTGCTGCAGCAGAACAGCCATACAATCATGCTTCCCACTCGTATCAATTATTCCCCGAAAACTGCGAACTTGCCGTCCTTTACTATCTGAACCACCGGAGTGTGTTTTGCATCGCGGTTATCGGCAAAGGAAAACTTGCCCAGCACAGTGTCCAGGTCCCTGATTTGCTCAAGCGCATCCCGCACTGCCTTTCGATTATCGGTCGAGCCGGCGCGCCCGAGCGCTTCGCTCGCGATGTAGACCCCTGCGTAGGCCTGGGCTGCGAACTGGTCGGGCGGCGAACCGTATCTGGCGGTGTAGGCTTCAACAAAATGACGATTCAACGGATTCGAGGAAGCCGCATTCCAAGCGGCCCCAACGATTACATTCTCCGCTGCCTTGCCTGCATTTTTCATTAAAGAAGGCGAATTGAATCCGTTTCCGCCTATAATGGGCACAGCGGCGGGAATCCCCAACTGCCGCGCCTGGCTCACGATTCCAGATGCTTCCTCCACGAGCGCGGACACAATCAGCGCATCCGGGTTGATGCTTTTGATCTGCGTCAACTGGGGCGAAAAATCACGGTCACCCTTGGCGAAAGTCTGCTCGCTCAGAATCTGTATATCAGAGTCCCCAAGCGCCTTTTTGAAAGCATCGTAGCCGCCTTTTGTGAAGGCGTCGTCGTTTCCGTACAATACGGCTACTTTTTTGATGCCCAATTTTTCCTTTGCCGCGCGAATCGTATTTGGAATGACAACCAGTTCAGTCAAAGAGTCGCGAAAGATGAAATTGCCGATGTCAGTAATGCCCTGCGTGGTGTTACTTGTGCCGAGAACGGGGACCCCGGCCTGCTGAGCGATTCGGTCCGCCACCTGGGCGGTGTTGCTGAGGGTTGGACCGATAATCATTGCAACCCTGTCTGCGGAGATGAACCGGTTAAAGACATTTACGCCCTGCTGAGGCAGACTAGCATCGTCCTCGAAAATCGCAGAGATCCTGACCCCATCCCGGGCCGCCCGAGCATTTATCTCATCTATGGCCAGCAGCGCGCCGTTTTTCTGAGTTTCACCATAAGCAGCGGCGGCGCCTGTCATACTGAACGCAAATCCAATTTTTGCTTCTTTTGCCGCAGCGAGCGCGGTGGAGCAAATGCCTGTCAGTCCCAGGATCAAAACTAAAGCAACGGCAATTATTTTCAAATTGTTTCCCGATCCGGACAGCATCTTACCCCCTTTTCGGCCGGCTGTTTTCAGACAAGAACCCTACCTGGTAAACGCCTCATATACATCCGGAAAATGGCCCACCTCGTCACCTCTGTCAAGCCGAAAAGACATCGCTGCGCGATGAGTGAACAGTGGATGGTGAACAGAGGACAGAGGACGGAGGACAGTGGACAGAAAATGCTGCATCGTTACGCGAGGAACAGAAAATGCGATGGATTCGAGAGGGGCCAGAACTACAAAAGCCGGGAATTTTCTCCCGGCTTGTATGAATATTTTAGTTTTATGTGATTAATACAGTCAATGCTGCACTTGTAAGGTAAAAAGCAAAGTAAGCATTCTTTTCAGGAATGCCACCCCGGATTTGAGAACTGAGGAAGGGATTGAGGAATTGAGGAATTGAAGGATCAAATTGCTCACTTCGCAAGTTCCTAAATTCCTGATTTTTTCTCTGCCTCGACTATTCGGGAAAGGCGCGCGCGCGTATTGAGGTCCGGGTCCTCCTGGACAAGGTCGAATAGACGATCTAGAACTTTCCCCACTTCGCGCCCCGGCGGAAGATCGAGCATCTTCATAATGTCATCCCCGCTCAGTGCAAGCTCACGCACGCTCAGGGCCGAGATCCGATCGATCTGTGTTTTCATCCTGGATCGAAGTTGCCTTATTCCTTCGATTCCAACCTGCGCATACCCTCCGGAGAGGACTTCGGCTTCGGCAAGGGCGATGAAATCGTCGATAAGCTCAGGGTGGACTGCCGTTATGAACCGCCTGATCCGGGCGTCGCTCCACGAGAGCGCATCCTGCGGAAGCTGGTGCGCAACGAGCGTGGAAACCTCATGGATGCTCCTGTTTGACATGTTCCACATCTTCATTGTTTGTTCGGCGCCGCGGGCGCTTTCGCGTCTGAAGTCCACCGTTTGCCCGTCAGCTCCGACTTTGGCATTTGAAGCGGCAATTTCGTGAAAAAGAGCGGCAAGCCTGATCCGTGCTATCTCCGGACAATTAATGATACAGGCAAGGGTGTGAGTGAAGATACTGACGCCCGACCCCGTACGGGTTTCGATATTCACGGCAGCATCGAGACCTGGAAGCAACCAGGCAAGTGCGCCGCTCTTTCTCAGCAGGTCAAAAGCCCCGGATGTGTTCGCGGAGAGAAGTATTTTCAATATTTCGTCCCGAATCCGCTCTCCTGAAACGTCCTGCAGCTTTGCAGACAACTCCCGCATGGCGTCGAAAGCGGCGAGATCGATCTTGAAGCCGTAAATTCCGCAAATCCGGGCGGCCCGAACGATCCGCAACGGGTCTTCAGAAAACCTGTCCCGAGGATTTCCGACCGCCCTGATCAGACCGGTTTTCAAGTCCTCACGGCCCCGATGCGGGTCGATCAGGACACCATCCGGATATGAAAGCGCCAGCGAATTCATTGTAAAATCGCGCCGTCCAAGGTCTTTCAATATTCCGGCCTCCCCCGGGGGCTCAAAGCTGGTTACCTCTATATCGCGGGTGCTTGTATGAACCTGAACGGTGCCGTGCCGGATTCCCACCGGGATGACCCTTGGGAAAAGGGAGATGATTTTCCCCGTGGTTGCGCTTGTGGCAACGTCCCAATCTTTTGGCTCTATCTCGAGGAGAAAATCCCGCAACGCGCCGCCAACGACCCACACGTCAGCTCCGGCCTTGTGGATTTTTTCCATTACCCTGAGAACGTCGTCCGGGACAAAGGAGATTCCGATTTCCACCCGTCCCTCTGCGCTCCAGCATCGATCTCCACCAACCACGCTGCAATCCTCGTATGATAGACTTAGATACAATACTAAACAGTTTTCACAGCCTATACCGAAAAATAGTTCCTCGGCGCAGCCATGCGAGGCGGCCTGACGCAACTGTGGCACGTTTGAACCGCACTTTATCATGCGCTGCACCACATATACGAAGCAAGCGCGTGAGAATAGCCGCTCCGCACCGCCGAGATCTATCATGCGCACTGGGCGTGTGCGGGAGACCTTCCATCATTGCGATTTCCGGTAGTGGGTCTGACCCACTACCGATTTCCGAAAAGGCTTGATCTTTTCGCCATGGCAAATATAATAGGTTGATATGATTTGGGGCAAGCGACTTTAAGGCTTAATTGAATCCGACGATTAGCCGATATAATCTGCAAGACAGGATTTTTTTATGGATACAGAACAGGCATACGGCAAGATGCAAGAAGCAAATCGCATAATCGAAGATTTCCCAATCGGGAAATACGCACTCAACATGGTGATTTTTTTTGCGGAGATTGCGATCTGTTTCGGCATTGTCTACGCTATCAGGTCTTGACTTGTTCGTTTGGTGCAGGTATATCGTGTTAAACGTGAGAAAATACGTTTCCTGGAGATAAGAATGATCGTCACCCTGTCACTGCTCCTACTACTCGTTCTACTACTTAGTCCGCCGCGCCGGACCGGGGAACCTTTCGCCTTCGTCTTACCATGACGTAAACTGAGACTGACTGACAACCAAAGGCCGTGGGTTCACCCCACGGCCTTTTTGCGTTTATGGACTTTTTTTGATTTTGAACAACCGCATACAAAAAGGGGGAACAAGATGAGCAGAAAGATACATATTTTTGACACCACGCTCAGGGATGGGGAGCAGGTTCCGGGTGCAAAGCTCAATAAGAGAGAAAAAGTTGAAATCGCCCAGCAGCTTGCAAAGCTCAATGTTGACGTAATTGAGGGGGGGTTCCCCTGTTCTTCGCCCGGCGACCTCCAGGCGGTCAGGGCAATTTCGCAACAGGTGCAAGGCCCTGTGATCGCGGCCCTTGCCCGCGCGGTGAAGGAGGATATCGATATCGCGTGGGAGGCCGTCCGCGAGGCGGAAAGACCTCGGCTTCATGTTTTCCTTGGCTCATCGGATATTCACATACAGAAGAAACTGCGGAAAGACCGTGAAAGCGCTCTGGAGATGGCTGTGGGGGCGGTCAAATATGCAAGGACCCTGTGCAATGATATCGAATTCTCCACCGAAGACGGGTCGAGGACGGATTTCGAGTTCCTGTGCCGCATTATCGAGGCGACCATTCAGGCCGGGGCCAACGTGATAAACGTTCCCGATACAGTCGGATATGCCCTGCCGGAGGAGTTCGGCGATCTTATCCACAGGATCCGTGAGACCGTTCCATCCATTGAGCGCGCCGTTCTGAGCGTCCACTGCCACAACGACCTCGGGCTGGCGGTCGCCAACAGTATCGCCGCAATTCGCAATGGAGCGGACCAGGTAGAGTGCACGGTCAACGGAATCGGGGAGCGGGCTGGAAACGCATCTCTCGAGGAAATCGTAATGGTGCTCAGGACAAGGTTCGCAAACTACCAGGCGACCACAGCGATCAACACAACGGAAATACACCGTACGAGCCGAATGGTGAGCAGGATCATGAATATCCCCGTGCAGCCGAACAAGGCGATAGTTGGAAGCAACGCCTTTTCTCATTCTTCGGGGATTCATCAGGACGGCGTTCTCAAGGACAGGACCACATACGAGATCATGAAACCGGAGGACCTCGGGATAAAACAGCGCACCATAGTGCTCACAGCCCGCTCCGGACGAGCCGCCCTCAAGCATCGCCTCGCCGAACTCGGTTTTTCGCTCGATCCCGCAGTCTTTGAGCGCGTATACAATCGTTTCATCGATGTCGCTGACCGGAAAAAAGAAATTGCCACCCAGGACCTTCAATCGATCGTTGAGATCGAGGTTTCGAAGGTACCCGAAACATACAAGATGCACAGCCTGCAGATCATGAGCGGAACCAAAATGGTGCCGCTCGCCTCGGTAACTCTTGAGCGGGACGGACAGCTCCATACTGACGCAGCGACCGGAAACGGTCCGGTTGACGCTGTTTTCAACGGGATAGAGCGCATCACCGGAGTTTCGGGCAAGCTTCGCGATTATGACCTCAAGGCGGTTACAATGGGCCGGGACGCACTTGGTGAGGCTATGGTAAGGTTGCAGATCGGCGATACGATCTATTCGGGTATAGGGACCAGTCCGGACGTGATCGAGGCCAGCGCCCGCGCCTATCTCAACGCTTATAACCGATACTTTGCAAACGGCGGTGCGGAGACGCTCAAAAGTTGAAGACCTTGGCTTCGGCAGCCAGATCGATCAGATGAGGCCCACCGTCCAGGGCCATGTTCGGGAATAATTTTGCCTCGTCAACCTGACGGGCGTTTGCACAGGGAGTTCAGACGCCCATAAAGATTTCATGTTCGACAAGGTAAGGCAGGAAATCATTCGGACAATCACCCGTAAGCGTTTTGGCGCTGAAATCCCTGGTCCGGTCAGCCCATAATACACCGCCGTCGATCAGGAAGAGATTTACATGGTGGCCCTTGGAATGAGCGATTTTTGCCAGTTGAAAGCATCTGGTCGCCGGTTCGGTCTCATTTTTGCCAAGCACAAAAAGAAAGTTCGCCATTGTTTGTTTCTCCTGTTCTACGGATAGGTTTCGTCGCTAAGGCACAGAAAGCTATATCTTTTTTCATCCTAGCGTTCTTTTTTCCTGCATTCAAGGCTGGAGTCGATCTTTCCCCGGCGGAGCGGCGGACTTGGGGAAAGGGTCTTTTTCATCCGGTGTTTCCGGATTGACACCCGCCGGCTGCTTTGGGCAACAGCGGCATTTTTTGGCGCCAAATGGCGGAATGTTTACCCTTGCATCTAAATCGCGTCAAACCTTTCTTGAACAAATCCCCCGACATGTTTACAATGCGCAGTTGACTTTGGATGCGAATTCGTTCCCGTTCGGAAAGGGTCCCTGTCCCCCTGGCGGGCGGCTGGGCCGCACGCCTCTGGTCATGGGCAGATCAGGGATAGCGTGGAGATTGCTCGGCGGCGGCACAGGCAGGATCTTGACGCTCCGCCCGTTCAGCTCTTTCCTTGCCAGGAGGGAAAATGCCTCCTTTCCGAACAGAAACCTCGGGGCATGGAGTTTGCACCATGGGTTTCCAGATGGACACCAGTTCGCTCAGCCGGGGAAAATGAAAACATTCGAAACCGATGCAATCGTTTTGAGCACGTGCGACTACGGCGAATCTGATCGCCTGGTGACATTCCACTCCGCCGGATTCGGCAGATTGCGCGGGATTGCCAAGGGCGCCAGGAGAAGCAGGAAAAGATTCGCCAACGTATTTGAGCCGTGCAGCCTTGTGCGCCTGGAATGCCGAGAAAGGAATTCTTTTATCTGGATCGAGGCATGCAACCTGGTGGAACCTTATCTGCCCATGCGCGCAGACATCGAGAAATGGGCATATGCGGCGCTTTTTTCCGAAATCATTCTTGCAATGGTCCCCGAAGGGGAATCACATCTCGCTCCGTTTCTTCTTCACAAGGAGACCCTCGACAGATTGGAACGGGACAAGGACCCGCAGAATGTGTTAGTATTGGCGCTGTTGCGTTTTCAGTTTTTGATGGGATATATGCCTGCCCTGGATGGATGTGCGATTTGCCGGCGCAGGCTCAAAACGGCCAAAAAATGGTTTTGGCAGGCCGCAGACGGGCAACTGGTCTGCGAGGATCATTTTTGTCCAAACACCAGCTATATTACCCTGGACACGGGAACATTGGCATTAATACATTATTTGAGGAAGATTCCTCTTGAGAGAACATGGCGGCTTCGGATGCGCCGGGAAATGAAGGCACCCCTTTTGATGGGACTTCTCGACTGGTATTGCTATCATACCAGAAAGGAAATTCAGAGCATCAAGGTGCTCGAGCAAATTTTGCCCTCATGTGGTCTTTCCTGGCCGGTCAACAGAAAATATCCGGCCAGGCAAAAGGATTCGTAAACCAATTGATGACCCGGTCAAACCGGGAGTCAGCTCTTTTGGAAGGTTTTTTATGGATTGGATCAGCCATTTCGAGGGAATTGCTCACAATTCCCCGTTGCTTGCAATAGTTCTGTCGTTTGCCGGAGGTGTTCTGGCAAGCTTTACCCCATGCACCTATCCTATGATGCCGATAACGGTTGCCTTTATCGGGGGCAAGGCGAACGGCAGCAAACGCAGAGGTTTTTTGCTTTCGATCTTTTATGTCCTGGGCATGTCGATCGTTTATTCAGCTCTAGCCATTTTTGCGGCCCTTACCGGACAGTTGTTCGGCGCTTTTAC
>Ga0187862_10005743_pt1 | contig 11390 bp, 9 predicted proteins | sample June2016WEW_10_1_FD_133003 | JGI IMG/M metagenome (GOLD analysis project Ga0187862, IMG submission 133003) | Peatland microbial communities from SPRUCE experiment site at the Marcell Experimental Forest, Minnesota, USA - June2016WEW_10_150 | ecosystem: Environmental > Terrestrial > Soil >...
CCCTTTCAGGTTTCACCTTGATCGAGCTGCTCGTTGTGATTGCCATCATCGCCATCTTGGCGGCGCTGTTGCTGCCCGCGCTGGCGCGGGCCAAGGCCAAGGGACAGCGTACCTGCTGCCTGAACAACCTCCGGCAGATCGGCCTGTTCATGCAGTTTTACACGGACGACTACCTCGATATCTTTCCCGCTCACCGTAACCAGAATCTGAACACCGACGATGCCAGTCTATCGCTGAACAATTGGTGGGGCACAACCATCGTGCCCTATATCGGCGGTAGAAGCAACCTGTTCCACGACCCCGCCATCAATGGAAAACGGCTGGACGATGGGACCACCTGGCAATGGGCCTTCGACTGCAACCTGGTCGGCTATGGTTACAATGGCTACTTCCTCGGACACCATCCCTACGGCCCGGACGACCTTGTCGTCGGCGGGATCGCTTTCCCGGTGGGTGTCTCCTTCAAGAGGAGCGCCATTGTCAGACCCTCGGATAATCTGGTTATTGGCGACAAGCAGCCGTACGGGAACCCTCCAGTGTGGAGCAGCAGCCTCTGGTGGGAGTCCGCTTGTATGGACCCGGCAGTGGTGGCGCACAGCTCCTTCCCGACCTACGAAGGGGTCGAGCCCAAGCGCCACCTCGGCATGGCGGTGGTGTCATTTAACGACGGGCACTCGGAGGCCCGCAAGAGCATCACCATCAATCCCCCGGCCAATCCCGCAGATGGATCCGCCCAGGCACTTATCAACTCGCACTTTTGGGATCCTCTGCAGCGGTCGCCGAAGTGAGCCGCGTAGGGCCCTCTAACTTCAGATCACTGATCACTGACCAGAGCCGGTTCGGGCTTGGGCCATGCCCCAACTGCTTCCGCCCCCGGGCGCCCTTCTGCGCCCTGGGCTGCACGCTGCCTGCTTAAACGGCGCTGTCCGCGACCAAGGCCACCCGCGTGCTCGCTTCGCTCAAGAGCCAGGCCAGAATTTACTGGACGCGACTTACCGCGCGTTTAACCTGAATGTGGTCGGCAGTTTCTCGAACTAATGCACTACAGACCATTGCACCTGAAACCAGATCCCTACTCGCTATGAACCGAAGACACTTCATTCGCAACACCTCGTTCCTCGCCGCGGGCGCGATGCTCGGCTCGGTAAGCGGGGCTGCTGAGAAGGGTTTCCCAGTGGTCCGCACCCCGGAACCCAAGCGTAAGTTCCAGAGCCGCGCCGTGGAGCGGATCATCGACACCATTAAGACCCGGATCGGCAACAAGGAGCTGGCCTGGCTGTTTGAGAATTGCTTCCCGAACACCCTCGACACAACGGTCGATTTCGAGGTCATCGATGGCCGGCCCGACACCTACGTGATCACGGGTGATATTGACGCGATGTGGCTGAGGGACAGCACGGCCCAGGTCTGGCCCTACCTGCCGCTGATGAAGAATGATTCCAACCTGCAGCAGTTGATCGCCGGGGTGATCAATCGCCAGACGCGCTGCATCCTGAAGGACCCGTACGCCAACGCCTTTTACAAAGACGAGAAGAAGGTGAGCGATTGGAAGAGCGACCGCACGGAGATGAAGCCTGGTGTCCACGAGCGCAAGTGGGAGATCGATTCCCTCTGCTATCCGATCCGCCTGGCTTACCACTATTGGAAGGCCACGAACGACCGCTCCCCGCTCGATGCCGCGTGGCGGGACGCGATTCTGCTGACGCTCCAGACGTTTCGGGAACAGCAGCGCAAGAACGGGCAGGGACCTTATCGCTTCCAGCGCCGCACTGAGACCCAAACCGACACCCTGGCCGGTGGCGGCTATGGCCGGCCCGCCAAACCGGTGGGCCTGATCTGCTCCATGTTCCGCCCCAGCGACGACTCGACGGTCTTCCCGTATTTGGTCCCGTCCAACTTCTTTGCGGTAGTGAGCCTTCGCCAGGCGGCCGAGTTGTTAACCCAAATCCATCATGATCAGGACTCCGCCACCCAATGCCGCGCCCTGGCTGATGAGGTCGAGCACGCCTTGCGTGAATACGCCGTCGTCATCCACGCGAAGTTCGGCCGCATTCTCCCTTACGAAATAGACGGCTACGGGGATTACTACTGCATCGACGACGGCAATGTCCCCAGCCTGCTCTCCTTGCCTTATATCGATGCGGTCGCGGGCGGTGACCCGCTCTACCTCAATACACGCCGGTTCGTTTTGTCCGACAGCAACCCCTACTATTGCATCGGCAAGGCGGCTAATGGGCCGGGGGGGCCGCACGTTGGAAGGGACATGATCTGGCCGCTGGGCTTGATCGTCCAAGGGCTTACCAGCATGGAAGACGAGGAAGTGCGGCAAGTGCTCCTTACGCTGCAAAAGACCCACGCCGGCACTGGCTTCATGCACGAAGCGTTTAACAAGGACGACCCTAGCAAGTTCACGCGCTCCTGGTTCGCCTGGGCCAACACGATCTTCGGCGAGCTGGTGCTCAAGAGCTACAAGGAACGCCCGGATGTGCTGAACTAAAGTAAAAGAGACTGTAACTTTTGGCCGCCTTGGAGTGTCTAGTTAGTTAGAGGCTGTCGTGCCGTTCTGGTGCCGCGGCAGCCCGTTCGGGAGGAATGGAGTATGGCGGACTTATATCTTTTGGCGGAAGACGGCGCAGTGGCGCAGCGGTGGGCAATCGGCGACCAACCGACGGCCGTTGGGCGCGATGAGACGGCCGACATTACCATCCGTGATGACACGCTCTCGCGGCGGCATTTCATGATTTGGCGCGAGGGTGACCGCTTCCTGGTCAAGGACTTGAATTCGCAGAATGGTACCTGGGTGGATGGCCAACGCGTGCAAGGGACGACACTCCGGGATGACGTCTGCATCGCAGCGGGCCACACGCTGTTTATGTTCAGCAAACACAGCCTTCCCGTCAGCCCCGCGGCCGTTCTTTCTGCCGCGCTGAAAGCTCAACGGGCGACTGGCGGCGTCCGCATTGTAGCAGCCCCGGACGCGCCGATTGCCTAATCGCCAGAGCTTCTCAGGTGCGCAAGAACCGTAGTCAGCTCGTCAGCAGAATGCCCTCGTCCACCAGCAAGACGGGGATGTTCTGCCGGATAGGATAGAGCAGCTTGCCGTCAGCCCGAATCAACCCGCCCTCAATCGCCTCTTTCACCGGCTGGCCGGCGCGGTTGGCCAACTTGCCGGCGGCAATCTGCCCGTTCAGCTTGTCGATGAGCGCCGGTTCCGCCAACCGCACCTCCTGATGCGTCTCCGGGCAGCACAGGATCTTCAGTAGATCGGGGTCAATCATTTCAACAGGGAAGATGGGAAGGCGCGAAGGGCGGCGTCATAGACCTCTTTGATGGGCACTCCTGCCTGCGCAGCCAGCTTCTTGCACGATTCGAACTCGGGCGCGGCCTGAAGGACCCTGCCATCCAGCTTGCCCAGCTTCACGGTCACGCTGCCGTGGGGGGTCTGCACCGTTATAAACTCGCGGCGGAGCTTGCGCCGCTCGGCGGTATAGCGGCGGATGCCGAACGTGCTGGTCTCGCGCATTAGCAACTCGGAGAACTTGTCCGCCTCCGCCTCGGCGCACAACACCGTCAACAACACGCCGGGGCGGTTCTTCTTCATCTGGATTGCGGTGTGGAACACGTCCAGGGCACCGGCGGCGAGCGCATTCTCCATGAAGTTGCCCAATATCTCGGCGTTGATGTCATCCAGGTTCGCTTCCAGGACGACGATGGTATCGGTCTCCCAATCATGCGCCTCCGCTCCGGCGCTCGACCCCCGACGCTCGACCCTCAACTCCCCGAGGATGGCTCGCAGCGCGTTGGGCCGCCTCGGGTTGTCGCGGGTGCCCAGGCCATAGCCGATCTTCTCCGCCACCAGTTCCCGCATCGGGCCGACGGCCTCGACGAACTCCGCCAGCAGCGCCGCGCCCGTGGGCGTGACCAGCTCGTTCGGCTCGTCGCATTGCGACAACGCTATGCCGCGCGTGCCCAGGATCGCGAGTGTCGCCGGCGCGGGAATAGGAAGGCGTACGTGAGCGAACTCAATACAGCCGGTCCCCTCGACGACCGGGCTCGCCACGACGCGCGGCTTGCCCAGCATCTCCAGCGCAATGCACGCCCCAACAATATCGACAATCGAGTCCATCGCGCCGACCTCATGGAAACTCACCTGCTCCGGTGGCAGTCCGTGAATCCTGCCTTCGGCCACCGCGAGCCGCTCGAAAACTGCCACCGACTTCTGTTTCACCCAGTCGGATAGCTGACTCGCAGTGATTAACTGCCGTATCTGAGTAAAGTTGCGGCCATGTTCGTGCGTGTGGGCGTGGCCGTGCGCGTGAGTGTGGTCGTGCGCGTGCGGCTGGGCCCCGTGGTTATGCTCGCTCGCCAGGTGCACATCGAACTTCACCCCTTCGAGGCTGGCTTTGTGTCCGCGCTTGACGTGCAGGTGATATCCTTCGAGCCGTAGCTTCTGGAGCGAGCGCTCTAGTTGGTGCGCATCCACCCCCAGATCAATCAGGGCGGCGATGAACATATCGCCGCTGATGCCGCTGCTCAGATCGAGATAGAGGGTCTTCATGTTAGACCGCCGCCAGCGCATTGATCTGGCTCGCGGCATAACCGGCGCCGAAGCCGTTGTCGATGTTCACGACAGTCAAGCCGCTAGCGCAACTGTTGAGCATGCCGAGCAACGGCGCGAGCCCGCTGAAGTTTGCGCCATAGCCCACGCTCGTTGGCACCGCGATGACCGGCTTCGACACCAAACCGGCCACTACACTCGGCAGCGCACCTTCCATCCCCGCGACGACGATGATCACGTTCGCCTGCTGAATGGTCTCCAGGCGCCCAAACAGCCGGTGCACGCCGGCCACGCCCACATCGGTGATTCGCTCCACGCGATTGCCCATGATCTCGGCGGTCACGGCGGCCTCTTCAGCCACTGGCAAATCGCTGGTGCCGGCGCAGACCACCGTGATGGTTCCGGGCCGTTTGGGCAAGGGCTTGCTCTCGATGGTCACGCATCGCGCCAGCTCGTGGTAAACGGCGCGCTTGAACTTGCGGCGGAGCTTGCGCGCGTGCTCGGGTGCGACGCGGGTGACCAGCACGCGCTGCTCGCAGGCGAACAGCTTGGCCGCTATTCTCACCACCTGGTCTGGCGTCTTGCCGGCGCCGAAGATGACTTCGGGGAACCCCCTCCGCAGCGCGCGGTGAGTATCGACTTGCGCGAAGCCGAGGTCCGCTACGGGCGCCGCTTGAAACTTGCGCAGGACTTCATCACGGCCGACTCCGCCCGCCCGGAACATCTCCAGCAGCTTGATTGCTTCCGTCGTGGTCACCCCACTACCTTGCCACGAATAGGCCGGCCGGTCACGGCTAAAGTAGCGTATTCGCTAATGATGACTGTGATGGCGGAATAGGCGCTGGCGGTTCGCGAACAGGTACCAGACGATCAGGATATTGAGCCCAAGGATCACCAGCACCGTCACGGTGTGGCCGGGGCGAGGGCTCTCAGAAGCGGTCCGGCGCACCAGCTCGTAGATCTCGATGGGGATGAAAAAGGCCGATTCCCCGATGGCCATCCAGCCGGCCCAGCTCACTCGGAACATCAAACCCACCCCCTCGACCAGCGAGAACAGGCTATAGACCAGCGTGCCAGCCGCGGCCCAGAGCAATTTCGCCTCGGTAAGCTGGCCGATTTGTACCGCCAGGTCAGCCCAGAACTTCCGTTCGGGGTTAAAGCGCAACTGCTGCAGCAGATTCTTATAGTCCGCCGGCAGGTCATTGTCAGAGAGCGTGTAAGCCACAATGGCCAGCGCCACAAACAACAGCCCCTTGAAAAGCTTTATGGCGATGATCGCATAAAGCGTCGGCGCGCGTTTCTTGACCAGCTTCGTCTGGGTGCCCACTACCGGATTCTCTCCAGTAACATGGACACCAGATCGCCTATTTTTACTCGATCCTGCTTCATGGTATCACGGTCGCGCAACGTGACGGTATCGTGCAGCTCGGGGCCCTTCTCGCCGAGCGTATCGAAATCAATCGTCAGCCCGAACGGCGTGCCAGCCTCGTCCTGCCGCCGATAGCGCCGGCCAATCGCGCCCGCTTCGTCGTAGAATACAGACATGTGCGGCCGCAAAAGGTCACGCACCGCTTTGGCCTTTTCCACCAGCGCGGGCTTGTTCTTGAGCAGCGGAAAGACCGCCACCTTGATCGGCGCGATGCGCGGATGCAACTTCATCACCACGCGCGATTCCATCTTGCCTTTCTCATCCGGCGCCTGGTCTTCGCAATAGGCATTGCAGATCAGGGCCAGCGCCAGCCGGTCCACGCCCGCGCTCGGCTCGATGACATGTGGCACATATTTTGCCTTGGCCTCTTCGTCGAAATACTCCATCGACTTGCCGCTGAACTTCTGGTGCTGCATCAGGTCAAAGTTACCGCGGGCGGCGATGCCCTCGAGCTCCTGCGTGCCGAAGGGGAACTTGAACAGGATATCGACCGTGGCCCTGGCATAGTGCGCCAGCTCGTCCCTCTTCTGCCAGTACTCGACCAACGTGTCGCGGCCCAGTCCAATGCTCTCATACCACTTGATGCGCTGCTCGACCCAATACTTGTGCCAGAGCTCCCAGCCCCAGTTGGGTTGAGGGTTGAGGGTTGAGGGTTGAGGGTCAGAGAGAAGAGCGACCGAGCCACACAACTTCTGGATGACCTCGTCGGGCCGGATGAAGAACTCCAACTCCATCTGCTCGAACTCACGCGAACGGAAGGTGAAGTTGCGTGGGTTGATCTCGTTGCGGAACGCCTTGCCGATCTGGCAAACGCCAAACGGTACCCGCTGGCGCGATACGTCCAGCACGTTCTTGAACTGCACGAAGATGGCCTGCGCCGTCTCTGGGCGGAGATAGGACTTGTTATCCTCGCTCTCGACCGGGCCGACGTAGGTCTTCAGCATCAGGTTGAACGGGCGGGGTTCGGTCAGCAGGCTGCCGTTTTCCGGGTTGTATCGGGTGCTGTCTTTGACCTCCTCGGTGCGCTCGCCGAGCAGCGCCGAGTTCTCCAGGCCGCGCTGCTGGTAGAATTGCTTCGCGACCTTGCGCGCATACTCCGCGTGCTTTCCCGTCGCAATGAGAACCGAGAACGCGTCCTTGGATTCCTTGCCACCGGCGACATCGCTGGCGCCGGTGTAAAAGTAGGCCGTGCCGCTCTGCGGCTCGACCTGGTCCGCCCGAAACCGCTTCTTGGTCAGCAGGCAATCCACCATCAAGTCGCTGAACGTGCTGGTGTGGCCGCTGGCCTCCCAGATCTTCGGGTGCATGATGATGGAGGCGTCCAGGCCCACTACGTCGTCGCGCAATTGGGTCATCGAGCGCCACCAGCATTCCTTGATGTTGCGCTTGAGCTCGGCGCCCAGCGGGCCGTAATCCCAAAAGCCGTTGAGACCGCCGTAGATTTCGGACGACTGGAAGATGAATCCCCGCCGCTTGCAGAGCGACACGATCTTTTCCATCAATTCGCCGGTTTTTGGTTCAGCCATAGGGCGCGCAGTCTCTCATAGCGCATCCGCATGTCAAGGTGACCTGGGCCCATCCGGGGAAGGCATGAGTGGGAAGCAGAAGCCAGAAACCAGAGATTGGCTGCTGAGGTGCGCTCCAGTTTCAGGGTTTCGGCGGCGAGGGCGCGGGCGGGTTCGATGGTGCGGGCGTACTCGTCACACAGCGCGTGAAGGCGGGCGGCGGGTTAGTGTCAATAGTGAGACACTTGCTAAACCAAGGCAAAGCCGCAAAAGCCCTCGAACCATGCGCCCAGCTCGAATTCCAAACTACGGTCGAACTCTTTCTGTAAGGAGGGGTTGCTAGTTACCAACCTCGATGCGGGCTGCGAGAGTAATTGCGCCTCTCCATATATAGGGGTGCGGTTCGGTGAAAATAGTGTTGGCGGGAAGTGGTTGATAGGTGCGATTTTACGCTTGGCGTTAACGTTAACGGGCCGAAGGCAAGGAGCGGGCGAACGTGGTGCCCGTGATTCTTCGTTCTTCCTTCATCCTCCATCCTTCTTCGATGGAGGGAGCAACCCGTCCAGCGCCTGCAAGTTCAGATCAAAGCCAAAGAGCGCGATCGAGAGCAAAGTGATAAGGACAGGGAGATTGAAGACAGGAAAATGGGACTTGAGCGTGCGCTCGGTAATAGATCACGGGGTTTGCGAGGTAAATGAGGGAATCGGGCGGAGGCTGGCCTAAACCGGGACTATGCAGTTAAAGCGCTAATTCCGCTGATACGCACTAATGAAGACGGGCTCGAATACGGCGTCTGCCAATACCCTGGGGGCTCTCCACAGGGTGAACGGAACTCGCCGAACACGATAGAGAGAGTCCGACTGGCATTAGCGGTTATCAGCGTTGATTAGCGGCCTTCTTTCTGAATCGTTCCGGCTGAGACTTTCTTTGCTTCCCAATCCGGAAACCACGCGAGCGTGGCGCCGGTGTAATGGTGGGTGAGGGCGGTGACCTGGCCTTGGTCGTTCTTGGTGAACCGGAATTGGGCGCCGGTGAGCTTCTCGAAGAAGTTTGTTTCGGATTCGGGAAAGATGGGGAAGGCACCAAGCAGGACGCGGTCGCCGCCGGGGTGCTGAGCGCGGCCCAGCAATTGAGCGCCTTCGCGCCAAACCGTCACCTTCAGCCCCTTCGGAAACGCGGCGCCGGGGGCGACTTCATAGCGACCGACACAGGCATCCAGGACGTTGGTGCCGAGGTTGACGATGACGGGCGGTTTCACGGTTTCGGGGGCCTTGGGCGGCACGTCGGAGATTCTGTCATAGGCGAAGGTTTGTCCCCGGTAGTGCAGGACCAGGCTGGTGACCTTGCCCCGCGCATCGCCAGCAAAAGTCATGGGCACGCCGCTGAGCCGTTCAAAGCAGCGGGTTTCCGATTCCGGCAATAATTCGACCGGGACCGGCGGGAACAAGACATCAATCGGGTGGAAGGGTTGTCCCCAGGTCTGAGCGTTCGGCCAATCCTCGATCGCGCACCAGTCCGAGCCTGTAGTCTCGGCGAAGAGCCGGTCCCCTTCGCAACGGATGCCGATGCCGGGGTGCAGACGGGCGCAAAAGATGCGGCTGGCCAGCAGAGGCAGGAACGGGGCCGAAACAATGCCGGCCAGCACCACCCAGCACAAGATGAACAGTCGCTTGCGGGTGTTGCCGACGCGCCAGAGCAGCAGGGCCAACGCTGCGAGGCTGAGGCCCGCCGGAAGCAGCGTGGCCGTGTGGGGCGCATCGAACACATAGTGCCGCAGCGCAAAGCGGCCCAGCGCACAACCCGGTGAGCGTTGGTATCGTCCGGCGTATGACGCGCAAAGGCGGCGGCTGACTTTGGCCGGTTGGGGACGCCGGTCCGATTGCCATTCGCTCTCGAGCAGCAGAATACCAAGTTGGCGCCGGGGCTCGTATGCGTTAGCCAGGACCACCACACCTCGCCGGCGCGCCTTGTCGAACCCGAGGTAACAACCATTGGCAAACCAGCCTCCGCCGGCGTTGAGCAGTCCGGGTCGCGGCGGCGAAAACGCGAAGTTGGCAACGGTTCTCTCCCAGAGCGGCCGAAGACGGGACGAGGCGGGGACGGAGGCCGATAGGAACTTGAGCAGGTCATTGGCGGTCGAGTAAATCCCGGATAGGAGAATGAAGTCCCCCTCCTGCCATTTCGGCATGGCGTAACCTAACTTGCTGTGTTCGGGTGCCAGGCGGGATTCCTGCTCGGGTGTCAGCGTGAGCCCCGTGTCGTTCATGTTCCACGGCCGCAGCACGCGAGAGCGCAGGAGCGATTCGTAGTCCATCCCCGCTTTCAGGGCCAGGGCTTGATTCAACACCCCGCGGTCCACGCCGCCATGCAAATGCGTCGTCCCCGGTTCGGCGGTTAGACGGCAATCGGACAGGGCGGCAAAAAACTTCTCCGCGGTGAATCCCTCGAGGGGATTATCGGCGCGTTTGGGGTCGATAGCGTCACCGAGCGAGGGACGGAGCCCGGAGGTTTCCTTGGCCACCTGGCGCACTGTGATCTGCTTGCCGTGGTAGGTCGGCAGCTTGATCGACGCGGGCAGGTACTTGGCCACGGGCTCATCCGGTTGCACCGCCCCGCGCTCAACCATGTCTTCCAGCAGCAGGCAGAAGAAGGTGTAGCTGGAGGATTGGATGCTGAACACCGTGTCGCCATCGGCTTGCCGGTCCGTGCCGTTATCCAAATCGCCGCAACTGATCACACTTGACCCATGCTCGTCCACAATGCCGACCACCATGCAGCCATGGGGCAACTGGGCATGCACATAGCGCTGCACGTACCCGGCGATGGCATTGGTGAAATCCTCCGCCGCGGCTGCAAATGACATACAGCGGAGAAGCAAGGCAAGGCAGATGATTCGGATGATTCTTCGGTTGTTCGTGTTCTGAGACAAAATCACATGGGTCGTATGCCAGTTTGACAGGGTTGACGGTGATTGGTCACGTTCAGCAGGTGAACAGGAGATGACGGAGAATACAGAGAGGTGTGCATGAGGCCAAACCCGGCCTTTCCCAACTTAGGAGTGCGCGGCTCTCATTATGAGGCGGGACAATCCATTTGCGCAGGCCGTTGTCCCCGCGCATCGAGAACTGTACCGGGGGCACCTTGCGGGCCATTCTGCGGCAGACAGACATCGGGGTGGAGGACTTCATTCGATTGCTTTGAGCAGGCGGGCCAACCCCTGTGCCTTCCTCGCCGTGCTCTCGCCGCCGCCCCTGCTCCCAATTCACCGCCCTGCCAGCCTTGTTTGATGCTTTCCGGGACTGACCCTTTCACTTTCTCGGAGAAAAATGACCCTGCCGATCAAATGGATTGCGGCGCGGGTGCAGATCGGCACTGCCAAAGGGGGCCAAGTCCGTGCTCCATCATCCGGCTCAGAGCCAAGACCAACGAAAAACCACAAGCGCCCTCGAACCATGCGCCCAGCTCGAATTCCAATCTACGGGTTGACTCATTTCCAGCTCGACACCAAATAGCGGGGCTGGCCGATGTTAACACCGCCTCCGTCCACCGGTTGCTCCGGACGGGCTTGAGCCTGCAGTAGGGTGCTTCGTCCACTTCGTAAATGCTTGATTCTAAAGCATTTGCCGGATGTTGGCTAGGTGTTGTATAGGTGTCAGATAGGTGTTGGCTAGGTACTGTATAGGGGGTGGATAGGTGTACACCATGTACACGATAGGTATACGCTAGCTGTGCGATAGCGGTTAAGCTATGCGCGCCAACCTGAGCGCGAATCGCCCCCAAATCGGACCAAGCTAATGGCTGACCGTTTATTTGCGCAGACCGTTGTCCACGCGCATCGAGAATTGGACCGGGGCACCTTGCGGGCCATTCTGCGTCAGACGGCCATCGGGGTGGAGGA
>Ga0187862_10005751_pt1 | contig 11382 bp, 8 predicted proteins | sample June2016WEW_10_1_FD_133003 | JGI IMG/M metagenome (GOLD analysis project Ga0187862, IMG submission 133003) | Peatland microbial communities from SPRUCE experiment site at the Marcell Experimental Forest, Minnesota, USA - June2016WEW_10_150 | ecosystem: Environmental > Terrestrial > Soil >...
AGTATGAAAATCGTAACCGCAGCGGAAATGCGCGAAATCGATCGTGCCACCTCGGAGCGCTTCGGCGTACCTTCCCTTACCTTGATGGAGAACGCTGGCTCGGCCGTTGCTCGTTTCATCCTCTCCGATTATCCCGAAGCGGAACGCGTCGGCATTCTCTGCGGCAAGGGCAACAACGGCGGCGATGGATTCGTCGTGGCCCGCAAACTGGTCGAAGCAGGCCGCGCCGTCCGCGTTCTGCTGTTGTCGGATCCCGCCGAGCTTCGCGGAGATGCAGCCGCCATGTTTCACAGCATGCTGCAGAAGCTCCAGCCTCAGAAAATTGCACCCCTGATCGTACGCGATGCGAGTTGGCTCGATTCGGCGGAGGCGGCGGAGATCTTCGCTGCCGACGTGATCGTGGACGCAATCCTCGGCACCGGTTTTCGTCCGCCGGTCAGCCCGTTGTATGCCGCCGCGATCGACAAGATGAATGCGGTTTTGGCCCCGATAGTTGCCGTCGATATTCCCTCCGGAGCCGACGCCGACGCCATGCAGCCAGCAAGCGCGACTGGCTCCAGTGACGGAGTTCATACAGAAGCCCTCGCCGATGCCATCGTGACCTTCACCGCGCCCCGCCCGGCGCACGTTTTCGCCGCACTCACCCGCGGGCCCGTTGGACCTATCATCGTCGCGCCCATCGGCTCGCCGTCGGAAGCAATCATCTCCGAGCTCGGACTTCATCTGAGTACGCCTTCCGATTTCGCCCCGCTGCTCGCGCCCCGGGCGCGTGACGCCAACAAAGGCAGCTACGGACACGTGCTGGTAATCGGCGGGTCGCTCGGCAAAGCGGGCGCAGCGGCGATGGCGGGATTTTCCGCGCTCCGAGCGGGCGCCGGTCTTTCGACCGTGGCCACGCCAAAATCCGTGCTCGCAACCGTGGCGGCCTTTCATCCCGAACTAATGACCCAGCCGCTGGCGGAAACCGAACCAGGCACGATCTCATTGCGAGCCCTCGAATCAAGCTCGGGACTTGATGCGCTGCTGAAACGTAAGACGCTCGCCATCGGCCCCGGCATCTCGCGCAATTCGGAGACCGCCGAATTCGTGCGTGAGGTCGTGAAGCGCACTGCCGACGTTGCGCCGATGGTTGTCGATGCCGACGCGCTGAACGCCTTCGAAGGAGCGGCCGATCAGTTGAACGGCCGCGGACGAACCGTGGTCATCACTCCGCACCCCGGAGAAATGGCGCGCTTAACCGGATTGAGCATTCCGGAAATTCAAGCGAACCGCCTGGAGGTCGCGCGTAACTTCGCTCGCGAGCACGAGCTGATCGTCGTGCTCAAGGGACATCGCACCCTCATCGCAGCGCCGACCGCCGTATCCGATGGCGCCGTCTGGGTAAATCCCACTGGCAATCCAGGCATGGCCACCGGAGGCACGGGAGACATTCTGACCGGGATGATCGCCGGCCTGATCGCGCAGCATCCGCAGCATGCGCTCGAAGCAACCGCTCTCGCTGTCTATCTTCATGGACTCGCGGGAGACATGGCCAGTGATTCCGTCGGCGAGAATTGTATGGTGGCGACGGACCTCGTGCGCTTTCTGCCCCAGGCATTCGCAGAAATGCGGAATCAGAAATCCGACGAAATTCGTCTTCACGCTTGATTATCTTGGAATGTAATTGTCGAGCAAAGGAAGAAGCTGCGACCCAAGCCTCATTATGCGCGCCTCGGCGGCGTCGGGAGACTCGCCGTCAAGCATCGGCGTCATCAAACGCACCAGCCCGCCGTCACTGCGATTCATGCGAACCGAATCGGACACCAGATAGTACTTGGCCCAGTACTCGCTGGCCACCGCGCGCCCATGTGCCTGAAACCAATACAACACCAGTTGCCGCTCTCCAGACTTTGAAACCACGTAGCGGTTGACGGAGAATGACGAGCCGTCGGGACGCGCAACCTGAACCCTCTCCCGCGAAGTCGGAACCCATCCCGCACCCGGCAGGCAGTGGTTCGGCGAATGGATCGTGTCGCCTGTTTTCTGCGACGGAAAGTACGCAACGTAAAGATTGATCCACGGTTGGGGTTGGCTCGTGTTTTCGTAATCGCGCACCAGAAACTCGCCCGGCCCCAGGATGTTGAGCGTCTGCTGGTCGAGAACGCTGTCGGTTCCCGTCCATCCATCAGTCTGCAGGGGCAGGGAACTCAGGGGTGGTGGCGTCGGGATGAACTCCTTGCCCCCATGCGCGTGCAGCACCAGCGCCGTGGCCACCATGAGCGCAGCAGTAATCCCGAAACGAATTGAACCGTTCTTCATGCGGGTTTCACCCCAGAGCTATTCTTCCAGACGAGCGAGATCACGTGGTGCACCGCGAATAACATGATCAGCGCCACCACGAAGATCAGCCATCCCTCAAAGGTGTGGAAAAATCCCATTGCTTTATCGGGATCCCAGTACTGCACCAGCAACCCCGTCCCAAAAACGCGAAAGCTGTTGGCCACCACTGCGATAGGCACCGCTGAAATTGCCAGCACTACCCGCACCCACCGCCGAGTCTCCAAAAGGTACCCGTAGATGATGGCCAGCGTGACCAGCGTCAGCAACGAACGGATTCCACTGCACGCTTCCGCCACGTCCAGTGGCATGGCAGCCAGCATGATCAGGTTCCCTTGCCGCAACACGGGAACACCGATCAGTTCCAGCATCGCCGTGGCTATCTTGGAGGCCAGCAACTGTAGCGGAAAGGTGACCTGCTGCAGGATCAGGTTCGGGATTGGGATCATCAGAATCAGAAAAGCCCAGGGGAACAGGACCGCGCGAAAAAATGTCCCGCCCCAAAATAGAATGATCAGGCCCGCCAACAAGATCAGCAGCGAAATCCGCGAGAAAAACAATTCCGCTCCTAGGACTCCCAGAAGCAGCACAAGCAGGCTAACCACCACCAGCGGAAGACCAGCCCACGACGGGCTTGCTGCAATTGTGCCCAGCTGCTTGCGGTCCTGCCAGAGAACAAACAAAGCAAAAAGGGGGACGAATATCCCGTGCGAGAAGGTGGGATCATGGATCCACTGTAGAAACAGGCGGGCGAGAATCGAGGCGTAAAGCCACGCGATTAGCAACAGCAGCGCCACTCCCTGCCAACGGGGAAATCCGGACTTCAAGCGGTCTCCCTCGTCGAGAGAGGCTGAGCTACCTCTGCTGAGTTACCCATATGGCGGCGCTAGCCTCTGAGAATATGCGAAAGCGAGTCCTCGTGCAAAGTGAAAGCAACAAGTAAAATCAGCACTCTCGCCTCAAACGGAGGCGACCCTCAGGCCGATTACCTCCGCTTGGGGTGTCTGCCCAGCTTACTCCGGGCCCTCAAACTAAAAGATGGAAAACTGTTTCCCATTCCACTCCGCACATCGTGGGTCCCTCCTCGCCATGATTTGCCAGTATTTGCAGGGAGTTAGGACTTTATCCCCAAGACATGTGGAAAGTAATCCCAATCTTTACCTGGAAAGGTGGGCAATAGATTTCCCATTTATCCGCAATGTGTTGACGTGTGAGCCATTCGGCGAGGATCCATACAGACCGCAAGTCATTGAAATATAAGCATATATTGATTCTATCGACGCCCACGCATCTTGGCCCGATTGGCAGCGCGTGTGCTCTACAATGTGTAAGTCCTTGTTCCAGGACCTCGCCTACATTTTGGGCCGCTCAAAAGAGAAACTGAATAGAATGAGTCCCGACCGAACAGAAATCCCGGCAACGATCGGAACGCCCCAGAACGGCGGTGCTCGGGTTTGGCTTGAAAGTGTCAGCGCTGGTATGCGCACTGTCGAAGCCGTGATCCGCGAGCTGTCGCAGAATGACGTCCCCATGCTGGTAGTGGCCGAGCACGGTTCCGGAAAAGCGGCGGCAGCTGCCCGCATTCATGCTCTTTCCGCCCGCGCCGCGGCCCCCTTTCTGGTTTATCAGGGACATGAGGCCAGCGAAGAAATTCTGGCCGCTCGCGACGGCCAAGGTGGAACCGTCTATCTGCAGGAGGTGGGGGACCTCACGGCATTGGCCCAGAAGGAACTCGTCCGCCAGATCGGTTTGCCCGGCAATCGCAATGGCCATGACAATGACGACGTCCAGCGCCGTGTGCCTCGTTTCATCTGCGGAACTTCGCGCGCGTTGGAGCCCGAGGTCAAAGCCGGCAAGTTTCGCGAAGACCTTTATTACGGAATCAGCGGCGTCTGTTTGCGGTTGCCTCCTTTACGCCAGCGGAAAGAAGATATTCCCGTTCTGCGCGACTGGTTTCTTTCCGCCGCCGCCCTTGATTTTTGCCGTGCCGTGCCCGTGCTCAGTTCCGAGACGCAAAACTTTTTCCTGGAATACAGCTGGCCTGGAAACATTCGCGAACTGAAAGACGCGGCTCGAGCCATTGTCGCGCTCGGCGATGAAGCGCTCGCCATGGGGGGATTGCGCTCGCTCTTGCGGCGCGTCGATCACAACGCCAGTGGCGAAAAGGTTTCTCTCAAAGATGCGGCGCGAGCAGCTTCCCGCGAAGCCGAGCGGGAACTCATTCTTCAGGTTTTGACTCGAACCCGCTGGAACCGCCGTCGCGCCGCGCAGGAATTGCAGATCAGCTACAAAGCGTTGCTCTACAAGTTAAAGCAGATTGGGTACGAAGGGTACGGAGCCTGATGAGAAAGCTTCAAGGGTGCAAACCTGAGAGGATTAGAGGATTAGAAGACATGAAATCAGCATGGAAAGCGGTCTTTGCTGCACTCGTCTTGATCAGCAGCATCGCCTTGGCGCAGAATGCGCTCGCCCAGTCGGACACCAGTCCCGCTTCCGACAATATCGACAGGACCGCTGACAAAACCGCCTCGGACAAAACCGTTTCTGACAAAACCACGCCCGCGGCTTCCGCCACTTCAGCCGGACCCGAGTATGTCATCGGCCCTGAAGACGTGCTTCACATCCAGGTGTGGAAAGAAGCCGACCTCACCGCCACTTTGCCGGTGCGTCCCGATGGCAAAATTTCTCTTCCCTTGCTCAACGATGTGCAGGCCGCGGGCCTGACTCCCGAGCAGTTGAAGGCCTCCGTGACCGAGAAGCTGAAAAAATACATCGCCGACCCCCGCGTTACCGTGGTGGTGACGGCGATCAACAGCAAGCGGGTTTACCTGACCGGGGAAGTGTTGCATTCCGGGGCCATGTCGATGTCGCCCAACATGACCGTTCTTCAGGCGTTGTCCAGCGCCGGCATAAACCAGTTTGCCAACACGAAACGCATTTACGTCCTGCGCACCGAGAACGGCAAACAGCAGAAATTGCCAGTGAACTATCACAAGCTGGTCAAAGGTGAGCAGATCGAACAGAACTATGTATTGCAGCCGGGGGATACCATCGTCGTCCCATAACGGATATTCGGCCCCATAAGGGATCTACTCGTGAAAAGCATGTTAAGAATGCGAACAGTCCGGTTGGCGCTGCTGGTTTTCGGCCTGGGTATTTCCGCTGCCGCCCAGAATAGCTCCCAGTCCCAGCCCCAGCCCCAGCCCCAGCCCGATACCACTCCGGCGCCGGCCTTCGGCCAGAACACTCCCGTCCTGAACCCGGAGAATCCGCCGGTTTCTGGCCTGGACGAGCCTGGGCTCGAGTTGCATACCGCGAGCCGCAGCTTCTTCTCACCCGCTTTGCAGGTGAGCGAATCGGGGGACAGCAACGCATCCAATCAGTTCGGCAGCACCGGTGCAGAATCTATCACCCGCGTTCTCGGAGCTTTCGATCTCCAGCAATTCTGGCCCAAAAGTGATCTCTACCTCGAGTATCTCGGTGGCGGAGCCTTCTACGGCAATCCTTTTGAGGCGCAGCAATTGCAAGCGGCCGGCCTTGAGGCCGTGACCCGTTGGCGAACCGGCCAAGCCACGCTTCGCGACGCCTTCAATTACCTGCCCGACGGTTCCTTCCAAATCGGCACCTTTGGTGGCCTCCCAGGCTTCGGTCTTGCCACCGGCAGCTTCGGTACCGGAGCCCAGGGTGGCGGTTTGCCCGGCACCAGCTCCTTTAGCAGCGGCCAGTTTGGCTCGGTAGGAAACATCCCCAGGCTTGCGAACACGGCCATCCTCGATGCCATTCAAGCCATCAATCCGGTCTCCGCCATCACGGCGGCGGGCGGATTCAGCAACGCTCATTTTTACGACTCGGGTTGCTCGAATCCACTAAATACATGCCTGATCGACAGCGACCAGGTCACCGTTCAGGGCGGGTACAGCCACCTGCTTTCGCGTCACGATCAGATCGGAGCGGTCTTCGCTTTTCAGTTGTTTCAATTTCCGGCGAGCGCCGGTGGCGAGATTTATAACGACATAATAAATATTCGCTGGAGCCACACCATCTCCGGCAAGTTGAGCCTCATTGCGGGGGCCGGGCCGCAGTATACCCACCTGGAAAATGGTGCACCGCTCCAGGTTCGGCGTTGGTCGGTGAGCGGGCGGGTTCAGTTGCGCTACAAGATGGGCCACGCGTCGCTGGTTGCAACCTACGAAAAATTTACTTCGTCAGGCTCGGGCTTTTTCGCCGGTGCCGACACCCAGGCGGCTCGGCTCGCCTACACACGCCCGCTGGGTCGGACCTGGGAATTCTATGGCGATCTGGGCTATTCCAATAACCAGAGACTCCAGGTCGCAGGGCCCGGCGCGCTGGGCGTGGATGCGGCCAGCTATAACGAAGGTTCTGCCGGTGCCGTTATCCGCAAACACTTGGGACGTTCCTACGATTTCTTTGCCGGCTACCGCTTCAGCGACGTGGACTTCCCCGTTGTGGTTTGCCCGGTGGGCGGTGGTTGCGGCACCACGGCTCAGCGACACATTGGCAGCGTTGGGGTGGAATGGCACCCCACGCCGACTCGTATCGAATAATTTTTTGGCCGCCTCGAGTGGCCGGATTGGTGAACAGCATGAGTGAAAATCGCGAACTGACGATGGACGATTATCTGGCGATGCTACGGCGGCGCCTTAGAGTTATTTTGATCCCGGCGCTGCTCGCCCCGCTGGCCGGCTACCTCGTCTCTTATGTCTTCCCGCCGAAATATACCTCCACGGCCACGGTTCTGGTGGAGGGGCAGAAGGTGCCGGAGAACTACGTCACGCCGGTCATCACTTCCGATTTCACCCAGCGCGTCCAGACTCTTAGCCAGGAGGTCAAGAGTACCGACCGCCTGCGCAAAGTGATTCAGGACAACCTCAGGATCGTCACTGCCGACGAACAGGACAAGCTGATCGAAGACATCCGGAACAATATGGAGGTCGAGCCGGTCATTACCTCGATGAGCGCTGCCGCGAGCTCGGCGGGAATTTCTGGCGCCAAAAAGAAAAAGGCCTCTGCCACCGACGAGCCCGTACCTGGATTCAACGTCATTTACACCGACAGCAACGCGCGTCGCGCACAAGACATCTGTAACGTCCTGACCTCGCTGATCGTGAATGAAAACTTGAAAGAGCGCGGCGACATCGCCAACGACACCACCGAATTTCTCGAAAGCCAACTCAAGGATGCGAAGACCGAGGTTGACCGGCATGATGAGGAACTCGCCAAGTTCAAGCAAAAATACCTGGGCCAGTTGCCCACTGATGTCGACAACAACATGCGTATGTTGATGTCGCTGAACTCGCAACTCGATGCCACCACACAGAACCTGAGCCGGGCCCAGCAGGATAAGGCCTACACCGAAAGCATGCTGGCGCAGCAAGTTGCCGCCTGGAAGGCATCGCAGTCCAGTTCCAATCCACAAACCCTTGAACAAACATTGACCCAGTTGCAGGGGCAATTGATGCAACTGCAGGCGCGCTATACCGACGATCACCCCGACGTGATCAAAACCAAGAACGACATTGCCGAAGTCGAGAAGAAGCTGAAAGAGGCCAACGCCGCCGCCGCTGCCACCACTGACGGCAGCGACAAAGCCAGTTCCGCCGAACCGCCGGAAATTAAACAGCTTCGTCTGCAGATTCACCAGTACCAGGACATAATCGAGCAGGCTACCCTCGACCAGAAGAGACTGCAAAGCCAAATCAATATCTACCAGAGCCGAACCGCCATGAGCCCAAGCGTCGAGGAGCAATACAAGGTGCTCACCCGCGACAACGATAACGCGCAGAAAGCCTACCAGGAATTACTGGCCAAGAAAGGCGAGGCCGAACTGGGCAAAAGCATGGAGACCCAAGCCAAGGGCGAGACGATGCGGACTTTGTACTCGGCGAGCCTGCCCGAGGATCCCAGTTTCCCCAATCGCCCCGTTTTTGCCGCGGGCGGTTTTGGCGCCGGTCTCGCGCTCGGCCTGCTCCTCGCCATCTTTTTGGAGTTCAGCGACAAGTCCATCCGCACCGAAAAAGACGCTGCCGCCATCATGGATCTGCCCCTCCTGATTTCCGTGCCCTGGCTCGGTGAGGACGAGAAGGGTGCCGCTGCTAAAAGCAATGGCAATGGCAATGTACGCCGCCGTTTCTGGAGCCGAAGCAGTCCGCCATCGCCAAAAGAACACGAGAACGTCGAGGTCTAACGTAAGCGTATGTACAAAGATTTTTTTGGACTTCGCGCCAATCCGTTCAACGTCAACCCGGACCCGCGCTACCTCTTCCTCACGCGGCACACCGAAGAGGCGTTGGCCTGCCTCACCTACGGCATACAAAGCCGCAAAGGCTTCGTCTTGCTGACGGGCGAGGTCGGCACCGGAAAAACGACGCTGATCAATAAATTGATGGAATGGCTGCGCCTCCAGCAGGTGGCTACCGCTTTCATCTTCAACTCCCGCTTGGACGTGCCGCAGCTCCTCGATTTCATGATGGCCGATTTCGGAATTCCCTGCGATACCAAGTCCAAGAGCCAGCTGCTCCAGCGCCTCTATAACTGGCTGCTCGATCGCTATCGCGCCGGTGAAACCGCTGTACTGGTCATTGACGAAGCCCAGAACCTCTCTGACGAAGTGCTCGAAGAGATCCGCATGCTCACCAATCTCGAGACCTTCACCGAAAAGCTACTGCAGATCGTTCTGGTCGGACAGCCGGAACTCGAACAGCGCTTGAAGCAGCCCCAGCTGCGTCAGTTGCGTCAGCGCTTGACGCTGCGCGCCAAAACCCATCCCTTCAATCTTGACGAAACCAAGTCCTATATCCAGCAGCGTCTCCGCATCGCGGGGTCGAACGGCGAGCCGATTTTCGATTCCGACGCCACCGTTGCCATTTTCCGTTACTCGCTGGGCATTCCGCGCGTCATCAATCTGCTCTGCGAGCACTGCTTGGTCAGCGCCTTCGTCGATCAGAAAAAGACGGTCGCTTCCGAAGTTGTCGATTCCGTCGCCCGCGATTTCGATCTGTCCGACGGCAACGCCGCCGCAGCCATGACTGCACCGGCTCCGTCATCCGAAAAGTTTGACCTGGTCGAAGCCTTACGCACCCTGGCAACCCTGGCCGACCGCTTGCGCCAATCAGAACAACAGGATCTCCCCAAGGAAAGGAAACTATGAGCCGCATCCATGACGCTTTAAAACGCGCCGAGCAGGAAAGAGCAACCTCCGCGGGGACGCACGTCGAGCCCGCTTTCGACCAACCCGAACTGCGCAACAATAATGATAACGACGTTGCTGCGCCGCGCGAAGGCATGCCTTCACCGCACCTCGCGGGAGCCACCATGATTCCCACCCTGGCCTCGGGCTTGAATTACGAATCGCTCATCGCCCGCTGTCCCCAGACCGTGTGGACCCCTGATCCGCGCACCATGCTCTTTTTCCAGGAAGAAGACACCCGTCTCGGCGCGGAAGAGTTCCGCACCCTGCGCTCCCGTCTCTACCAGATCCGCGAGAAGATGCCGCTGAAACGCCTCCTGGTCACCAGTGCGCTCCCCAAGGAAGGAAAGTCTTTTGTGGCTGCCAATCTAGCCCAGGTCATGGTGCGGCAGCACGGGCGCCGCGCTCTCGTTGTCGACGCCGATCTGCGCAACCCCGGCATGCACCGCCACCTCGGAACTCCCCAGTCGCCCGGATTGGCCGACTATCTGTTGGGCGAATGCGACGAGTTCGCCGCCATGCAGCGCGGGCCCATGGAAAACCTGTTCTTTATGCCCGCCGGTCGCGCCGTTTCAAACGCCCCGGAACTGATCTCCAACGGTCGTCTGAAACTCTTCCTGCAGCGCGTCGAGCCCTTGTTTGATTGGATCATTCTTGACTCATCGCCCGTGATCCCTGTGTCGGATGCCACCCTGGTCGCCAGTTCCTGCGACGGCATTCTCATGGTCGTGCGTTCCAATGTGACGCCTTCCGATTTGGCTCGCCGTGCCCGCGAGGAATTCCCCGACAAGCTGCTGCTCGGGGTGGTGCTCAACGGAACCACCACCGCCGACCTGGCGCGTTCGAAGTACTACTATGGCGAGGCCGTGGGCAGCCACGCCTGATCTCCAAGACGAGGATGAAGACGAAGCGAGGCCACGTTGATCCGGCTCTTCAATGTCTATTACCCAGTTCGCACGTTGGTCCTGCTGATCGGAGAGGCTCTGATCGTCTGGACCTCCTTCCTGCTGGGTGCAGTGTTGGTGTTGCAAGAAGATAGCTACATCGCGCTCCACTACGAGGACGGCTTCTACAAGATCTTCGGGGTCACGGCGCTTGTTTTGCTCTGCTCTCACTGGCTCGACCTTTACGACACCGCCCGCTTCAATACCAAAGGTGAACTTTATTTCCGCTTGCTCATGGTGCCCGGCGTCCTCGCCTTCATTCTGGCCGGCGTTGCCTACGTACGGCCCAATTATTTACTGGGGAGCGGTTCTTCAGCGGTTGGCCTCATCATTCTCACCGTCGCGCTGTTCGGATGGCGGCTCGGCTTTACCTGGCTCGTCCAGTTGCCCATTCTGGTCGAACGCGTCTACGTCCTGGGCACCGGCGAACGCGCCCAGCGCTTGGTCCAGGGCCTGCGCCAGAATCCTGAAATCGGCGTCGAGATTGCCAGTTGGACGGGCAAGATGGAAGGCGCCGTAACCCGCGATTCCGTGGCCGCGCACCTGATGGAAGTTGTCCACAAACAAAAAGTCCATCGCGTTATCGTAGCCATGCCCGATCGCCGCGGCACCATCCCCATGCAGGAACTCCTTGACCTGCGCATGCAGGGAGTCAAGATCGAGGAAGCCACCACCTGGCTGGAAAAAATGTCCGGCAAAATCGAGGTCGAAAATCTCTATCCCAGCTGGCTGGTGTTTGGTGAGGGCTTTCGCCGCAGCGCCACTTTCATCATGGTTCGCCGCGTGATCTCGGTCATCATCTCGCTGATTGGCCTCATCCTCTCTTTGCCTTTAATTCCGTTGATCATGCTTGCCATCCGCCTCGATTCCAAGGGGCCCGTTTTCTATACCCAGGCGCGAGTCGGCAAGGGTGGG
>Ga0187862_10005753_pt1 | contig 11381 bp, 11 predicted proteins | sample June2016WEW_10_1_FD_133003 | JGI IMG/M metagenome (GOLD analysis project Ga0187862, IMG submission 133003) | Peatland microbial communities from SPRUCE experiment site at the Marcell Experimental Forest, Minnesota, USA - June2016WEW_10_150 | ecosystem: Environmental > Terrestrial > Soil >...
GTCAGGATCGTTTTCCGTTGCCGTCAGGTTGCCGTAACTGCGGGGCAAACGAGGGGAAAGCAGGGCAATGCGAAGCACGGGAGGGGAATAGGAAAACTGAGTCATTTCGGTGGGATAAGAGCCAAGTCCGCGTCCCGACTCGGGTTTCGTCTTTGGCCCAGGTCCTATTCAAGTCCCGTCCACCCCGCCAACCCAACATTGTGAAATTCCTCGGAAATCCCCCCTCCGGGGGGAAGGCCAGGTGGGCCGCTTTCGCTCCCTGGCAGCAAATGGGCACCAAATTTCTTCGCATCCGGTGCTACCGGCAGCAAAGCGCTGCTATCTGCGTGGCCACTCTTCGAAACTCCCGAATAGAAAGTCAGCCGGTCGATCTCGCTGCGTAGGTAGTCGGGGAGCAGATGGCCGTAGACCGTCGTGGTGGTCTTGACGTTGCTGTGCCGAAGATGCACCGACGCTGGATTCGCGCCGGCCATCATCAGCAACGAAGCGGTCGTGTGCCGGAGATCGTGGAACCGAATCGGACGAACCTTCGCCTTGGGCCAGAGCTTCATCCCGTGCTTCGGACAGTGGCGATAGCTTTCTGGACAGCACGGTGCATGCGCCCGCTGCGAGACTGTCGGCGCCCCTGCCCGCCCGTGGCCGCGCACATGCGTGACGCTGATGGGTCATGGGATGACCTTTGCGCGTTTTAGGGAGGGTTCAACACGATGGGCATCACTTGTTTCCCCCAGGTGCTAAGGGAGGTGTCGCTGGAAGAATTGTTGACAACGAGCAGGTCCGGTCCGCAGTCACTGCAGGGCTCGAAGTCCCAAGCCAGCCATGGGATCTTCTTGGTCTCGACGTCTGTATAGAAAGAGGCGGGCAGGGTCTCGTTATCGCTGAAGTCGGCTGGGCCGAATTCACCGATGATAACGGGGATGTTAGAGTACGTGTAGTCGCTCGGATTGGGCGCATAACCGTGGTATTCGTAGACGATATTGTCGGAGGTAATGGGAGTGGTAGCGTAGTAACTAATGTCACTGGTGTAATTGATGCCTTGGACCGCGATGATGTGGTGAGGCACGCCCAGCTTGTTCTCTTCGTTGCGGATCGCCGTGACAGCCCCCGACATGGCCGAATAGAGGCTCGACCATGAGGCAGTCGATGGCTCGTTGGTTAGCCCAATCATTACAAAGTTGTCGTTAGCGAACGAGTCCACAATGGCCTCGTAGACTGCATTGGTTGCCGCCGTGGGAATCCACGAAGCATCGTTGCTATCCTCATTCGCCATCGAGGCGTCGCTGCGCAATGACACAAGCACGTAGGTATTGGGATACGTCGTGCCAATGTAGTTAACCACATTGGTCATCGGCGGGCCATACTTGGCGTTGGACCAACTCGTGGTCCCTCCCCAACTGTCCACCGTGTTGTCCATGTGCAATGAAGTGCGTATGAAATTGGGCTTCCAGTTCTTCATCAATGTCGAGACAATCCCTTCCAGATCCGTCTCCGCACTCGAATTCGAGAGGCCGCTGTTGTAACCGCACAGAAAAAGATCATCAATGTTGACGCCACGGCCCATCCATTGCGTACCCGCGCCGGACCCGTTGGCGACATAGATTTTGCCACTGCTCGTGTACAGCCAACCCGCGGGCATGGCTCCGGTGCCGGCGGGGCCGGCTCCGCTGCTTGGCGTGTTGCCTCCGGTACTGGCCGCTCCGCCTATGGCGGTGCTCCCGCCCATTGCGATCATTCCACCGGCCGCGCTCGTTCCTCCCGTGCCAATCGCTCCACCGCTGGCGTTGGCTCCCCCTGTGCCTGCCGCCCCGCCGCCGCCACTTCTCCCGCCCGTTGCGATCATTCCACCGGCCACGTTCGTTCCTCCCGTGCCAATCGCTCCACCGCTGGCGTCGGCTCCCCCTGTGCCTGCCGCTCCGCCGCTGCCACTTCTCCCGCCCCTCGCGGTTCCGCCCGATCCCGCGGAGGTTCCGCCTGCGGCGCCTCCGGATGCGTTTCCACTCGTACGCGAGGTCGCGATTCCACCCGATCCGGCCGCTCCGCCGCTTGCTGCCCCGGCACTGGTGCCCGTGCTCGTGGTGCCGCCGATGGCATTTCCGCCGGTGCCGCCGACACTCGTGGTGCCGCCGGCCCCGACCGTACCACCCGAATTCTGGCTTCCCCCAGAACCGCTGCTGCCGCCGAAGGCGCCGCCCGTGGTCGTGGGCGCATCTGACCTCGCGGCTCCATCGGTCGAAGGCGTGCTCACGGAATTGCCGCAGTTGCTCTCAGCCAGGGAAATGGCGCTGACTAGCAAGAGGAAATGTCGGGTCATCCAAAAGTGTCGCATGGGAGAGAGGATCCACCAGGTAGGCGAAATGGCTCATCAGGGAAGCGATGAGACTCGGCATTTCACCTTACCCATGCTTGGATCGCCCACAAGATCCGGTGAGCCGTTTGCGGGCAATACCGTGAAAGAACCCATCCCGTTCCCCACGCCTGACACGGTTGGCGACGCCGAACTGATGGGCCGCGCCGTCGAGGGCGATAGTTGGCGTGACCGACGACCCAAGCCGACCCAACCCGCCTGCCATCAGGTGCCTCTCTATAGTCCTACGGCGGTGAGTCGCTACGGTACGGTATTGGGCGTCCCGGCGTCATAGCGCACGCGGGCCGGCAGCGTGCCTGGCAGAGGATTTGTGGAATTCGCCCCATCAACCCAGGGCCATGTCCCTGTGCCAAAAAATGCAGGCGCAGCTTGTAGATAAAGCGAGTTGGGTAGCGTCGCCGCAGCCGGCGGAGTCGTGTACGATGTGCCGGTTCCGCCGATGCCGTTCCAGTGGACCTGTTTGGTCTCGTAGTCGTAGTTTCCATCGCGTAGGTGGGTCGCCATCGCCTGCGGGTCGCCGTTGAGCGCCCAGTTGCCCGGGTCTACGCCCATTTGCCACATAACCGGATTGGGCCACCCGGCACTTGCATCAAGCGACTCGTACGTGGCACTCGGCTGCCCAGAATAGCCCAGCACGTTTCCCACCCAGGAATACCACTCATGGGAGATCCCGGCTCCCTCGTACGAGCTGTTTTCGGCTCGCATGAAGCCGGCGGCACGCTGGTTCGACGAGCAGTTGTAGGTGCGGCACTTTCCGACGAGTTGATTGCGGAAGAAGGTAATGTAGACGGAGTTGCCCCAACGATTGTCCGCATCGGCGTTGAACGCCTGGTTTCCCTCGAATAGCTCGTAGTGGGGGGTCGTCATATGGGTTGCATTAATACCCGACTCCATCCACGAGGTGTCCGATCCCGAAATATCGGTACCATCGTCCACGTAGTTGTAGGCAGTCACGTTCCCGCCGCCACTGGCCCGCATGACCATGACCTTGTTGAAGCGCATGATGATGTTGTTCTCGGCCAGGTTGTCCGAAGCGTACTCGTTGAATCCGAGACCGTAGGCGCCACCACCTTCAGATGGTCCGTCTTCCGCATCGTGGAGGTATGAGTCGCGGACCACGCAACGGTACGTTCCATCAAGATTGATCGACGTTCCCACTGACATCGCGCTCTCGACGTTCTTCACCCATGAGTAGGCTGTCCCGCCAAACAGGTGGATGCCCCCTCCACCATCGCCGCCCTCGCCATACTGCGCGGTGAGGTTCTCGATTCCGCTGTAAACCACCGACGGCTGCGAAAAGTAGAAGGCGTGCGAGCCGTCCGCAACCGTGAAGGCGATATGAAGCGGCGTTTCCAGAGTGAGCACGTTTCCGTTGATAGCGGTGATCATGTCGGTCTGCCCAACCGGACGACCCGTCTCTGAGAACCACCCCTGACAGGCACTGTCGCAATCACTGGACCAGTTGGAGATCGCAGGGTCAGTGAGGTGGTTAATGACGATGATCTGATTGACGCTAAAGCCACTGGCAGACGCAAGGGTGATCTGTGTCGCCTCCTTCGCCGCATCCGCCGTCAATGCGACGCCAGCCGCGTTGTTGGGCCACCGCGTGCCAATGATGATGACAGGGTAATTCGAGCCGGTGGGCTTCGTAAGTATCGTCTTTCCTGCCCCTGCGCCTCGCAGCACCACCTGCGAATTACCAATCGTCAAGCCCTCCCCCGTGATCTGGAAGGTGCCCGCGGCGAGTAGCACGTAGTGCTTCGCCGGACAGGAGTCGAGTGCCGACTGGATAGTCGACGTGTCGTCGCCGCCGCTTGGAGCAATGGTGGAACCGCACTGTGTATACGTGGTCGGGATACCGCCGACTGCGTTCAGCCCCGGATTCCACGTCGTCACACGATCCGGCGGCAAGCTGTAGTAACCGTTGGACAAGGTGTAAGAGGCGCACGCAATGCTGGAGTTGGCCAGGCCGGTGGCTTGCGCCTCGGCGCAGACGGTGATGGGTGGGTGCGCCACGACAGACGATCCCGGGGTACCCGGCGTGCAGGCTGCCCCGGAGCAATAAAGGTAGGTCGCCCCCGGTGTCGTCGAAGACCAGGAGACTGTTGAGCCATCAACGATCGCGCCTGCCGGAGGAGAAAAGGTGGGAGTCGTGGTTACTGTACTGCCGGCTCCGCCGCTCGCCGTGTCGCCTCCGGTACTGGTCGCTCCGCCCATGCCGGTGCTCCCGCCCGTTGCGATCATTCCGCCGGCCGCGCTCGTTCCTCCCGCGCCAATCGCTCCACCGCTGGCGTTGGTTCCCCCTGTGCCTGACGCTCCGCCGCTGCCACTTCTCCCGCCCATTGGAGTTCCGTTCGATCCCGCGGGGGTTCCGCCTGTGCCCGAGGTCGCGATTTCACCCGATCCGCCCACGCCGCCGCTTGATGCCCCGGCACTGCCGCCCGCGCTCGTCGTGCCGCCGGTGGCATTTCCGCCGCTGCCGCCGATACTCGTGGTGCCGCCGGCTCCGACCGTGCCACCCGAACTCTGGCTTCCCCCAAAACCGCTGTTGCCGCCGAAGGCGCCGCCCCTGCCCGTGGGCCCATCTGACTCCACGGCTCCATCGGTCGAGAGCACGCTTACGGACCTGCCGCAGCCGCTTCCGGAGAGAGAAATGGCGCTGGCTGCTAAGACGAAGGATCGAAACAGCGAAATTTGGCGCATGGAGAGAGGATCCACCAAGTTGGCGAAATGGCTCACCAGGAACGATAAAGGCGACTTCCGCCTATCCAGGCGATTGGCTCGCCTTCCCGTGAGCCGTTTGCAGGCGGTGGGGGATCTCCTAGTAGAATGGGCAACACTGTGAAGGAACCCATCCCGTTCCCCACGCCCGACACGGTCGGCGACGCCGAGTTGGTGGGCCGCGCCGTCGCGGGCGATCGCTGGAGCCGGGACATGCTCTACCGCCGCCACGCGCGCTACCTCTTCGCGGTCATCGCACGCTTGCTCAGGCGCCGGAGTGAGGCCGAGGAGGTGCTGCAAGACACCTTCGTGCGAGGATTTGAGCATCTGTCAACACTCCGCGAGCCCGCGGCCCTGCGCGCATGGCTGGCCCAGATTGCGGTAGGCATCGTCCGCCATCGCCTGCGGCGCGCTCGCCTCATGCACTTTCTCGGACTCGACCGTGGAGAGGGCGATGCCACCCTCGCCGCACTGGCAGCGCCGGATCTGGCGCCCGACGATCGCGCCGAACTCGCACTCGTCGATCGCGTGCTCGCCCGAATCCACCCCGATCAACGCATCGCCTGGATGCTCCGCCGGGTCGAGGGCCTGGCGCTGGCCGAGGTCGGATCTGCCTGCGCCTGCTCACTGGCCACCGCAAAGCGCCGGATCGCGGCCGTGGATGCCATCGTCGAGCGCCACGTGCAAATTAGCAAGGAAGCACTATGAGTCGCCTACGATACCCTTTGGCTGGGAGTTTACGCGACCCTGCGAACGAAGAAGGAATGGAAAGGATCGCGCAGGAGATCGATGCGAGATTCCCACGCCCCCGCCGCCGAGGGCGGCTGCCGTTCGTGCTTGTCGTCACCGCCACGGTTGTCGCCGGAACGTACGCTGCGCTCGCTCTCCGTGATTTCGGACCGCTGCGCCTCGCAGATGGTAACCCGGTCGTCGCGGTGGAGGCACCGTCAATCGAAACTGGTGAAGCAGGCGAAACCGGAATCGCCCTTTCGGACGGTTCGCGCATTCGGCTTCTTCCCGGCACTCTACTCGAACCGCTGGAAAGCTCGGGCACGACCTTCTCGGCCATGGTCGTGCGCGGCGGCGCGGAATTCAACGTGCGCCCGGGTGGGCGCCGGCACTGGGTGATCGAATGCGGCCTGGCGACCATCGAGGTGGTGGGCACCCAGTTTGCCTGCGAACGAACGCCAGGTCACCTGCACGTTGCCGTGAGTCGCGGTGCGATCCTGGTGCGCGGTGAGCGCGTGCCCGATCGCGTTCGACGACTTGCTGCTGGCGAGTCCCTCGACGTATTTGAGGATGTCGTCCGGCCCGTGGCCACCGCTGTCGCCACGCCGACCATCGCACCTCTCGCCCAACCGGCCAGCACCGTCCCCACGTCTGTCGCCGCAGCGAGTGGCAATCCTGCCCGCGTGGATCGGGCTGAATCGCCCAGCCGCAACCGAGCCACGACATCCTGGCGCGATCTGGCCAAGCGCGGGCGCCACGACGAGGCCTTCTTGGCCCTGGGCGCCGATGGACTCAGGCGCGAGTCGAAGCGCCTCGGCGTGGCTGATCTGCTCGCCCTGGCCGACGTGGCGCGGCTGTCTGGGCATCCGGCAGACGCGGTCGCGCCCCTTGATCGCATCCTCACCGACTTCGCGGACGATGCGCAAGCACCGCTCGCTGCGTTTGCCTTAGGACGCCTGGAACTCGACTCGCTGGGGCGCCCGGAACCCGCAATCTTGGCCTTGAACCAAGCCCTCAAACTCGGAATTCCTCGTAGCCTGCGCGAAGACGTGCGCGCCCGGCTGGTGGAGGCGTGTGCGCGAAGCGGTCAGCCCGACGCTGCGCGCGCTGCCGCGGATGCCTATTTCCGCGAATTCCCCCGCGGTCGCCACACGCGAGCGATCAAAGGTTGGCTCGCCCCCCGATGATCTCTGCCGGTCTGGTTCGCAAGGGGCGGAGTCCTCACCTCGCCACTTGGCCCGTTTGCGCCGCGCTCGTCGTGTCCATCCTTCGCTCTCCTCCCGCCCAGGCCACAATCCAATCCGCGTCCGCGTCTCCGGATACGCAGGCCGTGGTCGTTTTGCCACCCCGCTGCGGAGCTGAAGCGTTCTCGCTCGGCGCCTTTCTCGATGATCTGCGCGTCGAGTTGGCTGGCCGCGGACCGTGGTGTTGCACTCTCGGTGATCCGAAGGACTGGCCGCCACCGACCGCATCCATTCGCGTGGAGTTGCAGGTAGATTCCTGCGTGGCAGGCGCGAACCAAATGCGAGCTTTCGTGTTCGATCCGGCGCATGGCCTCGGCCTCCACCGCGAGATTTCTCTGGCCGACGTGGCGGAGACGGCTCGGCCGCGTGCGCTGGCCCTGATCGTTGCCGAGCTAATTCGGGCGCTGGGGCAGGATGCGGCGGCTAGTGTTCTGCCCAAGACGACAATGGCCGAGGTGACCAAGCCGCTATCTCCCAGCCCGCACACGGCCGAGCCCAAAGCAGTCGCTTTGGCCATGGAAGCTGATTTCGAGGTGAGAAGCTATCCGTCCCGCGACACGACCACGTGGGGCGGCCGCTTGGGGTTCACCACAGGTTGGCGTTCGTTGCACATCGACCTCGACGCTGGTGGCGGACTCGCAAGCAAGCACGTCGACCTGGGCGAGGTGCGCACGCGCGCCGCGACGGTCGGCCTGACCGTCGGCCCCCGATTCAAGGCTGGCGTCGTCCTGATCGACCTTGGTCTACGCGCCGACGCGGGCTGGGCGTGGGTCGATGGCGTGGCTGGCAGCACGGGGGTACGCGCGGGCGCTGGCTCCGATTGGGTCTCCAGTACCGGACTACGACTGTCACTGGAGGCACCGGGCAATCGGCGGGCTCGTCCAAAGATCGGCCTTGAAGGCGGCACGTGCATCCGTGGCTTGAGCGGCGAGGCGAACGGTCAAGCCGTGGTCGGAATCGCTGGCTTCTATTGGCTTGCAAGTGTCGGCCTCGCCTTCTCACGCTTGTAGCCCAGCTGCGCGCGAAGACATTCCCACGACCTCCGTATGCAAGAGCGGCATTCCGAATATCATTGAGGTTTTCGTCAGCGGGTGTACACCTGCGCGCACTAGGACTTCCATGCTCGACGCGCGTCATGCGCGAACCGATAGGAGGACCTGAAATCCCGTTTGCCCACGTTTGGCGCTGCAAGTAGCTGGCTAACAATTCGCGTCGAAAAGAAACGGCACAGGAAAGCGGCGGGGAGGGTGCGCGAAAGCGTCACTCAAACGGTTTGACTGACGTTCACCCGTCAGCGAAGACCCAAATGATATTGTGCCCTCCAAAGCTAACTTTTGATGCTCGTCACGCGCGCAAATTACCTGCAATCCCTCTCGCCGCCCATTTCGTGACTTGGCGTGTCTGCCATGTCAGGCTGTTCGCCGCTTCACGCAGGAGGACGATCGGATGTTTTCGGTGGCGAGCAATTTCGACGACGAGTTGCCAGCGCGTCTGGCCGGCATGGAGGTAGACGAGCTGTTCGGATCCTGCGACGCCGCCCCGGTGGGGCATGGGCGTCCCCGCGCCATGATTCCGATGCTGTTGGCTGTGGGGGTGCCGGACGCCATCGGCGATTCGACGGTGGGCAAGAAGACCCTGGTGTTGCGGCTGGGCGCTCTGCGAGCCTCGCTCTGGTACATGCTTGCGGTCGCGCTTGCCTACGCAGCGTTGCCCATCCTGGTTGCGGCTGGGCTGCCTCTGGCCCCGGCACTAGCCGCGGCATCTCTCTCGCCCCTTGCCCTCTGGCGCATCTGGTGCGTGCGCGCCGACCGGGCTCTGCGGCCCGAGAGCTGGGAAAGCTTCACCTTCTGGTCCGTGGCCATGCTCATTCTGACTGCGGCCGCCGAGATCGCAGGGTTCCTGCTGCGGTAGTATTTGACAGATGGTCATGCTGGCCACGGGTAGGCGCCGCGTCCTCCAAGTGTAGCCATGACCCCTGCGTGTGAGTCTTGGGCCTGTTGAGGTGTGCCCTGGTAGTTGCGCGCCGCATGGAGACACTGTCGCGGATTCTGGAACCTTGCGCAGTGACACGCATCGAAACAGCCAGGGAGGACGGCAGTCATGACAAAGATTGTGGCGATTCTGGTGCTTCTGGTTGGCTGTGGAAGTGGAAGCTCGTATTCCACGCCCTCTTACACCTCGACATCGACGAGCACGTCGACCTCAGGGACTGGTGTCACCCTGAAGCTTGAGGACTACCTGTCCTGGTGCTCCGTTTCGGTCAACCAAGGTGCCGCGTCAGCGGATGCGACGCAGACGCTGACCGTCCCGGAAGGGACCATGGTTCCGCTGTCGGCGACTGCCGCCAGCAGCGTGTTTGTCTGGGGGTACTGGGTCGGTACTGATGGCGACACGAGCGCCAGCCACGACACGGGCCAGGCGGCCACCGTCACGATGGACAAGAGCAAGGTCGTGCAAGCTTGCTGCCCGTTCGCATCGAGCCCGAGCACACCCTGTCCGGCGCCAACGCCGTAGGGCTGTTCAGCGCCTCGCGTAGAATGGGCGTCTTATCGATTCCTCGCGCGCAGCCGGCCGGTGGCTTCGAGAGGAGCACGGATTTCCGTGCCTGTCGTGCCACAGGTCCAGGACAAGGCCCCAACCAGCCATTTTCACATGCGCGCGTATGGATGGAGCGAAATGCAGCGCGATTTGACGAAGATCAAAGAACTGGCGACAGACATGCAACGCACAGCCAAGAAGTAGAGAGTACCCGTGGTGGCGAGTTCGATGCTCAACCGCGCGACCCGCATCGGGATCGCCGCCATGTCCGCCCTGGCAGAATCTCACGGCACTGATGTGCCCGCGCTGACCGCCAGCCAGATTGCCAGACGTCGGTCGATCCCTCAGCCCTTTCTGGCCAAAGTCCTCACCAGTCTGTCGCGCCACGAGCTGATTCGCGGCACACGCGGGCCGGGCGGTGGTTACGTGCTGGCGCGGCTTGCGGCCGAGATCAGCCTGCATGACATCGCCACCTGTTTCGAGCGGCTGGAGAGCACGCCCCTTTGTCCTCTCGGCAATCGCAAAGCTTGCGTCGCCCGGAGCCCTTGCCCGCTGCACGTCCCTTTCCAGAAGGTGTGGGAGGCGCAGGCCGCTTTTCTGGCCGAGACGACACTGGCGGGCTTCACCGCGCGCAAAGTGCCCGCGCCACCACGGCGCCGATGAATGGCGGTGGTCTGGCGAACGTGGCCGATGAAGAAGCGATCAAAGCTGTAGACGTCGGTGTTCTTGCTCTCATCTGTCCGGCATCACGGCCATCGAGGGGGCGATCTCGCGACGGACGAGCGATCACGAGGACAGTGTGCTGCTCGCTCGGCGTGTCCCTTATTGGCTGTAACGCCCAACAACAATATCCTCGCCACTGAACATTCCACCTTGCGTTGGAAGCGGGTTCGGTCTTGGGTAGAACGTGGAAAAGGGGGTTTGTGTACACGTGTGCGTCCTCGGACTTCTATGATTCACTAGGTCATGCCTCCACCAACAGGGTGACACGGAATCCCGTTTGCCCACGTTTGGATCTGCAGCGACAACGATTGCAAGCGCGAGGCGTGCTCTCGGCGCGCGAACTGCAACGGACCGCGAAGGGCCAGCGCGCACTGGTGGCCGGGCTAGTCATCGTGCGCCAGCGACCGTCCACGGCCAAGGGATTCGCCGAGTCTTCATGTCGAAGACCGAAATGTCGATGGATCCAAAATCGTGCGCACCGAGAGTAACACCAGGCGCCATCTAGCCATGGAGCCGCCGAGTGCGCCCGATGGGAAGTCCGCTGAAGGCATGCCGCATGTTCGAGAGAGCAGGCTGATCCTTGCAGCAGCCGCGTTTGTGGCGGTTGTGCTCGCCGCGGCTTGCTCGTTCGACGCCAGCAGATTGCGCCCTCGGCGATTTGCGGATTCGGGTGCTAGCGAAGCGGTCGCGCGGGACACGGACGCGACGGAAGTGGATGCATTGCTCGATCACCCGTTCGACCAAAACCTCGGTGTGCAAGATTCGGTCGTCGAAGTTGGTTCTGATTGGGCGAGCGCAATGTTCGAGGTGGGTGCTTTGGCGGACGCCGGAAGCTCGATGGGGGATGCCGCCGACACGCGCACCGACCTACCCTTGGGGACCGATGGCTCGGTTGACTCCGGAGGAGCTGGGGGCACTGACGGTGGCGCCACGGGTGGGACCGACGGCTCGGTTGACACCGGAGGAGCTGGGGGCACTGACGGTGGCGCCACGGGTGGGACCGACGGCTCGGTTGACACCGGAGGAGCTGGGGGCACTGACGGTGGCGCCACGGGTGGGAC
>Ga0187862_10005756_pt1 | contig 11378 bp, 14 predicted proteins | sample June2016WEW_10_1_FD_133003 | JGI IMG/M metagenome (GOLD analysis project Ga0187862, IMG submission 133003) | Peatland microbial communities from SPRUCE experiment site at the Marcell Experimental Forest, Minnesota, USA - June2016WEW_10_150 | ecosystem: Environmental > Terrestrial > Soil >...
GCGCCGTCCGCCCGCGCTCAAAGCCATTCTCGCCGTCGATACCACCGAACAACTCTTCCACGACGGCATCCATTACATCGACGGCATGATGCACTTCGACAAGTTTGAGCTCAACATGGATCTCGCCCCCGCCATGACCAGCGCTCCCGATTACTCGCTCGACGAAAAAATCTTAGGCCCGCGCTTCGAATCCGCTCCCTGGTCCCTGCTCTATCTCAAGCATCAACGCGACGGCCAGTTCTGGCACGCCCCCGTACGCCCGCTGAGCGAAATCAAAATTCCCTGCTTCCTAATCGGAGGTCTGCTCGACGGCTATCGCGATTCCATTCCCCGCATGTTCGAGCAAGTCAAAGCTCCGCTGAAAGCTATCGTCGGCCCCTGGAATCACACCTTCCCCAACGACGCCGAACCCGGGCCCCAAATCGAATGGCGAGATCAAGCCCTCCGCTGGTGGGATTACTGGCTCAAAAACCGCAACACCGGAATCATGGAAGAACCGCCGCTATCCATTTATATGCAAGATTGGCACGCCCCCGATCCCCACCTAAAAACCGTGCCCGGAAAATGGCGCGGCGAAATCGGCTGGCCTCCGAGGAACGCAGCCGACACAACGCTCTATCTCTACGATGCCCACGTCCTCTCCACCGACCCCGCCAAACCCGCCGTCCACCAACTCCGCTACGTTCCGAGCGTTGGCGTGGAAGCCGGTTTCTGGTGGGGAGAACTACTCACCGACCAGCGCCCCGTAGACGCCTTCAGCCTCACCTACGACTCCGCTCCGCTCAAAACAGACCTCACCCTCCTCGGACGTCCCCACGCCCTGCTTCAGGCAAGTGCGTCCGCTCCGCAAGCCGACTGGTTCGCCCGCCTCTCCGACGTAGCGCCCGACGGCACAGTAACCCAAGTCACCGGAGCCGGACTCAACGGCGCGCAGCGCGACAACTCTTCCGACCCCAAAGACTTAGTGCCGAACCTAATTTATGCGTTAGATATCGAAATGCACTTAGCTACCTGGACCTTCCCCAAAGGCCATCGCATTCGTTTAGCAGTTTCGAACGCGCTCTGGCCCATGATCTGGCCAACCCCCTATGCGATGACGACCACTCTTCAACTTGGCGGCGACACCGGATCGCGCCTGACCCTCCCGCTAGTCCCGCCCTCCATGTACGCCGCCCCGCAATTCGCGCCCCCGGCGCCCTCCGAGCAACGCAGCGACATTCAATCCGCACGCTTTCCCTGGCCCGGCGATTGGAAAACTGAGCGCGACGAAATCGATGGAAAAACAAAGGTGACCTGGACCGGTAAGTCCGAAGAGACTTACCCCTGGGGAAAAGAAACCGACCTCGAAGGCATAACTTACATAGCCGACGATAATCACTCCGACACCAGCTCCGTCCAAGCCGAAGCCGAAATCGTCATGGCTCTCAAGCAACAAACCCTAACCTGGCAAGGCCACCTGACATTGACCAGCGACGCCCAAAACTTCTACTACAAATACACCCGCCAGTTATTAAGAAACGGCCAGCAGATCAAGCAGAAGACCTGGGAAGAAACGATTCCCAGAGACCATCAATAGCTCTCCACCAACAATTTGCTCCACCGCCCTCCCAGCCTTCATGCTTTCTTTTCCGTTACTTGCGCTTTCTCCGATCCAATCGCCCGCCGCAATAATTCCACAAACTGCTCGATCCGCCTTTCTTTCTCCTCCGGAAACGGTCCCGACTTCCGGAACAATCCCGGATCTAACTCCTCCGTCAGCAGCGCATCCTGAAACCGGTCCATCGTCCACTCCAGGATCGATCCGGCCATGTCCACATCCAGGTCCGTCCGCAACTCTCCCCGCTTAACTCCGAAGGTAACAAATTCGCGCCATCCGTAAGGGTCCTCCGCAACCAGAAACCGGTTGATCTCCCTCCGCAGCGCCAAATCCGTCCCATAGTTACCCACGAGATAGATCCGATACGACGACCAGTTATCCCGCACCATGTTCTCCGTGCGCTCCAACCAATACCGCAGCAGTTCAAAGAATCCCCGCTCCTGCACCGCCGCCGGAGCCTGCATATATTTCGGAAACGACTGCACCGCCTTCTTGTACGCCTCGAAGAACAATCCGTCCTTGCTCTTGAAGTGCTGGAACACTGATCCCTTGGCAATACCTAACTGCGCCGCAATATCTTCCACTCGCGCTGCGCTATACCCGCGCTCCGCAAAATGCCGGATCGCCACTTCCACAATCCGCGCCCGCTTCGCTTCCGAGCGCGGACGCGGTTTCCCGTCCCGCCTCATCTGCGTCGGCTTCGCCAGACTGCTCGTAATTCCTTCCATGGCACATCTCCAATAAACTATTGTGACCCTCAGTCAACAGAAGATACAGGACTCCTAAACCATTTTTCAATGGCTTTGTTTATGGGTCCTCGTTAGTTTCTTCACCCGGGGTCTTTTCTTGTCTTGACCACTGGTCAGCGCATGTCCAGCCGAGGAACCAGGTTCGTTTCTACTTTCGACGCGGCAAGCGGGAAGCCTCGCGCAGCAGCGTTTCCACGGACTTGAGGCAAGCGGAGCGCATTTCCGCTGCATGTGGCGGCTGGATCGTTTTCGCGATCAGCAGCATCGCAGTTCCGTGGAGCAGAGCCCACAGCGCGAGCTCCAGACGCGTGTAGTCATCCGGAGATCCCCCGAGCTGTGCGGCCAGTTTGCCTTTCATCAACTCCACCGAGGGTCTCTCCTGCTTTAAGATCTGGTTCAGCGTTAACCCGCGGGCCGGCTTGGCCGAAAAAAGCAGTTCGTGTTCGTTCAGGTAATACAGTTCGTATTCGTGGGGGTGGCTCAAGGCGAAGTCAAGATAGCGCTCGCCCGCTTCTGCCACCGAGGAGGAAGCCTCAATCAGTCGGAAAAACTCTTGCCTCGTTCGTTGCAACAGCGCCCGCAGGATATCGTCCCTGTGGCGGAAGCGGCGGTACACCGCCGGGGTGTTAGTACGCGCAGCCCGGGCCACGGCCCGCATGGTGAGGGCCTTATCCGCCCCCTTCTTCCAAAGCTGACGGGCTGCATTCAAAATGCGCTCCTCGAGATCAGGATCGGGTTGCCGCGCCATGTTTTCTCCTCTTTCGGACGGCCTTCGAATTATGTTGACAGTGTACACATAATGCGGTACAAAGGGCAAGTTCAGCCCTCCTCCCTCCCCCATCTTGGCATAGGCAGGATGTCCGCAAGACTGGCTGCGGTTGTGGTAATGACCCGCGGCCCTCTGCTGGTGGGTGTCGCCCGCGAACTCTACTTTGACTTGGCTTGACCCCTCGGCACTGGTCTGAAGGGTGTGAGGGACGGCCTAAACGATTACGTTTACAGCGTTAACAGAATGATGTATGTTTGAAACAAGGCGGGCCCTTCCCCTTCTAGGGGGGCAATTTTCATTTAGGAGTTTTGTAGATGTACTTAACCGAAAACCCGGAGGATAGAATCTCCATCGTACAAATGAATTCGGAGCTGCAGCGCGCTCAACTGGAGTTGATCAGCGCGCATTGCGCCACTCATGAGCTTCGCCTCCGTTTTTCCACCGAAAACCTGGCCCGCTACGGCCGTCGCGATGTCTTGCGCAAGTCCATCGAGACGGCCAGCGCGCTGAGCGACTATTACTCGTCGATCGAACAGCAGATCCCGGCCGAGGAAGCGGTCTCCGCACCCGCCGCCGGATTGAACGAAAACCATACCCTTCAGGCGATTGAATGCGTTTCGTCCTACCTGCGGGAGCAGCGCGAGAGATACCTGCCTTTGGCCGCACCGCTGAGTAAACAGCACCAAGCCCGCATGTGCCCTTATTTTTCAGCGGCCCTGCTCTACCAGGTTAAGGTGGTGGAACGCCACGGGGCGCGCATTCCCAACCCGCCGTTCTACGCGGAAGCGAAAGCTCTGGGATTTGTGAGCTTGCCGGACATACCTCACATGAACTCTCTGACTTTTCTCGATGTATTGGTCTTCAATGAGGGACTCATGGAGCGATCTCTATTTCACGCCCTCGTTCACGCCGTCCAGTTTCAGGTCCTAGGACTGGAGCGTTACACCGAGCTCTTCGTGCGCAGCTTTGTGAACACCAGATATCATTTCCTGGTCCCGTTGGAAGCGCACGCGTTCTTTCTTGAATCGAAGTTTGCGCTACCGGTGGTGGAGAAGTTCTCTGTCGAGGATCAGGTTCGCCTGTGGGCGGAGCAAAACCGCTACTAGGCGCGGGGCACGGTAAGACGCCGAATCGCCTGCAAATACAAATGCGGGAAGCATCATGCTTCCCGCATTTCTTCCAACCCCACCAGTTATTTCTGTGTGAACGGCAGCCCTGGCAATGTTTCCGTATGCTCGGACTTTACCGCGCTCAGCAGGTTCGGATCCAACCCCAGAGCTTTCACGATGGTCGGAGCGATCTGCCGCGTTTCGACCTGATCGTTAAACGTCAGCGGCTTGTAGCTCGGGTTCGAGACAATCAGCAGAACGTTCCGGTCGTCGTAGGCAAAGCCGCCGTGCTCGGCGACTTTTTTCGTCCCGCCCGTGTAAATAACACCCACGTTCGGAGCCACGATGATGTCCGGAGTCCGAGAATCGGTGAGCGGATCGTTGAATTGCAGCGTCAGCGACGGCCCTGCGAAAATCTCTCCTTGCCCAAACAGGTTTTCATTCGCAGCCAAGGCCAAAGTTGCCACTGAGCTTTCCGTCTGGCTTTGATCGGTCAGCCAGAGCATCGAGATATCGTCCTCGTCTGCTTGCGCAACCGGCAAACCAGGCCCGACGCCGCTGGGTGAAAGGATCTGCGATGGCGGTTCATCCGTGGGAACATCTCCTGGAATGCGCAACACGCGATTAGGATCAATCGGCGACTGTCCATGCTTGGCCGACACAATAATCAGCGTCGAGTCCAACAGCCCTTGCTTCGTCAGCTCCGAAACAAACTGACCAATCGCACCGTCCACGTACTGGATCTCGGCGAACAGCGAATCGCTCGGCGTTCCCAGCGCGTCCACATAACCGCCCGTAAGGCTGAGCGATTTTTCCACTAGCTTTTCGCCCACGCTCACCGCCTGGAAGTTCATGCCAAAAACGTTCGGCACCGGCGCAGTAGCGCTTCCATCGTGCGTTTTGCCATCAATCCAGTTCAACACCGCCTGCACTTTGAACTGGTCATAACAACGGATATTCTGGAAACTGTCCGTCCACGCGTTGCTCGACTTCGCTGCGCCTGGATCGGGGAGCGGATCGCAGCCCTGGACCGTCGGCAGAGGCACCGGAATCGAGTTGATTTCCGGCGACCATAAATCATCCACGCCGTTGCCACTCGGTCCATTCGTAAAGTCATAGGACGGGTGCTTATCCGACCACGCCGTGTAACCACTCGCATTCTTCACCACGTTGAAGATCGTGTTATCGCGGATGTAGTTGTGCGGATACACGGGGGCGCAGTTATTTTTCGGATCGCGCGGCAGATAGTCGGGATTGATTCCGTTGATCCCGGAGCTGCCGTCCGGCTTACCGGAGTCGAGTTTCAGATAGTTGTAGTCAATCTCTTCGTCGAACCCCACCTGCGTACCAATCACGCTCGGGCAAAGCTTGGGTCCGCCGACAATTCCATAGGGCGTCGTCTTCGCCGGAGGAGACAGCGCGCGATCATAGCTGACGTCGTAGAAGATTCCCGCGGAACGCGGCGTCCCGCCCGTGATCTGCGCCACCAGCCCAGGGAACGAATCGGAAGGTTTCGAAGTCAACGCTTGCAGGTAATGCACTCCGGTTGACGAAAGCGCCGCCAGATGCGGACAGTAAGGTTGATTCCCATAATCCGGAACGCCCTTGGCGCAATTCGCGAAATCCAGCGAGTGCATGCCGTCAATGCTGATGAGTAGAACGTGTTGAATCTTGCTGTTTGTTTGCGCGGCAGCCGTGAACGAAAACAGGCTCACCAGCGCCAAAGCAGCCAGCCCGAGGGGGAGAAAACGACGATCGGACACTTTAAGCCTCCTTGAATACAGCCGAGGCATTAAGTATTCGTCATGTTCAGGCCGCACAGGTTAATGTGATGTGAATCACAGATTAAAAGATTGTAAATCAGTTAAGAACAGCGTGGCGGGTTTCTTTAACTGCAATAGCTCAGACTTGATCTAGCCACCCTGTCAGATCAAGTCTGATCTATTACACTTTACACGATCCGTCTGGGGGAGAGCCCACCGCGCCCCGGCAACTCTTGCCCCCGCCAATCCCTGCACGCTTTGCCCACTCGTCCCGCGGCGCGCCATCTCGCCAAGCGCCGTTCCCCGCAAGCGCCACAAAATGCTCCAACATTTCTTCCGCACCATTCCACGCGCGAATGGAATCGAGCGTGCTCCAACACCGCCAAGTTCACTCGGAATTTCGCCGGCCGTCAGCACCAAGCTGCAGTTTGTCGCCAGCGAATTCCCCCGCGAACGCTTGCAAACTTTACATCGAGGTACATCAATGTCCATCTCCGGGATTTTAGGCAGCAGCTCCAATCAGTACCAGCTCAGCTCGAGCAATCTTTTCCAACAGGATTTGCAACAGCTCGGCCAGGCGCTCCAGTCCGGCAATCTCTCGTCGGCGCAGTCCGAGTTTGCCACCCTGCAGGCAGCCTTTTCGCAGCCCGCCACCACTTCTTCCACCACCTCAAATTCTTCCACCACGTCAAACCCCATCACCCAAGCCTTCAACCAGCTCGGCAGCGATCTCCAGTCGGGCAACCTTTCGGCCGCGCAAAAGGATTACTCCACCGTCCAACAGGATCTCCAGAACAATCTTTCAACCAGCCACTTCCACCATCACCACCACAGCAGTGGCGGAGGTGGAAACTCAAACAGCCAGAACTCCCTGCTTCAGGACCTCAACCAGCTCGGACAGAGCCTTACCTCCAGCAACCTCTCCAGCGCTCAACAGGCCTACTCCACCTTGCAGCAACAACTGCAACAGTTCGCCCTCGGTGGCGAAGACTCTTCCGAGTTCAGCAACCTGCCCGTCTCGCTAGTAGCCTGATCGGCCCTAGCGGAGACAACCCACCGGCGACGCACCCTCCGCCTTCCGCCTGCGGAGGGTGCCCCTCCTCTCACTCCCGTGTTCACAGAGAAGATGTGTGCCAACAAAAAAGCGCGGGAACAGGCCCGCGCCCATTTCTTGCGACAGCAAAAAAGCCATCAGCTGTCAGCTCTTACTACTCTGCCCGGATCGCCTCGACCGCTTCGTGCAGCTCACGCTCCGCCGCCCGCAGATGCTCTTCCGCCTTCGCGCCATGCCCAGCCATATCGTAGTGGTTGGCGGCGCGGGCCTTTTCCAGCTCATGAATCGCTTCCTTCACGTGGTTATGGACCGCGTCCAGGTCGTGCCAGTCACGGACCTTATCGGCAACCGCGATCCCGGCAACAAACGACAGACACACACAAAGAACGGCAACTGCAATCGCTTTCGTCATATTTTTCCCTTTCAAAGTTGTGGATTGAGTTTCCCCGGCTCGCACGGATACCACGCCATTTTCCCCGACTCCAGACCTCCTGTCAAAAAGAAACGAGTGCGTCCCAGTGTAACGGCAGGTTCGCGGTGCAACGACGGGTCAGTGTAGCGTGGACGCTCCCTTCGACTTCGCTCAGGGCAGGATCTGTCCGCTCTTTGGCGCGAGATTTCAGGTCCACGAGTCCTGCAAGTCTCCGAGTTCGTTGACGACTTCGGCCACCATGGCCCGCGGCATGTCAAAATGCTTTTCCACCGCGGCGGCGAGCTGCTCGCAGCTCGCGAGCGATCGAACGATCGATTCGCTTCCCTGCGACTCGACCAGCGTCCAATTGTGGATCATTACACCCCGGTTCGAATAAAAGCGCGTCAGCAGCAGGGAGTTCAGAAAAGTTGCGTTCGGCTTGAAGGATCCGGCAATCACGCGGCCAAACTCCTCGATCCTCCTGGGCGCCGGCTTGGCCACGTAGCCGTGTTTCCGCTGGCCATCTCGATACATCTCTAAACGCGAGTGGCCATTGGCATCTTGCGGCCTGAGGACGTAGCGGTCTCGCCCGAGCTCAACGACGTAGTCCGTTGCCAGATCGCGAGGCATCGGCGACAGAAACGGTGCCGCATAGCCAGCGTCCATCAAGTACTCGTGCCCGTCCACCGTCGCCATGCACACGGCGTGACCGTCGGGGACGCTCATGTCTGCCGCACACAGCTTGGCGTCATATCCCAAAGACACCAGCAGCGAATAGAAGTAAAAATTGTTGGAGTAGCAGGTTCCGCCGAAATGGTAGCGCTCAATGCCCTCGAGATACAGGTGGATGGATGGCAGACCAGTTAGTCCATGGCGCTTCCGGTTGTAAAGCTTCGAAATGTTTTCGAACGGAACCCGCGTAAGATGCGCGGCCACCAGTTCGCGAAGCGCTCCCAGTGCAGGTTCTTGTTGCGTTACACGGAGTGCGGCGAGATATCGCCGGACGAGTTCAGGAGCGAGCGCTTGATCGGACATCGTCTAGAACGCTTGACTTAATCCGACAGCAAGAAGTGGAAGGCCAAGCCAGGCCTATTCTAACTTATGAGACCGTTTGCCGTTCCATCGGCCTCTCTTGGCGCTCTCTGCATCTCGGCGGTACAACGCCTTCCCTGCGCCACAAAATACTTTGCCCCAAGTTGCAAACGTATCTCCGGCTCAGGACGCTAACCACGGTTTGTTCAGCTTAATGAGAAACGCCCTGCCACAGTGCGAACACTTCGCCATGGCAAAGAGAATCATGTCTCCCGGCCAATTGTATACGGTTTGCTTTTGGCAGTGTGGACATCTGATCAAATGCCTATTGAAACCAATTTCGATAAGATCGACTTCCGGCATAACCCAGCTCCTATGCGGAGCAATGGTTCCGATCACGGACATTGGTGGCGTTACTCTCACATTATCCGCAAGCGGGCAATATGTCGGTACGTTGCGGAACTGCCGAACGTGCGCTGACGCGCACAGCAATTACTGCGCTTCGCCCCGCCATTCCTCGATCTGCCCCAGCATGATTCCGTAGCACTCACAGGCTGCTTCTTCCAGTTTTTGCCGGTCGATAATCTTTACGTCCCCGCGGCTATGGGCGATGAGTCCCGCTTTCTGCAACATTCCGACCGCCACGGTCACGCTGGAGCGGCGCGTGCCCAGCATCTGGGCAAGCAATTCGTGGGTCAACGGCACCGAATTCGATGCGATCCGGTCGGCGCTCATCAACAACCATCGCGCCAATCTCTCATTCACTTCATGCAGACGATTACAGGCTGCAATCTGTGTGACCTGCATGGCCATGACCTGCGAAAACTGCTGTAACCGCAGTTCCAATGCGGGGCACTGCCGGAGAACTCCCCTCAACGTTTCGCCGTCCACTCGAAAAACCGAGCCCTCAATCTGAACAACGGCCCGCGTGGGCGCGGTGCGAAAGCCCGCCACCAGCGGCAACCCGATAAAACCTTCCTTGCCCACCAGGCCTACTTCCACACTCTTTCCATCCGGGAGAACGCTCAGAATGGACACTAAGCCGCTGTTGCAGAAATAGGCGGACTTCAAGGTATCGCCCGGCTCGTGCAGCACGTGGTGCGTCTTAAAACGCATAAGTTCCAATTTCGGGTACAGCAGTTCGCATTCTCCGGGAGGCAGGCCGATTAGGATCTCGTTATGGATATGGTTGCCGTCGCCGTCAGCGTTGGGTGGCATCGGAAAGGACTCTGCAGGCGGACGGGGCTTCATGGCCATAACGGCTCCTTGCGCAGCGCTGTCCAACTTCGCAAGGAACCGTCACCGTAAGGCGCGGCGGAAGGATGCTAGAAGAGACATTTTCAGGCTACTCTCTTTCCGATCTTAGAAGTGTGCACTATCGCACAGTTTCCACTGCTCGTGCGGCGCGGGCACCCTCGCCCGCGCCCTTTGACTACGCGACACAAACTGCGCGCCCAGCATGGTTCTCGCCTCGCGTGATCTGGATCACAGCCTCATGCCCGCCGCTTCCGCTACAGTGTGCTCAAGCATGGACGGATTTTCCATCCTCACACCAACCGCAGACGCGCCGTCGTCGCACTGGCGCATTCCGTCGTGTTCCTACTGATCGCTGTCCGGCAGATGGTTGCCGCCAATTCCGCCGCCGGCATCTGGGTACCGTCCACAGTGTCCCGTGGCACGTGGGTTCTCTGCGGAATCTTCACCATTGTCTCCTCCATTCTTCTGTGGCTCTTACTCATTTCCCGCGGATGGATGGAAAAATTCTATTTCGGATTCTGCACCATCAGCGCCACCTCGGGCCTGCTCCGAATCGCTGCCGGCGATCAGGAGTTTCACGCCGGCCTCTACATAAGAGTTGTAATGCTGGTAAGCGCGGTTCTGGTCGGACTGCTGATAGTTCGAGTACACTCCCGCGTGCAACCGAAGTACGCCGAAGAGGGCAGTTAGATCGCAGTATCTCCCCAGCTTACACATAGTTGGTTTTGGGCAGGGCACGGCTTCAGCCGTGCCGCTACCGGCCAATAAAAATGCCCGACAGAGACAGCCCGCTCTTTCCGCCGCGCAAGCCGTCTGCGACTCAATCTCTATATTCTGACGAAAAAACCCCGCCCAAGCGGACCTTGGACGGGGCACCCTCAAGAATTCAGACGATCGCGATAGGCTGCACTACCCGCCTGCGGAATCCCACTCATCGCACGGTGCGCGATGAGTGGGGTCCGGCTACATAGGCGAATCGGAATTGTATGTATCGGCGACGGCCTTCCAGCTTCCGTCGGCCTGCTTGGTATAGACCGTCAGATACTTTCCCCTGTCCGTCATGGGCTTCTTAGTCTTCGGGTTGGTCAGGGTCATGGTGTAGGTGCCCTGCGAATAGACCATGTCACCACCCTTGGAGGCCATCGCCCGCGTGGACTGGAAAGTCAGCGAAAAATTGGGATCGGCAAGATACGGCGCCATCGCCGCTTTAATGGCCGCCTTCCCATCCAGTATCCCGGCGCCGGGGTATAGTCCGGAGGCATCTTCCGCAAAGTAGCTGGCCCACTTGTCGGCGTCCTTGGTAGCAGCGTCTTTGACCCAGGCCGCCTCGACGTCTTTGACCGCTTGCACATCGGCGGCGCGCGTATCGGGAGGAGGTGGAGGGGGGGTATTCGTGCAGCCGACGGCCAGTGCGGCGACTGCCAGACATAGAACCAGCGAAGTGTTACGCAGCATGTTCTCTCTCCTTTGGGAATCAAACCCGAGCCAGTATAGTCGAAACTCTTCCTCGATCAAATGGGCCACCCGGCAGGAGCCATGCTTATGAGGCCGCTTCGACTCCTCAGGGTGCCCGTTCAAGCTCCGCTTGGACGGGGTTGTCTGCTTCTCTCGGCGCTCTCCGCGTCTCGGCGGTGAA
>Ga0187862_10005759_pt1 | contig 11372 bp, 11 predicted proteins | sample June2016WEW_10_1_FD_133003 | JGI IMG/M metagenome (GOLD analysis project Ga0187862, IMG submission 133003) | Peatland microbial communities from SPRUCE experiment site at the Marcell Experimental Forest, Minnesota, USA - June2016WEW_10_150 | ecosystem: Environmental > Terrestrial > Soil >...
CGCGCCGGGCGGCATCGGTCCGAGGCGCGCGGCGTCTCTGAGAAACACGACGTTGCTTCATGACCGAGGTTTTATCACGGCCCGCTGGCAACTAATAGGGGAACCCTGCTTTACCGCTTACAGTTATCTGGATAAGTCCCCAAATTAAGCCAAAAAAAATATCCCTCTTGTTCAAAACAGCAAAAAATGTCCAGCAATCCCCTTCTCAGCCTTCATCCTTTGCTTATGGTTGTGGAATTCAATCCAAATCAAACCCGCTGAACCCGCCCCGGGCGGCCTCCGCCAAAGGAAATTGATGGACCCACTACAGTCAACAATATGTTTCACGCCCCAATTCCCGGCACCCGCCTTGGCAAGCCTGAATAGGCCGGACCTTTGGAAACTCAAAAAAAAGAGCTTCCGTTCAAAAACTAACTTGCGACAAAAGAATTAGTGAGCTATCGTTGGCTATGAAGCAGACTGGTATCATCAAGCTTGCGGGCTTGTTGTTTGGTGCCAGCCTCCTGTGGATCGGACTCCCTGGAAGCCCGTTCTTTGAGGCCGTTCCAGGCGTTCTCACCCTGTCCGCCAATTCCACCGGCGCGGAAATCCAGGCGGCGCTCGACAGCTTGCCCCCCAATGGAGAGTTGGTCCTCAGCCCCGGAACTTACGAAATCCGCCATCCCCTCATGTTGCGCCACGATTTCCTGACCCTCCGCGGCAGCGGCCCGGCCACCATTCTGCGTCTGGCAGACCAGGCCAACTGCCCGGTTGTCATTCTCGGCCCGCAACTCTCCGGGGCGCTTCGCCCGGTCCAGCATCTTCGCCTGGCCGACCTCCTCATGGACGGCAATCGGAAAAACCAAGACGCGGAGTTTTGGCGCGCCGCGGCCGACGGCTCTCAGATCAACAACAATGGGGTGCAGATTTGGAACGCGACCGATATCATTGTCGAAAACATCGTCTGTTGCCATTGCCGCTCCGGCGGGCTGGTTGCCGCGGGAGTCCTGCGCCTGTTCCTCCGCGATTTCGACGCCTTCGACAATCAATTCGATGGGCTCGCCTGCTACCAGACCAAAGAGAGTCATTTCCAGGGCTTGCGCCTCCACGACAATCTGGCAGCTGGCATCTCGTTGGATCTCGCGTTTATTCACAATTTCATCCGGGACGCCGTGCTGGCCGGCAACAACCTCGGTGTTTTCATGCGCGATTCACGCGACAATTTATTCCAAGGCCTGACCATCCTCAAGAGCCAGGGCGATGGCGTCTTCATCGCCCAGGCCACTGCGCCGACGCCAAATGGGTGGCAACTTAGCCCAGGCACCCAATGCACCGGCAACAGTTTCAGCGAACTCACCGTGGACGGTTGCGGCGGAAGGGCTTTCCAGGTCAACAACGACTCTTGCACCAACAACTTCATTTCCGTCGCTCATTTCATGGGCAACCTCCGCGGCGGATTGGGCCAGATGGACCGCAACCTGGTCCGCGTTCGCGATCTGGTGGAATACTGAAATCCACGCGCCGAAATCCCCGGCCCCGCCCCACCCGTCAGCGGGCGATTGCGTAAATGAAACCCTTGAGGTATTCGGTTTCCGGGACCGCGGGCAGGATGGGATGGTCTGGCGACTGGCCGCACGCCGCCACGCGGCGCAAGATGCGGTGGGCGTCATAGGCCGCTTCCATGATCACCGCCTCAAACATCGCGGCATTCACATGGTGCGAACAGCAGAAAGTGGCCAGCGCCCCGCCGCAACGCAACAGTTTGAGCGCGCGCAAATGAATCTCCTTGTAGCCGCGCATCGCGTCGGCCACGGCGGCCCGCGTGCGCGTGAACGAAGGCGGATCCAGGATGATGAGGTCGAATTTTGGGATGACTTTTTCGTGCGCGCGGACCGCCGTCTGCCCCTTCAGCCAGTCGAACGCATTGGCCGCCTCAAAAGAGCATTTTTCCGCCAGGCCATTGCGCTGGGCGTGGCGTTGCGCCGCCGCGACGGCATCCTGGCTCTGATCAATACCGTGGACATGGGCCGCTCCGGCCCGGGCGCAATGCAGGGCAAACCCGCCGACAAAGCTGAAGCAATCCAACACCTGAGCTCCGGCGGCCAGACTGGCCACCAGCAGGTAGTTCTTCTGCTGGTCCAGATACAGGCCTGTCTTCTGGCCCCCCAATATGTCCGCGTCCATTTGCAATCCGTTCATCTCAATGGGGACGGGGCCGTCCAGGGTGCCGGCCAGAAGCCCGTTGGACTCCGTCATGCCTTCAAATTTGCGGAAAGAAGCCTCGCTCTTTTCCACGATGGCCCGCGGCGAGAAGATGGACTCCAAGGCCTCCACAATCATCCCCTTGCGCTGGTCCATGCCCAGGGAGGAAATCTGGACAACCAGCACCCCGGCGTATTTGTCCACAATCAGGCCGCTCAGAAAATCGCTCTCCGCGTTGACCACCCGGAAGGAAGACGCCTCCGGCAGATGCTTGCGGCGAACGGCCAGGGCGGCGCGGATGCGTTCCGTGAAAAAATCCCGGTTCACCTCCACCCGTTCCGGGGAAAGCACCCGCACATGGATTCTGGATTTCGCGTTGTAGAACCCCACCCCCAGAAAGCGCTGCCGGTGGTCCTTGATTTGCACCAGCGCCCCGTCCTCCGCGGGCGCCGTCAGGCGCAGAATGGACGCCGAATAAATCCAGGGATGCCCCGCCAGGATGCGGTCGGCATCACCCGGTCGGACAATTACAGTGGGAAGCGTGTTCAAAGTCTTTGGTTCAGCGTTTCAATTTCATCGCTTCGGACGCGAAGCGACCGGGAACCTGCGATTCTGCCCCTGCGCGGGCAAAGATTAAACATTAAAATTTAAGCTGGCAATTATTCCACGGCGTGTCATAATCTCACCTATCGCATGACAACCATCGGAACCATCGGCACCCTGCTGCACCACAAGGGCCACACAGTGTGGACCCTTCCCGCCAAAGCCACGGTCTTTGAAGCCATCCAACTGCTGGCGGAAAAAAACATCGGCGCCCTGCCCGTCATGGAAGAGGACCAACTCATCGGCATCTTTTCCGAGCGCGATTACACCCGCAAAGTCGCCCTGGCCGGCAAATCCTCCCGGGCCACCTCCGTGCGCGAAATTATCACCACCCCCGTCATTTCCGTGACTTCCCAGCATACCATTGAAGAGGCCATGCGTTTAATGACCGAAAAGCGCGTCCGTCATCTGCCCGTCATTGATGGAGGGAAATTGACCGGCATGGTTTCCATCGGCGACATGGTCAATTGGATCATTTCCGCCCAAACCGCCACGATTGACCAGATGAAATCCTATCTGGCAGGCAGGTAATGCCGCTTTACGGAATCACCGCCTGGTAAAAAGCCGGCCCTGCTGCCATCGGCAAGCTGATGGCGCGAACCGCCGCCGTCTCATAATTGGTCGCGATTTTGGTCCAAGTGATCAAATCCGGGGAAGACTCAATGACGTAAGCCACGTTGCTCTGGCCCAGCAAGGTGAACCCAAATTCCCCCATCCCCGCCTGCGGGGCGCACAACAATGGCTGCGCCAGGGCGTCATAGACCTCGACCACCGGCACCGCCACGGTGGTCGCCTGATTGGGGCCGGGAGGAGAATAAGCCCGCCAGACTGAGTTGCCGTAGTCCGTCGCATACAGATTCCCGGCGCTGTCCCAGGCCACATCGGTGTACTCGGGAGAATAGTCAAGGCCGTTGGTGGTGTCCAGCTGGGTCACCAGTTGCCCATTGGTGGCGTAATAAATGTTCACCCCGCCATTGGAGAGACTCTCCGGAGAGGTTCCATATCCGAAAACCGCCACCGCGACAAACGTGGCGCTGGGATCCACCGCGATCCCAAAGGCCTTTTCCAAATCCTCATCAGTGGACCCGATGCTCCAAATCGCGTTGGTTTCCGTCACCCCTTCATAGGCCGGAAAACAGAAAACGCGCATCGTGCCCGCGTAGCCGGGATCGGTTACCCCATCCAGGTTTTGTATGGCATAAATGTTGCCGTTGGTGTCCAACGACATGTCCCACGGCGCGACGGTCAAGCCGTTGGTGTTGCTGCTGATTCCAACGAGCACCGTGCCGGTGTCATTGGAACCAACCAGGCCGTTGTTTGTCACCGCCCATTCCACGATGCCCAGACTGCTGCCATTGGCCGTGTTGGTATTGGCGTCTGCCATAAGCAGCAGGGTGTTCGTCCCGGCGCCGGTCACCAACGGCCCGCTCAACTTCTCATCGGGGTAGGAGTAATTATTGGTGCCCAGCACGGTCATGTAATTGGTCGAAATGACTTCATCAAAGGCTAGGACAATCCCGCCAGCGCTCCAGTCATCAATATACACCTTGTCATCGCTTGAAATGGAGATCTTCCACGGGCTGAAGTAGGGAAGGCCCGCCCATTGATAACCGCCTTTGCAGACACCCCCCCCTTCATCGGGAGCGCTTCCGTCCGCGTTGAACTTCGCGATGCCCGGGTTAAAAACCACCCCCGGCACGTCGGGCGACGGCGCGCATCCCACAAACACCCGGCCGCAAAACGGGCTGTTCGCGTTTCTGTTGACGGCTATGCTCATCGGCGCCTCCACAGAAAAATTCGTGCCGTCATCTGTGATATTCGTCCAATTGTCATAACCCGCCGCCGCGGCGGTGATGCTGATGGAATAAATCCCCACGGCGGCGCTGGCCCCCGTTGTCTGATCGGTCCCGTCCCATGCAACCGAATTGCTGCCCTCCGCGGTGCCCGCCATTTGCCAGGCCAGATTCGTGGTCCACAGGACGGCGCTGCTGGACTCAATCTGCACCGTCACGCCGGCCGTGGCGGGTTCATTGAGAATGTAACTGATCTGCAGGCCGCTGCTTGCCACCATCGCCGCATTATTGGTGGAACCGTTGAGCTTGATATCCGTCGCATACACATTGGCCCTGCTGGAAAGACAGCCCGCCAACAACATCAAGGCCGCGACAAGGAGGCTCCCGGCGCGGCAGTCAGTTTTCATCCGGCGAAAAGTCATTTGCCAATTTCCCAAAGCTAAAAGTCTGGCGCATGGAATCAAGCAATATCCTCCTTCCCTCTCCTTTTCAAGTTAAACTCCCTCTCTTTCTTATACTTAGCATAATACGCCGGGAAATTGGCCGTTGACAAATTAATAATCTTATATCAATATATCCGCATTCGTTGATTTGAATTTATGAACCTGCAAAAACATGAAAAACAGAGCGGCTTCATGAAAGCCCTCAAATGCCGCGAGTGTGGCCGCGAGTATCCCTTGGCCGCCATCCATGTTTGCGAATTTGACTTCGGCCCGCTAGAAGTCGCCTACGACTACCCGCGCATCAAACAATCCATGACCCGCGCCGCCATCCAGTCGCGTCCCATGAGCATGTGGCGTTTCCGCGAACTTCTGCCCGTCGCCAGCGACCCAACCGTGGGCTTGGAGGTCGGCGGCACGCCGCTCCTGAGGGCCGACCGGCTGGCCAAACGCCTGGGCATCCGGGAGTTGTGGATCAAAAACGACGCCGTCAACTATCCCACTCTTTCCTTCAAGGACCGCGTGGTCAGCGTTGCCCTCAGCCGCGCGCGCGAACTGGGTTTCACCACCGTCGCCTGCGCCTCCACCGGCAACCTGGCCAACTCCGTCGCCGCCAACGCCGCCGCCGCCGGCCTCAAAGCCTATGTGTTCATCCCCGCCGACCTGGAGCAGGGCAAGGTGGTCAATTCCCTCATCTACGGCGCCAATGTCATTGGAATCCGGGGGCATTACGACGAAGTCAACCGGCTCTGCGCCGAGATCGCCGGCAAATACCCGTGGGCCTTTGTCAATGTGAACATGCGCCCCTATTACGCCGAAGGCTCCAAGAGCATGGGCTTGGAAATCGTCGAGCAATCCGGCTGGCACCTTCCGCCCCACACGGTCATTCCCATGGCCTCCGGCTCCTTGCTCACCAAGGTTCACAAGAGCTACCAGGAAGCCGTCAAGCTTGGCCTCGCCCCGGACGCCAAATACAAAATCCATGGCGCCCAGGCCACGGGATGCTCCCCCATTTCCATCGCCCAAAAGGCCGGCCTGGATTTCTTCAAGCCCGTCAAACCCAACACCTTCGCCAAGTCCCTCGCCATCGGCACCCCGGCCGACGGCTTTTACGCCCTCAAAGTGATGAAAGAAACCGGAGGCTCAGCCGAAGACGTCACCGACGACCAGATTCGGGAAGGCATCAAGCTCCTGGCCCAGTGCGAAGGCATCTTCGCCGAAACGGCCGGGGGCGTCACCGTGGGCGTGGCCAGAAAACTCATTGCCAGCGGCGCCATTCCAGCCGATGATAGCGCCGTGCTCTGCATCACCGGCAACGGGCTTAAAACTCTGGACGCGGTGGCCGGCCATGCCGGTTTCACCCGCGAGATCAAGCCCAGCCTCCGGGAATTTGAGGCCCTGCTGGCCCATGAACAAAAAGTCAATGCGTAATCTGTAAAACCTGATTTATGCCAAAAAAAATCCGAATCCCAACCCCGCTCCGCAAGTTGACCAACAACGAGGAAACCGTCGAGGTCAGCGCCGCCACCGTCGGCGAGGCGATTGCCGAATTGCAGACCCGCTTCCCCGGCATCAAGGAACGCCTGATTGATGAGACCGGCGGCGTCCGCCGCTTCGTCAACGTCTATGTCAACGAGGAAGACATCCGCTTTCTCCAAAACCAGGAAACCGCCCTCAAAGAGGGCGATGAAATGAGCATCATTCCCGCCATTGCCGGCGGATGAGCCGGCGCCTGTCTCCCATTTCCACGGAAAGGCCCCCATGAAAGCAAAAAAACCAACGCCAAAAATCGCCGGTGGAACTCAACCCGCCCAAATGCGCCTCTGGCTGATGTACCCGCCCAAATTCATCACCACCCCGGTGATCTGGGAATTGTCCCGAAAATTCCCCGTCGTCACCAACGTCCGTCAAGCCAGCGTCACCGACGAGATTGGCATCGTCTGCCTCGAATTGAGTGGCCCTCGCGCCCAACTCAAAGCCGCCATCCATTGGCTCGAAGCCAAGGGCATCAAGGTCGAGCCGGCCGAAATTGGGGTCATTGAGAGCTAAGGGTTTCCACTACAACAAAATACACATTTTCTCACATCTCTGCTTGACCGGAAGCCCCGCTGCCGTTATATCCATAACTACTCTACGCACAGTCAGTTAAAACTTATGACAAAGCGTGATCTCGTAATCCGCATTAGCGAAGAAACAGGCCAGGTTCAGCAGAAAGTCCTGGAAGTCGTCCAACGGACTCTTGACCATATCTCCAGCGCTCTCGCCGAGGGAAAAACGGTGGAGTTGCGCAACTTCGGCGTCTTTGAAGTCAAGGTTCGCAAAGCCCGCATTGGCCGCAACCCCAACCAGCCAGAGACCGACGTCCCCATCCCGCAAAGGGCCGTCGTCAAGTTCAAACCCGGCAAGGAAATGAGGGAAGCCGTTTTGAAATCGTCTCCGCCGGTCAAAGCGTAGGACCGCTCCGCCGGGGCTGCTTTTTCGCCGGGCGAAGACCTGTTATTGCCGCAGTCGCCCATGGCAACGCGACTCGCGCAACACGGCGGCGGCGATCCCATGTCTGCCCCCGGCGGACAAAATCAACGCCCGCCAGCCGATTTTGATTCTCATTTGCCCTCGTTTGTGCCTTCTTGGGAGCCTCTGGTATGGAACGATTGCCTGGATTTAGGGATTTTTATCCCGAACCGGTTCCGCACCCCGATTTATGGAGTGCGGACGCCCGCCAGTTTATTTTCCAGCGCTGGCGCGCGACCGCGCGGCGCTACGGCTTCCGCGAGTATGACGGGCCTCCGCTCGAACCACTCGAATTATACACCGTCAAAAGTGGCGCAGAAATTGTCGGCCAACTCTATCACTTCACCGACAAAGGAACCCGTCCTGTCGCGCTTCGCCCCGAAATGACCCCCAGCCTAGCCCGCATGGTCGCCGCCCACCATCGCCATTACAAAAAACCCATCAAGTGGTTCGCCGTCCCCCAGCTTTTTCGCTACGAACGCCAGCAAAAAGGCCGCCTCCGCGAACATTTCCAATTCAACGCCGACATCATCGGAGAACCGAGCCCGGTGGCGGAGTCCGAGCTTTTGGCGCTGCTCATTGATTCCCTGCGCGCCTTCGGTTTGACGGCCGAAGATTTTATCGTCCGTCTCAGCAGCCGGAACGCCTGGCAGGAATTCTATGATGCGCGCGGCGGCAAAACGGAAAATGCGCCAGCGTTCTACCAAGTCATTGACAAACTGGAGAGCAATTCACCCCAAGTAAACCAGGAGGCCGCGGCCTCTCTCGGATTCAAGTTGGAGGAAATCAATGATTTTATAAGCCAAGGGCAGCCCACGGCGGCGTTGGAATCCATTGTCCGCAACCTCCAGGCGCGGGGACTGGGCGCCTTCGCCAAAATTGACTATCACGTCATTCGCGGCCTGGCTTACTACACCGGCGTGGTCTTTGAGGTCTTCGACAAAAAGAGGGAATTCCGCGCCATTGCCGGCGGCGGCCGCTATGACAATCTCATCCACCTCATCAGCGGCGGAAAGGCCGATCTCCCCGCCTTGGGCTTTGGCATGGGCGACGTCGTGCTTCTAGAATTGCTCCAGGCGCGTGGATTGCTCCCCGCGTTGGCCCCGCCCATCGAGCTTTTCTATCTGATCGAGGATGAGACGCTGCGGGAAGATTCGTTGCGGCGCGTGCAACATTGGCGCGATCAAGGCCGCGCCGTGGATTATCCCCTGACGCCCGCCAAGCCGGACAAACAACTCAGGCGCGCCCTGGAATCACAGGCCAGCGCCACGCTTAGACTGGAGCGCACCCCCGATGGCGCGCTGGTGGAAAAATGCAAAAACCTGGCCACCCGCCAGGAAACCTCCCTCAGCTTTTCGGACGCCCCAGGTACACCCGGCACACCTCCCGGAAGACCTGCTCCACCGTGATCTGTTGCATGCAGATGTTGTTTTGACACGGCGACTGCCGATTGTTGTTCGCATTCACGCACGGGCTGCACGAAAGCCCCGCCCACAACGCCACATTGCGCGGCGTGCGCGCCGCGAACAGCGTCGGCGTCTCCGGCCCGAAGAGTGTGATCACGTCAATGGAGGTCAGCGACGCAAAATGGGCCGGCCCGCTGTCATTGGTCACCAGGACTTCGCAGAGCGCATAAAGCACCATCAACTGCCGCAACGTCGTCTTGCCCGCAAGACACGTGCAGCGGGGCGAATGAACCTCGCCCACCAGGCGCTCCACCTCGGCCACTTCTCGCGGACCGCCGGTGAAGCTAATGTGGACTTCGGGGAATTGCGCGAGCAGCCGCCGCGCCAGTTCCACGTAGCGCGCTCCGGGCCATTGCCGTAACGGCACCAGATCGCTCGCGTTGGGATTGAGCAGTATTATGGGCGGGAGCTTCCCGTTTTGGTGCGGCAACATCGCCTCCACCGGAGCCGCCTCGCCGGGCTGCGGCACAAAATGGCGGAAGTCATTCTCTGCCGGCGGCGGCGCCAAATCCAGCGTCGGTAGTTCCGCCGGATCGCACCGCAACGATTCTACCAGCACCTGGAACATCGAGGTGGTGTGCAAGTGCGGATTGTACAAGAGCCGGTGCGTCATCAAATCCCCGCGATACGGCCCGGCGGCGTACCAGGTATGAAATCCCACCCGCGCCCGCGCGCCGCTCAAAAACGTGATGGCCGCCGATCCCCGCGCGAAAAACTCCATGTCAATGGCCGCGTCCAGTTTCAAGCGCCACAACCGCCGCATCGCCCGCAACGTCGTGCTCGCCAGCCCGGTCAAACTCTGCGAATTGAGCGTGATCACATTACCCTCCGGCACCAGCTCCAGCAAATCCAGGATGAATCGGTTTTCCTCAAACACGATGAAATAGACATTCTCGCGCCCGACCATTTGCACCGCCCGGGAAATAGCCGCGATGGCCAGCACCGTGGAGCCTTGTTCCGCCAGTTTCACGAACAGGATGTTCCGCACCCGCGCCGGTCCCGCCGGCAGGCGTCGTGTGAGAATCCGCCGCGCCAGCGTCAGGCAAAAACAGAGCGGCACACCCATCACCCGGTCAATCGTTTGCAGCTTCGGAATATTCACGCGCCCCCAAGACTATACCCCTGAACACGTTTTGCGAGCACAACTGTTCTTCCAGCCGCCACCAAAAACCCCTTGCCCAATTGGATAGCCATGTTAGTTTCCCGCCCAGGCAAACGAAGCCCTTGGCGCAAAGGGCCGTGTCGGTTGACGGCAGGACCGTGATCCGGCCGCGGCGCGCAGCCCAGGCAAAAGCATATCACAAATGAAAAAACACATCTTGGCAAAGTTGGGGTTCTGTGGTCTCGCTCTCCATCTGGCAGTCAGCGGACAAACCGCCTGGGCGGACGACGCGGCCCCCAAAACCGAATTCGAGAAGATCGGATACGCCGTCGGCCTGAATTTAGGCTCATCCATCAAGCAGAACAATCTTCCCGCGGATCCTGATTTCGTTGGCCGGGCCGCCAAGTCCGTTCAGACGGGCGCGCCCGCTCTGCTGACGGACAAAGAGGTGAACGACGTTTTGAAGTTTCTCCCAGCCGGGCCGGCCAACCTGGCTGCCGACGACAAGCGTTTCAAGAATGTCCGCCAGGAAGTCGGCTACGCCGTGGGCGCCAGTTTCGGGAAAAGAATGAAAAGAATGGGCGTGGACTTGGATGTGGACAACCTGGTCAAGGGCCTCAAAGACGCCTTGGCCGGCGGTCCTACTCTGCTCACCACCAACGAAATCAAAGACATTTTGACCAGGCTTCAGGCGGAGTTGCCCGCCAAAAGCCTGAAAGCGGGCCAGGATTTCCTCGAAAAAAACAAGAGCCAGGCCGGCGTCAAGGTCCTGGATGACGGCCTCCAATACAAGGTCATCAACCCTGGCAACGGCCCAAAACCAAAACTCACCGACACCGTGAGTGTAAACTATCGAGGCACATTTTTTGACGGCGACGAGTTTGACGTTTCCCCGCCAGGCAGTCCTATTAAATTCCCTCTGACGGGAGTCATCCCAGGCTGGACCGAGATTTTACAACTCATGCCCACCGGCTCCAAATGGCAGGTTTACATCCCTTCCGACCTGGCTTATGGACCGAGAGGACAGGCGCCCAAGATCAGCCCCAATTCCACCTTGATCTTCGATATAGAGTTGCTCTCCATCGTGCCGCCCGCCTCCGCCGCCCCGCCGACACCCTGACGATTCCCGCATCCAAAGCTTGCATTGCTCGCGGGCTAGAGCGTTTCAACAAAAACTGTAGCTGCATGAGACAAACCAGCCCAAGGCGTCTTGGGGCGTGACGCTGGCCAGAGCCCGGCCGATGGCGGCAATTAAGTCGGCGGGGGTCCGTGCCTC
>Ga0187862_10005764_pt1 | contig 11369 bp, 7 predicted proteins | sample June2016WEW_10_1_FD_133003 | JGI IMG/M metagenome (GOLD analysis project Ga0187862, IMG submission 133003) | Peatland microbial communities from SPRUCE experiment site at the Marcell Experimental Forest, Minnesota, USA - June2016WEW_10_150 | ecosystem: Environmental > Terrestrial > Soil >...
GACTCGAGCACCCGCCTGTCCTGGTCGGGAATTTCCTTTTGCAGACTTATGATCTCTACGTCAAGGCGTGTCAGTGGATCCAGGACTTCCAATCCCACGTCGCGTGTGTGGTTGACGGGTTCGTGCCTGCGGCCCGCCCAGACAAGGCCAATCCTTAGCCTGGTGCGCGGTCCAAGCTGATTTCGCCAGTTTTCAACCTGATCGGCTTTTGCGCTCAAATATGGAACATCCGAGGGGATTGATTCCAGCGTAGTGCCAAATGCCAGGGGCAGGCTCATCAATGGACAATTGAAATTGTGGGGAGGCAATGCGTCTCCGAAGGTGATAATCGACACGGGGCAATCGAGTGTCTCAGCCAATGACCGCAATGGGGATGGTACACGAAGAATCGTCAGCCCTGCAGTTTGAGCTACTAGCGGCACATAGCGCAAAAACTGAATCGTGTCCCCAAATCCTTGCTCAGCCCAGAGCAGAATAGTTTTGTCGGCCAGACTCTCTTCTCCGAGCCATAAAGGCTCGGATGATCTCAATTTGACAGCTTTTATTTGAGGGTATTCCCACCTCGATTCATACTCTTGAAACCCCCTTTTAAAATCTCCCATGGCCAACCAGCAATGACTTTGTTCCATCTTTGCTTCAGCTAAGTCGGGTTTGTATGCCAATGCCTGACCATAGCTTTCCAGGGCTTCATCCATGCGGGCAAGCTGTTGCAGGACATTGGCCCGGTTAAATAATAAGGACCCATTGCGCGGCGCCAGTTCCAGGGCACGATTATAACTCTCAAGGGCGTCTTCGGGTTTATCGAGGCATAATAACGAATTTCCACGCTTGTTTAAACCGTCTACAACATTGCCTACGTATATTTCCAAAGCCAGGTTATAAGCATACACAGCATGGTCATAACGGTGCAGGCGCTGCAGAATATCGCCTCGCTTGAGAAGCACTTCTGGATTTGCACGGTTCTCTGCAAGAATTCGGTCATAGCTTGCCAATGCATGCCTTAGACAGTTATCACGTAACTCGCGTACTTGGGAGTTACTAATATGCTTCAAAAAAAGATCGAAGCATTCGATCGATTCTTCGTATCGGGCTAATTCGAACAGCACAATTCCTTTTTCCACGAGCACCGGGAAAAACTTGGGATCAATGCTGATTGCTTCGTCGAGGCGCCTCAGAGCTTCTTCATGACGCTTCTCCTGGCGAAGAGACATGCTCCTGGCTATCAGGCCGGTTATTTTTTGAGCTTCCGGATGATTCGGCATTGCTTGTATTGTGTTTGTCATGGCCGTTTTCTTCAGGGCTTGCATGCGGGATATCCGCGAGCGCGACCCGACGCCCAAGCGCTAAGCCGGAACAATGCATCAGCCGGTCGCCAAGCGCAGTTGGAGCCGGGTTCCACCGGCAAGGCTGTTCGAATACCCGGGAGGCCTGCTCTGTTCTCCCGCATTCCATCAAACCCGCATGCTGTATAGATACGCCGATAAGCGGGTTTGAGCACCTCGAGCCATATTATCATACCCCCAAAGTGACCATTTTAAACCAAATTCTCTTTTTGCTTCAAGATTCGATTGGAAAGCCGAAGTAAAATCGAATCTCCTTTAGCCCCCCGGGCGTGAAATCGAAGAAAAGATGAGGAGCCCCCGGGTTCTTTGAACCGATTTCCACGTGCCTAAGAAAAAGCATCGACTTCATCCCGATTGAGGTCTCGCGCCTACGGTACTGTATGAAAAAGCCTACAGGCCAAGTGTAGTTTGAAACAGGAACATGGCAGGGATTTCTTACATTTCTGTAATTGGTAATTCGCGTCGTGAGGCCAGCGGCCATTTTGCGAAGCCTCTGGGAGATATCCCCAGTCGCCGCTGCCTTCAACCTTAGCGCCAGAGCTTATTAGACAGTAATTGGTATCGCTTTTGCACTCTTCCAGGCGCGGAACAGTCCTTCCAGCAAACATAGAACATAGGAAAGACAAGGAACAGCGCAACCGGTCCCGGAAATAGGCCGAGTGGTGAGGTGCGGCCGCAGGTTGGGAGGCGGACCGGTTTGCCCTGAAGGCCCGCTGAGAGCGGACTCGCCAAAGCTTTCCATATCTGCCGATGGGCAAGGGTACCAATATGTCACGCTTCTTTACCTTCGCAAAAATCAGTTTACAGAGGACATCTCGTTTGGGTTTGAGTTTCATTCTCGCCCTGGCTCTTGTTTCGACGCTTTTTGCGCAGCAGTGCTATGCCGCCCAGGCCAATATCGAATGGAACTCTGATGCAAGTCCGACGGTTGCGGGCTACGACGTGTATTATGGTCTATCGACCGGGAACTACACAACCACCGTAAACGCGGGCAACAACACGAGCACCACGCTGCAAAATCTGTCTTCGCCGACCTACTACATTGCCCTGACCGCCTATGACAGCAACAACGACCAGAGCGGATTCTCGCCGGAACTGGTCATTGATTTACTGACCGCGTCCGCTGGAGCGGGCGGAACGATAGCGCCAAGCGGCAGTTTTTTCCAGAGCCAGGGTTCAAGCCAAACCTTTACCGTCGCTCCTTCTGCCGGCTACCAGGTATCCTCTGTGGTGGTTGACGGGACCTCGGTTGGTGCAGTCAGCACCTACACGTTTTCCAATATCACGGCCAGCCATACCATCTTAGCCACTTTTTCAGCTCAAACTACTCAATACACCATTGCGGCATCTGCAGGATCAAACGGGTCCATCTCTCCTTCGGGTTCCGTCGCAGTGAACTCCGGGGCAAACCAAACATTTGCGATCACTCCGGCTACCGGCTACCAGGTATCCTCTGTGGTGGTTGACGGGACCTCGATTGGTGCAGTCAGCACCTACACTTTTTCCAATGTCACAGCCAACCACACCATCTCGGCAACATTCGCCATAAACACTTACACCATAGCGGCATCTGCAGGTTCGAACGGGTCCATCTCTCCTTCTGGTTCCGTTGCGGTGAACTACGGGGCAAGCCAAACCTTTACGATCGCTCCGGCTACCGGCTACCAGGTATCCTCTGTGGTGGTTGACGGGACCTCAGTTGGTGCAGTCAGCACCTACACGTTTTCCAGTGTCAAAGCCAACCACACCATCTCGGCGACATTCGCCATAAATACTTACACCATTGCGGCATCTGCAGGATCAAACGGGTCCATCTCCCCTTCGGGTTCCGTCGCGGTGAACTACGGGGCAAGCCAGACCTTTACGATCGCTCCGGCTACCGGCTACCAGGTATCCTCTGTGGTGGTTGACGGGACCTCGGTTGGCGCGGTCACCACCTACACGTTTTCCAGTGTCAAAGCCAACCACACCATCTCGGCGACATTGGCCATAAATACTTATACGATTGCGGCATCTGCAGGATCAAACGGGTCCATCTCCCCTTCGGGTTCCGTCGCGGTGAACTCCGGGGCAAGCCAGACCTTTACGATCGCTCCTGCTACCGCTTACCAGGTATCCTCTGTGGTGGTTGACGGGACCTCGGTTGGCGCAGTCAGCACCTACACGTTTTCCAATGTCATTACCAACCACACCATTTCGGCAACATTTGTTGTAGACCCTTTCACAATTACACCTACCGCCGGGCCCAACGGGACGATTTCCCCTGCCGCTCCTGTCTCTGTAAACTACGGGGCGAGCCAAACCTTTACGATCGCTCCTGCTACCGCTTACCAGGTATCCTCTGTGGTGGTTGACGGGACCTCGGTTGGCGCAGTCACCACCTACACTTTTTCCAGTGTCAAAGCCAACCACACCATTTCGGCAACATTTGCTGTAGACCCTTTCACAATTACACCTACCGCCGGGCCCAACGGGACGATTTCCCCTGCCGCTCCTGTCTCTGTAAACTATGGGGCGAGCCAAACCTTTACGATCGCTCCGGCTAGCGGCTACCAGGTATCCTCTGTGCTGGTAGATGGAGCCTCGGTTGGCGCGGTCACCACCTATAAGTTTTCCAATGTCACCGCCGCCCATACCATTTCGGCGAGCTTTGCGACCGCAAACCCGGCACCCGTCGCCGACGCCGGCCCCAATCAATACCATGGCAGATGGGTTAGGGCGACGCTCAACGGCTCAAATTCCACCGACGCGGGCGGTCCCGGGATAGCGTCTTATCTGTGGACCCAGACCGGTGGGACGTCGGTAAGGCTCTCGAATCCTTCTGCCGCCCAACCGACTTTTACGGTTCCCGGGCGAAGCGGAGCGCTGACCTTTCAACTGACCGTAAAAGACGTGAACGGCCTTCAGTCAACCGACACCTGCATCGTCAACGTGGTAACGAACGCGATGCCGCCCGTCGCCAATGCCGGTCCTGACCAAACAGTCAACGAAGGGACTACGGTCACACTCAGCGGGTTGAATTCTACAGATCCCAATAGGGCCGCTCTTTCATATCTCTGGCAGCAGATTGACGGGCCCGCGGTGACTCTTTCCAACCCGGCATCGGCTCAGCCCGATTTTGCAGCGCCTCAGGTTGTGTCAGGCGCCGTATCCATGAGGTTTAAACTGACTGTAACCGATACTTATGGATTGCAATCCACCGACACCTGTTTTGTGAATGTCACCCTGAGTGATGCGGCGCCGGAGGCTCTTGCGGGAGCAACTCAAACAGTTGCGCCGGGCGCCGTCGTAACTCTTAACGGGGCAAGTTCAACGGATTCAGGGGTCGGCATCGCCTCGTACAGGTGGCACCAGACCACGGGGAGCCCCTATACCCTGTCTAATCCTACGTCGGTAACCCCGGATTTTACAGCAACAAACGGAGGGAATTTTGGCAATCAGTTGAAATTCATGTTGATCGTGCAAGGCACTGACGGCATGAGATCAAGGACAACTCAAATTGTAAACGTGGAGTAACAAAACTTCCATTCCGAGCAGAACGAGGGGGATCAGGCAATGGTCCCCCTCGACTATTAATTTGCGCATATGGTTGGGTGGAACGCAGGATAAATTTTTCAGTCCCTCATGCATTACCCGGGGTAAAAGACATTGCGAGGAAGAGGCTTCGGACTGTATATCCAACACAGTCCTCCTGTTTTGGAAATGCAATTCTTCCAGCTAGTGTGCATCCCCGGCCAAAAAAGGACCTGGAGTAAACTGACCGAGCTTAAAGCCGGTTCCCATTACCAGCATTGGAGAAATACCCCCGGTGGGAGAAATACCCCCGGTGCTGAATGCCTTGGGATTTAAAACAAGATATTGAAGAAGGAGGCCTTGGAGGCCCTTACGGTCTTTTTTCTTAATCAGCTTTTGAATCTTTTAGCATGGTATTTTTCGCTAAGAAATTCCATTAACGGACACTAGTGTTGCTCACCTAAATCAGGTTGTACTAAGCGACAAGCGGTTCGCCGGTATATGTCCATTTGAATGGGTGCGCATAGGTTTCGTTGTACCGATTGATGTTAGTACATGCGAACGACATCACCCGCACTCTTTCTCCAGGGGTAGTCTCCGCTGGTCTGCCTCTGCGAGGTCGATCTTTCCGGCCTTCAACGCGCTTATCAAAAAAGCGGTTGCGCTATTATATACAGGTCTGCCAGTCAAGGCCGAACTCAGAAGCAATTTCCTTAAGAGTCATACCCGGAGACGATTTTTGGAAAATTAGCAGAGGATTTCCATCATGTGCGGGGCGATGATTACGCCCGGATTATTTCCTTGACATTGCGGGCTGCACTGGGTCAAAATCCTGTGTGATAAGCTGTGGGTGTCTCACAAAAGGGGCATAAGGGAAAACGGTGCAAAACCGTTGCGGACCCGCCGCTGTGATCGGGGACGAAAGCCGTAAGCATGCCACTGTCCGATGGGGTGGGAAGGCTCGGCGAGTAGAGTGATCCGAGAGCCAGAAGACCTGCCCATAGCTTCATAGCTGCACGTGCTCCCGCGGATTGGAGCCCGAGTTGGATTAGCCGAGGATAAAAACGGATTCCCGGACCAGTGCTTGTGGTCCGGTTTTTTTTGGCGCAACCGGATTCTACTGGAATTGGGAAGATTGGGAGAGTGGCATGGCCAATGGTGAGACTTTTGAGTCGAGAAAGAAAGCAGCCGGCCCTGACGAGGCTGTAATACTTATGGGTCATGGAAGCCGAGTGCCGGAAGCAGGGAGGGATATGGAGAGGGTGGCTGCCCGTCTTCGACAGAAATACGGTTATCCGCTTGTCGAAGTGTGTTTCATGTCAAGGATCGGACCCCACTTTCCGGAGGTCTTTGAAAAATGCGTCAACCTTGGAGCGACGAAGGTGCTGGTAATTCCCTATTTTTTGCATTCAGGGTTGCATCTGGTTCGCGACCTTCCTGAAATGCTTCAAGAGCAGGCGCAACGGTTTCCCGCTGTTATCCTTCAAATGGGACGGGGGTTCGGGTTCGATGAACTGCTGGTTGACCTGGTGCAAACAAGGATCCAGGAGACCAGGAGCTTCAAGGACGTAAGGCAAATAGTGCTTCCCCCGAAGGAAATGTACCCTGTCCCATCAGGGCAGTGCGAGTTCGTGCCCATGCCTCCGGACGAGGCTGCAAAATATCGCACCCTTGTTACATGTGCACACTGTGATGCTCGGCTGCGTTTGGAGGACGCTGTTCGTTACGAACACAGACTGCTTTACGCAGAGCACTACCATTGCCGCGGATGCGATCCCAAAGGCGTGTGGGATTGTATGGGCAATGACACTGACATGGAGGTCCATTGAAAGCCAGGCGCCGCTCCATCACAATAATTTTTGTATTGACGTCACTGCTCGTGCTGCAGGACGTTCCAGCTTTCGCGATGCACATATCCGAGGGAATTCTGCCGGCGCAGTGGGCAATACTGTGGTTTGCGGTGTCTGCGCCGTTTCTTTTTCTAGGGTTGCGCGAGTTGCGCTTGCGCGGCAGTCAGGATTTGCACCTCAAGCCCATGGTCGGATTGGTAGGGGCGGCAGTATTCATAATATCCTGCATGCCGATTCCGGTACCTACTGCGGGTTCCTGTTCGCATCCCTGCGGGACGGGTATTGCAGCCATTTTTATCGGCCCGTTGCTCACGGTTGTAGTGGCCAGCGTCGCGCTGGTGCTGCAGGCCCTGTTCCTGGCGCATGGAGGGCTTACCACTCTTGGCGCTAATCTTGCCTCAATGGGGGTCGCCGGCGCCTTCACAGGGTATTGCTCATTTATTTTGATCAGGCGGCTGTCCGGCAGATGGTGGGTTGCTGCTTTCCTTGCGGGCCTTCTATCGGATTGGGCCACATATAGTCTCACTTCTCTGCAACTTGCTGCCGCTCTCCACGGCACTGCTCCACTAGGTAAATTTTTTCTGACCGTGCTTCTTGCGTTCGTGCCTACTCAGGTTCCGCTGGGAATTGTTGAGGGATTCCTGTGTGTAGGCGCCTACAGGTTCATACTGACACGCAGGCCCGAATTGCTTAAAATCTTTGCGGTTTAGGTGCATTTATGAAAATAGCGCTTGCAGGCGGCCTTATCTTTTTCCTGGCTCTAGGCATGTATATCGGCCTGCGAATCTCTGAGTGCAAATGGGCCGGGGTCGATGAGTCGGTTGTAGAGAAGTTCGCGATAGAGGCAAACCGCCCTCCGCAGCAGCCTCTGATCAATATAGAACGCGGGGACTTGCCTCTCTTGCTGTTTCTATTGGCGGGAACAGCGGGCGGTTTTATCGCCGGTTATCATTTTCGAGGTTTATTTCCCCCAAAGGATAAAGGCTAACGCCTTGCAGCCGGTATTCGAGCTTTTCTCGGACATATTTGCATATCGGGACAACGTTCTGACCCGTGTTGATCCTCGCGTAAAGCTCGTGCTGGCCGTTCAGGCGATCATCGGTGTTATAATATCCACAGGCTTTGCGTTTCCGCCCGCAGTATTTGCAGCGAGTCTGACCGCAATGTTTGCGATCCGAATGCCCGCCAGACTGATTTTGGTCAGACTTGCGGCCCCTTTGGGAATTGTTCTTGTCGTAATCCTGCTGCAGTCGCTTTTCGTTGGTTCCACTCTGCTTTTGAGCATCTCCCTGTTTGGGTGGAAGATAGAAGTGATGCAAGAGGGCGCCCTGCACGGGGCTTTGCTTGGGACGCGCGTTCTGGGAGCAGTTAGCGTACTGCTGCTTTTGAGTTCTACCACAAGGGCGCATCAGATCTTTCATGCCCTGCGCTGGTTCGGTGTCCCAAAAGGCTGGGTGGAGGTGGGCATGCTCATGTACCGCTATATTTTCATGCTCCTGGATCAGGCTGCCGATGTCATGGACGCCCAAAGGGTGCGGCTCGGGTATGCCAGCCTCAGGCGTTCTTTATCATCTGCAGGAGTATTGGCGGGAACAGTTATCAAAGTTGCAATGGACCAGGGGATTCGCACCTATGAGGCCATGGAGCTGCGAGGGTACAAAGGCTACATGCCTTTTAGCGCTCTGCCGAGTATTTCCTCGAAAGATCTCTGGATTTTGTGCCTTACCTCGGGAGCGCTGGTGATTGCATACATCCGGCTGGAGTGGGGTGCTTTATGAAAGAAGTTCCCATGGCCGTTGAGGCGTCAGGTGTATGCTTTACCTATGAGGAAGGAACGCAGGCGCTTACGGAAGTCGACTTTCGGGTCAGAGAGGGCGAGTTTGTGGCAATGCTTGCCTCCAATGGCTCGGGAAAGACCACTCTCATAAAGGTGCTTGTCGGCCTTCTTAAGCCACAGAAAGGACAGGTTCGCATTGCCGGACACGAGATCTGCGGCACTGCGCCCAGAGAGCTCTATCAGCGTATCGGGCTGGTTTTTCAGAATCCAAACGATCAGCTTTTCGCTGCCACGGTGGAAGAAGATGTGGCCTTCGGCCCAAGGAACCTGGACCTACTCGAGCCGGAGGTCGAACGGCGGGTTTCTGAGGCGCTTGAATCAGTGGCGGCAACTGATTTGCGGCATAGAGCCATCCATCATTTGAGCTTTGGAGAGCAAAAGCGTGTCGCTATGGCCGGTGTGCTCGCCATGAAGCCTGCGATTTTGATCCTCGATGAACCCACCTCCGGGTTGGACCCTGCCGGGGAAGAAACGATGATGCGGCTCCTGAACAGGCTCAATCGCCGGCAGGGGATTACAGTCATTCTTGCAACCCATCTTGTAGACATGCTGCCCCTTTTTGCAGATCGAATCTATGTTCTGAACAGGGGACGGGTTCTAAGCCATGGACCGGCGGAAAAGGTGTTTGGCGATTATGATATGCTTGATAGAGCAGGGCTGCGTTTACCCTATATCTCCACCCTGCTGCACGAGATGAAACGCTATGACGGCGTGCCGATTAATGGTCTGCCGCTGACAGTCGGCGAGGCACGAAAGCGCCTCATGGAACTGATACCCGAAGAGCTTATCGTCAAGCGTATCGAACAAATATAGGAGAAGATTTTGTTACAGGCGGGGAAAAAATCGCCATGAAATTCGGGGTCCTTTATGGAATAGGAGTTGGGCCCGGCGATCCCGAATTGATGACCTTGAAAGGGGCCAGAGTTCTTGAAGGGTGCCGGCATGTTTTCGTTCCAAAGGCACGGAGCGAAAACGGGAGCATTGCCCTTGCTATTGCAGATCGGTACCTGAGAGCCGATTGCCGGATTCACGAACTGGTTTTCCCTATGAGCGCCGACAGCGGGGAGCTATCGCGGCATTGGACGCAAGCAGCCCGGAGTGTTTCGGACGTGGTCGGCATGGGCGAGGATGCCTGCTTCCTGACTCTGGGTGATCCCCTGCTGTACTCCACCTACATATATCTCGTCAGATCCTTGCGCGAACAACTGCCCGGACTCGATGTGGTCACCGTTCCGGGAATCACGGCATTCAGCGCAGCGGCTGCTCTGGCTGAATTTCCCATAGGTGAAGGCAAGGAACGGGTGGTGATTATCCCTGCTTCCGATGACCTCGATGTAATAGGAAAGGCGCTTACCGGGGCAGGGACACTAGTCCTGATGAAGGTCGGCAGGCGACTCGATAAGGTCCTTGATTTCATCGAACAAGCCGGTTTTCTGGACCGCGCGGTATATGTGGCGCGAGCCGGGCTCGAGGGCCAGCAGGTCGAGGTCAACCTGCGCAAACTGCGGCAGCAAAAGCAGGAGGCGGATTACCTGTCCATCCTGCTTGTGCATACAGGGGTTTGAAATTCGTTCGCTTGACAAGATGCAGACATTCTTATATAGAGCACGCTAAGCAGGTTTGGCATCCGAGTGTTGGCCCATCCAGGCCATAAAAGGGAAACCCGGTGAAATTCCGGTACGGACCCGCCGCTGTAATCGGGGACGAACGCCGCACGAAGCCACTGCCCTTTTTCAATTGGACGGGAAGGCGCGGCTTGTAGGACGATCCGAGAGTCAGAAGACCTAACATTCGGTGTGCACCTGGGGAGATGGTAAATCCTCGGCGCGAGTTATTGTGCGCTTGGGGATTTTTTTTTGCCCCTTTCGCGAAACGAAACATTCCCGTGCATCCGGACGACAGATGCGGGGATAAAGCTGGGAGACAGACCATGGCTACGCAAGTTGAACTAGCAACAAAGGGAATTCTTACCGACGTTATGCGGGAGGTCGCTTCTCAGGAAGGACTGGAGGAGCAATTAATTCTGCAGAGGATCGCCGAAGGCCAGATCGTGGTCCCGCTCAATACGAACCGTCCCGGCCGGGTCGTTGGCATTGGAATGGGACTTCGCTCAAAAGTCAATGCCAGCATTGGCACATCGACCGACATCGTGGATATCGGGGCCGAAGTTCGAAAAGCCCGGGCTGCCGAGTCAGCCGGGGCCGACACGCTCATGGAGCTTTCCGTTGGCGGGGACCTAGATAAGGTTCGCCGGGAGGTCCTTGCGGCCGTTACTCTTCCGGTAGGAAACGTACCCCTTTACCAGGCCTTTTGTGAAGCCACACGCCGTTACGGAGACCCGAACAAGCTCGATGAAGAACTGCTTTTCGATCTCATCGAGAAACAGTGCGCAGACGGGATCTCCTTTATGGCAATCCACTGCGGGATCAATCTTTACACAATCGAACGACTGGAGCGGCAGGGATACCGCTATGGAGGACTGGTGAGCAAAGGCGGCACCTCCATGGTCGCCTGGATGCAAAAGAACAAACGCGAAAACCCACTTTACGCCAGGTTCGACCGTGTGGTGGAGATTTTAAAAAAATATGACGTGGTCCTCTCCCTTGGCAACGGATTGAGATCGGGAGCGATTTGGGATTCTTTCGACCGCGCCATGGTCCAGGAGCTTCTGATCAACTGCGAACTGGCTGAGATCGGCCGCAAAATGGGCTGTCAGATGATGGTGGAAGGTCCGGGACACGTACCGATTGACGAAATCGAAGCAAACATCATTCTGCAAAAAAGAATGAGCAACAACGCCCCCTACTACATGCTCGGGCCGATTCC
>Ga0187862_10005769_pt1 | contig 11365 bp, 15 predicted proteins | sample June2016WEW_10_1_FD_133003 | JGI IMG/M metagenome (GOLD analysis project Ga0187862, IMG submission 133003) | Peatland microbial communities from SPRUCE experiment site at the Marcell Experimental Forest, Minnesota, USA - June2016WEW_10_150 | ecosystem: Environmental > Terrestrial > Soil >...
AAATGTTGAATCGAAGATGATGGCTGGTGCATAACGCATAACTTTTGGATATGTTGACTTCTGGCACCGGCTCTTCTACGCGGTCACGCTTGCTCCAATCTGTAAGATCAGCAAGAACTCAACCTGGTTGAAACGTTCCCCCATTTATCGTGGCTGGCCTTCGGCTTTCAGCGTGATGAATAGGGATTGCTGGAACGGTGATGAAAAAATAAAAAAAACTGGCCGCCAAATTCGTTCCGGCGAGCAGTCCTTTCAGGATCATCTTGTCGAATTTGAGGGATTTCTATTTGACCTTTTCGCTGAGGGTCTGCCTGCTTTGAACTTGCAACTGATCAGCCCAATGTAGATTCAAAGCTCATTCTCTTCTGCAGACTCACTGGACCAGACATCATTCCAACTCCACTTCCTCCGATTGAGAAGGATTTTTCTTTCTCTGCGCCTTCTTGCCCGATTTGCTGATTGGGCCATTCCGAAATACTGAGAAAAGACACTCTTGGCCTTTCAAAGCTTCCCTAGCCTGATCCAGTTCCAAAATGTTTAGGCCTGTCAGGACTTTGATTTCATCATCTGATGGAGCTTTGTAGTAACAATATTCGTGAATCAGATTCGCTATAAGCACCTTGAACGAATTGTCCGTTATGTTTGTTGCTTCGCATTCCAGTAGCAAATCACAGATTTTAAAGAAGAGTTTTGAAGCTCTAGGTTGCTCCTCAATTAGCCGTGAATAAATCTGGACCTCCGAAACAACCGCACTCCTAAATTCATGGCTTGTTTGATTACCAGCAGAATCAACCATAATAATGTGAATTCTGTCCAAGAAAGGATCGCTTTGAGGATTTTTCATTTTCACCATGTTTTTGCTCCATCAATTTGTCCCTGCCGTAAACGGCAAAGCTAATGATCAGCGGTCCCCCGATCTGTTTGTTACCCAGATATTTGCCCCGTCAAAGGCTACATATATCCTATATCCTCCCTAATCAAACACGCAAGTGGAAAGGCTTATCAGACCATTTTGGGAAGAACACCATTCTCCGTAGTTGATTGCCTCGTTTCCTCCCCCGTGTTCAAGGAACTCAGGCGAAAATTATGCGATAGTAACGGGCCATAGGCGCTGAAAAGCTCGGAGTACTCGATGCTCGGGTCGCTCACGCATGATGAGATGATAGTTGAGGTAAAGGAGGCCCCCCGGCCCCATGGTCGAAAGGGAAAGACTTGGGGGGAGTTTTGCTTTTAGTAAGGCTTATACTCTCTCATGAAGACTTTACGGTTATTTTTCTCGGCTTTGCAGCCTCAGCCTTTGGCATCACCAGCTTAAGCACGCCATCTTTCATCGATGCCTGAATCTTCGCACGGTCGATGTCGCTGGAGAGAGTAAACTGTCTGTAGTAATCGCCGAACGTATACTCTTTGAAGAGCACCTTGCCCTTCTCCTCGTGCTCGGGCACAGTTCCCCGGATTGTTAGCTGGTCGGAATCCAGGTCTATGTCAAGGTTCTCGCTCGGGACGCCCGGCATGTCGGCAACCAGTGTCAGGGCATTTTCCGATTCATATATGTCTACGGCCGGGATAAAAACCGGGACGTTGCGCGTGCTTTCTCCGGTTGCCTGCGCCTCCTTTTTTTCCTCAATCTGCAAATCCGTGTCAGCCATAATAAACCTCCTCTTCCAACGGTTCGCTATTCGCTTTTGATGGCTATTTTATGAAGTTTAACATGCTCGGCCTTGGGCAGAACGAGCTTCAGCATGCCATTTTTGCATTCGGCCTGGATAGCTTCAGGATTCACGTCATTCGGCAGAGTGAGCGCCTTTCGGAAACTTCCCCACTTGCGTTCCCTGCGGTGGTAACAGACGTCCTGCGTCTCTTCGGGCTTGCATTCGCCACTCAACGTAAGGGTCCTGCCAACAACCGAGATGTCCAAGTCTTCAGCTTTGATTCCCGGGATTTCAGCTTCAACGTAAATAGTGTCCCCATCCTCGGTTACGATAAGCGGCGGAAATACGCCCGAAGATGTTGGACTGGAAACCCCTCCGGTAAAACCTGAGAGAAGCCGGTCCATTTGCCTGCGAGCTCTCTCAAAGTCTTGCAGAGCGCCGGGGATATCTGGCCAGCGCGAGTTTGGGTACCTGAAAATGGCCATGATCAACCTCCTGTTGATTGTTGAACGATACTGTTTAGCAGCCACAAGCTAAGACTGCTAATTAATCGTGTCAACATTCCCTCAAAGACCGCTAGCATAATTTTTGTCCGGTGGCGGACTGACATGATCAGCTAGCGGCGCAAAAAATGAGACTGGTTTTAGCAACTTCAGGGCCACCACCATCCCCACCGTTGATAGCTCCTCTGCTCAATGCTGGCTGGAGTTACGAGAGCCAATATTCAAGTTCTTCAATTAATGGGCATAAACGCAAAGAGGTGAATCGGGCAAGGGTTGAAAACCAGAATGAAAGGCTTTGAGCGGGATCTACCGGCTACTTTCGACTCTGGTTCAAGGGACAGCCGCAGACATCACAAAAAAAGCACTTTGTCTGCTTCCACAAAGATTGCTGGGTGTGGGAGCTCGGATCATAGGAACGGTGCATGACGAAATCATTCTGGAGGTAGCTGAGGAGAAGGCAAATGATGCGGCCGCAATTCTGGAAAGGACAATGATCGAAGCGGGTAAAGCTTATCTTTCCAAAGTTCCGGTTGAAGTGGAGGTTACGATTGGGGAGACATGGGCAGAGAAGTAGACAAAGCAAGTCAGGATAAAAATCGACAGGATCACTTATTCTTCGTCCGCTGGTCTGTCAAAGGTCGCACAGAGCGTGATTCCATTGTAAATCCCTCCCCGCAACATGCATCATTCCGCATAATGAGAAAAAACAGTTTTATTTGGTACCAGTCTTATTCTGGATGTTGCTTGGCGTAAACTCGGAATCATCGGATTCTGAAATTCGTTCCCAAATTCCTCCTGAACATCGTAAACACAGTTTAGGTTCATCTATGCATGTCTCGTCGCCATCCTGGAAAATCTCACCTAATTCGCAACTTTTCTCTTCCATGTTTTTGCTCCATTGGTCGTTTAGCCCCGCAACGCTGTATCGCGCGCAGAGCGGAGTTTTCATTAAAGAATGATAAGCACAGAAACCGATTGAGTCCGTAAAACCTCAACAGATTTCCATCTAAGTGATGCCAGTGACTACTCTCTATTCAATCTTCCAGTTCAAGCGACAGGCGCCGATGGTTTCAAACGGGGCACTGATCAATGTTTCCTAGAAATTGAACAGCCTTGATGCCCGTATGTTCATTCCATTTCCTAAATATCTGAAGCGAGATCATGTGGATCTGCTGAACGCCACCTCGACCATGAAACTGCCATGAGCCGTTTCGAATGGAACGGCAAGGCGTGGTCCGTTTGCAATATGCATTATCGTGTGTCCCTTTCCACCAACTATTGTCGGTATTCCAGCCTGGAGAACGAATCCATCCACGGCGAGTCGCCTTCTGGCATCTCCGCAGATCATGTTGGTAAGTTCCCCTACGGCATCCCTCACCTCATGATTCAACTCAGTGAACGGCACTCCCAAAAGGTTCGATGCAATGTCTTTGGTACATTGCTCAGTGAAAATTAAAGCCATAGACCCTTGGGCCGCGCCGGTGATCCCAATGATCGCGGAAACATCTCCAATAGCAATATCATCCTTCTTTAGAAAGGGCTTACCAGGTTTGGCATCGACTTGAGCCATTGTTTTCAGCACATGCATGGCCGCGGCAAGGAAGGGATTAATCATTTTCACATCCATCGTCTACTCTCCATTACTGACCCTGAGGAATAATCTTGGCGAGTTTTTCTGCGAACACCTCCGGACTAAAGGGCTTGACAACATAGTTGCTGACCTTGGCCTGGATCGCCTTGATAATATTTTCTTTTTTGGTCTCGGCGGTAACCATCATAAAGGGAATGCCTTTAAGCCGTTCATCAGCTCGCACTCGATTTAGCAGCTCGAGCCCGTCCATCGTTGGCATGTTCCAGTCTGAGACAATCAGGTCAACTTTATTGGACTTCAAAAGCCTGAGCGCCTCGACGCCATTTTCGGCTTCAATTATCTCTTTGAATTGCAGATCTTTCAGAATTTTTCGTAGGATGCGTCGCATTGTAGAAAAGTCGTCCACAACCATAGCCACCAAGTCCTTGTATGCCACTGGGCCTGATCCTTTCCTGCTATTTATTCACTCCAGAAGGGTCCAAATCACAAGGTGCGGAGTCAAATTCTGCCCAAAAAACCTCTTGGAACACGCTGAATGCCTAGAATGGTTATCGGAAGGATCATTCACCCACTGAAGCGTTTTTGCTGCATATCGTGTATGAACAGAGGCTTTTGCCTGAAATCCGATTCAAATTAGAACCCAGAGTAGGTGAGCTTTGTGGGTGATGACATTTAGTGCGACAGCCGGATTGCCAATCTACTTCCGAAAAACCTGAAACTCATACCCGCACTTCGAGCACCTCTTCTCAAAAATCTTAACCGTCGGAACTCCCAGAATCCTCCCCACCCACGCGACAACGTTGGTAAAAGATAGCTTTGATTTCACATTCTCGCTTCTACATTCTGGACACTTCGCTTTTGCTCGTGGATCTTGCATAATCATGGCTGGATCTCCCCTTTGCTGAATGATAACGTTTCCGTTGCCGATCTGAGTTTCGACCAGTTGGATGAAAGTAGATGGTGGATCAAATTATCTCTGTATATTGATATATTTAGGCAGGAAGCATCATTTCAGCGGAAGAGGTCCGGTCGAGTGAGTCTGCGTGAAGAAAATCAGCTCGGAATTTACGTTGACGCTAACCAATGTGAGATCATTGGCAGAGGACGGTATAATGGATCGGATGTGCGCGATCCGGATGGGCAGCCCATGAAAGTTCACAGATGTGACGGACGTGGAAAGGTTTATCACCTTGGCGTGAAGTCAATGACCAGGAGAGGAAGGTTGAATTAGCATTATACAACCCTGCCATTTGTCATTGGCGGCATGTACACCAAAATTAATCATAGCCAGCGATGCAGAAAATTATTTGGTGGCGGGTCACACGACAGGCTGGCCAACGAGGCGGGTGTTTCCACCAGTTCAACAAGTTTTTGCCTCCTCAGAGGTAACAATCGCTCAGCTTGGGGTCGCGCATAAGTAACTGCATTTACAGTGGTCAGTATCATTTTGGGGTATATTTAATCATCATTCTATACCCCTCAAAACCCTTCTTGACATGGTTCAAGTTTCCCAAATATACAGGCAGATACGACCCGTTGTCGCATATCATAATGGCCTATCGTAATGACCAAAGTTGAATCCTGGCGCGTGTTAGCCAAGATTTTGCGTTAACCTGCCTGAGTTAACCACCGAACAATGGCTTTGGCAGATGGTTCAGGTTAGTAGAGAGGGCTATGACCTGCAGAATTGACATCTCTATGACTTTGCTCTTTTCGGTCTTGCTAATGCTCTGTAGTCTCTGCAGTCCTGTGCAGGCGAGGCTTTTCGAGAACGCCAGTTCGATTGGGACACTCGATTTCGAGCTTGACGGCTATGGTTCGGAGCTCGGCACCCTCACCTCATCGGGATGCACTGAGGGCCAAGGCTACAGATGGCGCGAATACTATCTTTATGACGGTTCCCCCTCTAATCAGGTAATGAGTTATCGGGTGACTGAAACCCCGGCGCAATCCGAAACGCCAAATACATGGGTGGTTTTCAACAGTCTGGAACAACAGAGCAACCATATATATGAGTTCGTCCTAAACGGGCAATTCTATTTTTATTTTCATTACCCCAATCCGGGTGACGTAAGCTTAACAATTAACTATTGGGGTTCCAGCGGCGAGAATATTCAGATCTTGATTCACTTCGTCTACGACGCCGATTACTTTAACAGCATTTTTCCCCACTCGCACCTGCTGGGCGGACAACGTCATAACATAAACACCATGTTTCTCCACAACACTGCGCAGCCTGGACAGCCCAGGCTGACATATCGCCAGACTAGCGGTTCCGGCCCTGGAGCGATGAGTAAATTCGGGACCCCCCGATACTGGGTAAATTCTGCTGCCCTGAACCTGGTAGTCGAGGACTCCGATTTTTCCTACAGGGGACTCGGACCGGATGTGGTCATGACCCGCACCTACAATGCCGACCCTTCGGATGTAGGCATGTTTGGGAATGGGTGGCATTTTCATGTTGCATCGGCTTTCCTCTCGCCTGTCACTATCGCATCATTTTTGCCTGATCCCCAATACCGGGTGAGGCGGCAGAACGAATCCACCATCCCTGGAAAGGAGGTGTGTCCTGAAATTCCAAAAACCAGTTTCATTGACCTATCACTTGCATCTTCGATTGCTAAACTGTATGGTTTTGGCGGCTTTAGGGTTGTTCCAGAAATTTTTCGGGCGGAATCCGACCCGAAGGTGCGGTTAAGATGCATAGCGCAGAAATTGATGCATTATTCCGGCAAAAATTATTCAGTCTTGTAATTATGGCGTGTACGTTGGTTTTGGCTCAACTGGCGTCCACATACAATGAATTGAAAGTTCGTATAAACGGAGCAATGTGTGGGGGCAGATATGTGCTGTTTAATGAAGAACATATTTACCGTTCTTTCGATAACTGCGATCATCTTAAGCGCTGGTCCTGCGGTGGCGGATACTGTTGTTCAGCACTCAGGTGCAACCGATCCTGGAACGGAGGGATTCTCCGCGTATAGTACTCCCGGCTATGCTGTAATCAACGATCAGGGATCAGGTATCGATGCCTGGCACATGGATGGTGCCTGGTCGACCACTCAAGAGATTTATTACTTTTCCGGGGCAAACAGTGGCGCGCTTTCAGGCGGCTGGGCGCTAAGCGCTAAATTACGGAATACGTCGACTGAAACGGGCGATGAAACTGGGCCATGGATTTCGGTAATGCTTGGGGGCAAGAGATTTGATATCGGCCTGCATAGCGATGGCAATGGCGACCAGGTGCTGACCGGCAATGTAAACTACGACACAACCAACTACACGATTTCAGGTTTAGGTCAGAACTACGTATACGTACAGGTCGCTTATGACAGTGTCAAAGGGACTGCCGACTACTATGTTAATGGAAGCAAAGTCATTACCGGCTTTATCCCAACAGATCAATACTTCTATGACGGTCTTGTTTGGGGTGGCGAAGGCAACTTTAACCTCGTTAAGCTCGAAACTGGTAACCCCTGGCCGAGCGTAACGCTTTCGACCACGGCGCCGGACCCCACCAACAGCTCTCCAATCCCGGTTACCATTACCTTCAGCGAACCTGTTACCGGATTTTCCGTTGCGGGAGTTACGGTAACCAACGGGACCCTATCCGCTTTTTCGGGAAGTGGCGCCTCATACAGTGTAAACGTCACCCCTGCTGCGAACGGCATCGTGACCGTAAACGTTCCTGCGGGTGTGGCCGTCGATGCTGACGGAAACGGAAATACTGCTGCGACCCCGCTAAGCAGGAACTACCAGTACGCTGCCCCGACTGCCAATGCTGGAGGTAACGTGAGCGTTGACTGTGAAAGCGTGGCCAACACCGTCATTCACGGCACTGCTACCGACCAGGACCTAAGTGCAACTCTTACCTATCGCTGGCAAGAAGGACAAACAGTTTTGCTCGACTGGACCCCTGTAGGCCAAAGCGGCGATTGTCCTCTCGCCCTCGATACTGTCATGCCGCCGCTTCAAGACGGTGCCCATACGCTGACTTTGGAGGTAACGGACGGCCAAACCATAGTTACTGACAACATGACCCTTACCATCACCAATTCAGCCTTTTTGGTCCTGCACTCCTTCGCTGGAGGCGCAGGCGATGGGTCTGCCCCCGAGTATACCTCTCTTACGCCCGTGGGCGGGGTTTTTTACGGGATGACTCCGAATGGAGGCGCTAACGGCAAGGGCGTGATTTTCAAATTCGATCCGGCGGCAAAGATTTTGACGCCCCTGCACAGCTTCACAGGGGCAGCAGGTGATGGGGATTCCCCCATGGGATCCCTCACCCTCGCTGGTACGACTCTTTACGGGATGACCTCTGCCGGCGGCGCCAAAGGCAAGGGCACAATTTTCATATACGACACCACCAAGGTGAAGACTGACGGCTTCACGCTGCTTTACAGCCTGGGCGCCAGTGGTGAAGGGGTCAACCCCGGCGGCTCCCTTACCTTCGTAGGGAAAACTCTTTACGGGATGACCCCGAATGGAGGCGCCAACGGCAACGGTACGATTTTCAAGTTCGATCCGGCGAAAAAGAATTTGACGGTCCTTCACAACTTCACAGGGACAGCAGGCGACGGGGCATCTCCCCAGGGGTCCTTCATCCTCATGGGGACCACTCTTTATGGCATGACGAAGGGTGGAGGAAGTGACAGCTCCGGGATAATTTTCAAGTACAACACCAATGCGAAGAGCGACGGCTTCACGGTCCTTCACAGCTTCACAGGGGCAGCAGACGACGGGGCATCTCCGGAGGGGTCCTTCATCCTCATGGGGACCACTCTTTACGGGATGACCTCTACCGGAGGAGCTAACGGCAAAGGCACCATTTTCAACTACAACACCAAGGTGCCGGGTGACGGCTTCACACTCCTGCACAGCTTCGATTCGACCAATGGAGGCAACCCCAACAGCGACCTTATCCTCCTGGGGACAACTCTTTGCGGGATGACCTCTTCGGGAGGTTACAGCGGCTATGGCACGATTTTCGGGTACGACACGAACGCGAGCGGTGACGGCTTCACGCTCCTGCACACCTTCGATTCAATCGGTGGCTCTGCGCCTTACGGGTCCATCACCGTCTTTGGGACAACCCTTTACGGGATGACCAGCGGAGGAGGCGATAGCGGCCTGGGTGTGATTTTCTCCTATGTCCCCGATTTCACGATATCGGGCGCCGTGAAGTCATCAGCCGGCCATCCCATCGCGAAGGTGACCGTAGCTTTGAAAGGCGCCTCCGGGCTCAGCGCTGCGGCCCAAACCGATACATCCGGCGCTTATTCGTTTACCGACTTGCTCGACGGCACTTATACGCTTACGCCGAATCTGCCGGGCTGGAAGTTTTCGCCATCGCAGGTGAAGACGGCCATAAAAGACCAGAACGCAAAGATCCAGAACTTTACCGGCACGCCCGTGACGATTAAGGGAACCGTCACGCTCTATAAAGGTAAAAACATACCTTCCGGCCTGACGGTTATGGTAAAGTTGGCCGACGGAGAGGGCAATCCGGTTTCCAGCACCAGCACTAACAGCTCCGGCGGCTACGAATTCGATGGAGTAGACGGGCAATATACGGTTACGCCCGTTCCGCCCAACCATGCCAACGGCGGTCTTGCGTTTGTGCCGCCTTCCGCGAATATTACCGTCCATGGGAAAAACACAACGGCGAATTTTAAGCTTCAGACCGGCGCGAGCTGCAAGCAATGTCATTAAGAAGAAAGTTGCGGGTTGGCGGGTTAAGAACCAACCCGCAACCCGCTAACCTTTTTTACAGAGGATAACGACGTGCGACCCAACGAGTCTTCAACTTCAATCCGGGACCGGCTGCCCTGACCCTGGTTGTGCTCGAGCAGGTAAAGATGGAAATGCTCTATTTTCAGGGCTCAGGCTCAGCCAAAGTTCACCCTCCTTGCCAATTTCGAAAGATTCAGTTTGCAGCAAATCGTTAAACAAATGATTCAAAAACGGCAAAGATTTTAGCGTTCCATTTCTCAAGGCGGAGGAGAGCTGATATGACCTTTTTTGAGAGACCATTCCTGGACACCACCGCTTCAGGTGGGGCGAATACACCGATCTGTAAGGGTCTGCCGTAGAAATAGCCCTGAGCATATTCAAAGCCGAGTTGCCGGCACGTTTCGCCTTCGTCGTGGCATTCCGATTCCCTCGGCAAGAGTTTTGATTCCCAGGTCATGAGCGGCCTTCACAAAGGTGAGCACCATCTGATGCAGCCGCTTCGGGGCAAGATGAATGTTGCGCACGAGGGACATGTCAAATTTCAGAAGGTCGGGAGGCATCTTAGCCAATTCGACCAGGCGGGTCTGTCCAACGCCGAAATCGTCGAATGCCAACGCAATGTCCAGACCCGCCAATCTATCCCGGAACTGTTTCATCTCATCTGTGCGCGGTAACACCCTTTCATTAATTTCGAGGACGATTTGATTTGAAGGAGCCATCTCATGGGTTCTTTCAAGAGACTCCATCAGGAGATCAAGGCGGTCCAGCTCTGCGGGGTGCGTATTGGTGAACCAGAGAAGGGAGCCCGGCAGCCTCCTTCCCCAATCCACCCCCGTTTCCCGGAAAAGGGCACTGAGGTCAGATGCGCAACCCATATACGCTGCAACTTCAAACAATTCAACAGGGTCAGAGGGCAAATCATCCTCATCGATTCGGCCAAGAATTTCGTACCCGATTGCTTGCGTATCGGAAAACCTCACTATAGGCTGAAAATGAGGGATTACATTTCGTCTCGAAGCAGTTTCCTCAGGTTGGACTCAAGCGAAGCCAAGCGGTTCAGATCTTCAGTTAAATCAAAGGCGACCGTTTCATCTGCGCTGGCAGGCCGACTTGCAGCGACGCTCTTGATGCAAAAATGGGACTTGCCAAAGCTTATGATTTTTTTATATGCCTCGTTTAATTCTTTCCGTTCCTCATTGTGTTCTTCCCACTTCTTGTTTGATTCTTCTTTCCATTTTTTGCTGAGTTTCTGAGCGGCTTTTCGATTTTCTTTCCTCGACTCAATTCCGTATCGGAGTTCATACCAACGGGGACACTGCCACGATTTGCGACGAGCTATAGCACCAACTTCCACGACATCAACAGCGGCAGTAACGGCGCATACTCAGCAGGAAAAGGATACGACCTGGTAACCGGGTGGGGCAGTCCGAACGGGAGCGGCCTGATCAACTCACTGGCACCATAAGGAAGAGCTGTTCTGACGAAGGGGCCGGATATCGTGCACCGCTGCATCGGGGAGCGTCGCGATCCGGGTTTCAATATTATTGAAATCTTGGCAGGCTTTATCACGCCGTATCCGTGAACGGAAAGGAAGCAGGTCTTACCGTTCACGGATCACGGTTTCATCAATTACCAAAAGCCTTGAGACAGGCGTGAGCCGGAGTGCAGTTTCCCTGGCCGTCGGTCATGGCGCACTTAAGATCGGTCCAGGTGTCATAATAATATTGTCGGCTCCCGAACGGGTCGCTGCCGGCATCGTACGCAACGAAGCTCTGACCTGGAGAAAACGAGCCTCCGTCATCGCGGTCCGTAGCGGCCATAGGGCCGGCACGGCAATGCACTTCGGACCGATTACTTTGCGGCAAAGGCCTTCAGGCAGACTTTGG
>Ga0187862_10005779_pt1 | contig 11352 bp, 13 predicted proteins | sample June2016WEW_10_1_FD_133003 | JGI IMG/M metagenome (GOLD analysis project Ga0187862, IMG submission 133003) | Peatland microbial communities from SPRUCE experiment site at the Marcell Experimental Forest, Minnesota, USA - June2016WEW_10_150 | ecosystem: Environmental > Terrestrial > Soil >...
CGCCAAATCAAGGCCGGACTGCGATAAAACTCCACGGACGCAAACTCCAAAAATGTCCGCGGCCCAATTCGGAAAAATCTCCACGGCCCCAATTGACAAAATCACCACTCAACATCGCGCCATTGCTTCCCGTTTCACCACGAAACCAAACGGAAAAAGTTCACGGAAAAAGCGCGGAACGCTACACCAGGATATGTGCTTCCACACGCTGGGTCTTCTGGTGAAAGACCGGGCGCAGGCTCAAGTCGCTTTTGCTGATGCGAAAGGCGTCCTCGGCTTGCGTCAACTGCATATACCAGCGCCAGAGTTTTGCCGGGTCTTTCTCCGGGCAGTTGGTGCGCAACAAATACGCCCCCTGGGCTTGTTGCGCCCAAGCGGCCCGTTCGGCCTTCTCGATGATTTGCAGTCCGCAGGCATGGCCGGCCGGGTCGCGTTGCACGATGATTTCCATCAACCGTTCCGCGGCTGGAAAACGGCCCAGCCAGCGGCCCACGCGCCGCTCGATCCGGCCCGGGTCTTTGGCCGCACGCCGTTGCAGCGTGGCGTGGGTTTTGTCCAGCCGTGCCCGCAGCCGTTGGCGCTGGAGTTCCAGCATAGCCGCCTCCTTCTGCCGCCGCGCGCTGGAGCGGCAAAGAATATATTGCTCGTCAGGACCGCCGTCGGGATGGGCCACCAGCTTGACCTCCACCCCTTCCTGCACTGGCGCCCAGTCCCGGTCCTCCAACAGTTGCGCCTGGAACTTTTTGATCTGGCTCTTGGGCGTGCCCACCAGATAGCGGGCATTGCGCCCACACAAAAAATCGATGTTCTCTTCACTGATCATCCCCCGGTCCAGAACCCAGATGCGTTTGGCCCTCCCGTATTTTTCCTCCATCAACCGCACCATGTCCTCAATCGTGGTGACATCAGCCCGGTTGCCGTCGAAGATTTCGTAGCCGATGGGCAACCCTTCGGGCGTGACGACCAGGCCAATGTTGACCTGTTTGCAGTCCGGCCTCTTGTCCCGTGAATAGCCACGCTTGGCTTTGGTGTTGCTTTGTGCCTGACCCTCGAAATACGTGCTGGTGACGTCGTAAAGAAGAAACTCGAAATCCACCCCGAACCAGCTTTGATACCGCTCTTGCAAATGCGCGCACAGCTTGTCCTTGTGCGCCTGCAGCACGTCCAGGCCGCGATACAGCCGCGCGTCATTGATCTGGCCAAAGGAGACCCCCAGCAAATCCTCCAGCGCGCTGTCCGCATACCATCGCTCCGCCACTTCCAGTTCGCTCCGTTGCTCGCAAAAGCGCGCCACCGTGAGAATGCACGCCGTCAGTTCCCAGGGCACTTCTTCCCTCCCCGTTTCGATGAGGCGACTCAACAAGGTGTGCAGCCCCAAACGACGCCATAGGGAAAGCGCCAGATAAACCCGGCCAAAATCCCGCACCCGTTCCACCCGCACTCCCTGCAAATCCACCTGCGCCCACTGCGGCTGCGGGGCCTTGGGCAGCGGCTGGCCCAACTGACCCTGCGCCGACTCGGACGCCCGGCCTTCCAGCAAATCGGCCACCTCCCCCCAGCCGTGCCGCGAGTTGCTTTCCAATCCCGGTTCCTTGCCCAGCGTGGCGACGATCTCTTGGCGCGGCCCCCGAGCGGTGCGAACCGTCTTGACCAAAGTCCAATACTCGTAGGTCTCGCCATCAACGAGGCGGCGATTGCGTCGCAAAAACATGCGTGGACTTTACCGCAACCCAAGACTCCCCCTCAACAGGCTCTTCTCCACTACATTGCCTTTGGGATTATTTCCTGAATCCTCACCCTATGAATCGCAAGCGGAGCGTGCCAAAAAAAACTCGGTTCCACGCCCCAACTGACGAACTTGGGTTAACTCAGGCTCTCGGCACTATACCGGGCGAGGATGCCAGTTCGCACGGCGTGCCGAAAGACGCGCTTGAAAAACCAGCACGCCAAAAGAACGTATGTCACTGCCAGACCCCCGCCCAAGAGCAGCGAGGTTAACGGCACGGTGCCACCGGAGATGACCTTTCTCAGCCCTTCGAACACGTACGAGACGGGTAACAACTTCCCGACAAACTGCATCCAGTGAGGCAGGATCGAGATCGGGTAAAAAACCCCGGCAAACGGCGATATGACCGCCGGGACCGGCCACACGAGCCATTCTGCCGACGGCCCCAACCGGAGCACCATGGCGCAGGTGCAGACGCCCAGAGAAACGCCGAATAGAAAAAGAATCAGAAGAAACGGCACCACTGTCAGGCCATAAGCGAAAAACGGTAGCCCGAATAGCGCGGTCGCCAGCACGAGCATCACCATTAAGCCGATCAAGCTCGTGACCGTGCTCGTGACCACCAAGCCGAGAAGATACTGTGGAATGGTGAGGGGGGATGCAAAGAGGTTCAAAAAGTTCCGGGACCAGACATCCTCCAGGAACACGCCGGCGACTCCGTGCATGACCCGCGTGAAAAAATCAAAGAGCAGGACCGCTCCCAACAGCGTTGGCACAAAGTTGATGCCGGACGCTGCGACGCTGTTCAAGTACTTGGTGATGAATCCCCACAGCACGATGTCAATGGCGACCCACGCGAAGATCGGCATCCAGCGGGCCGGGGTGCCACGAAGCAGGCAAAAATATCGCAGCATGACGGCGAGGACAGGATGGAAATAGGTTGTGGTCAAGTTCGTTCCAGGGTGAGCGGTTCACGCGCCACGGCAATAAAAAGTTCCTCCAGCGTCCGCTGGCCATGCTCGTCCGGCAGGGTCTTCGGATCTCCCTCAAGCATAATTCTTCCGAGGGAGAGGAAAAGTACGCGGTCGCACACGTCCTGGACCTCAACCATGTTATGCGTGGTCCACAGCACCCCGCCATCGCCCGACGCGGCGAATTGGCGAATCCGGGCGCGGATCTCGTGGGCCGCCACGGGGTCAAGCGATGCAGTCGGTTCATCCAATAGAAGCAAATGCGGGTGGTTGAGCATGGCCTTGGCCAGCGCAACCCGCGTTTGCTCGCCCGAGGAGAGCACCCCGCACTTCACATTCCGAAACTTTTCCAGATCGAACTGGCCAATCAGAGCATTGATCCGTTCCGACAAACCGTTGACCCCGTAGAGCAGGCCGAAGACACGGAGATTCTGCTGCACCGTCAAATTGCCGGGCAGCGGAGCATAAACGGCTGCGAAATTCGTGTGCCCCAACGCTTGGGCACGGCCGGTCGCAAGATCTATCCCTTCGACATGGATTGAGCCGGAATCGGGCTGGAGGACACCAAGAATCATGCTGATTGTCGTCGTCTTCCCCGCCCCATTGGGTCCCAGCAGCCCAACGATTTCACCGCGGCTGACCTCGAATGAAATGCGGTCCACAGCGATTTTGTCGCCATAGGCCTTCCGCAGATCCCTGATGGATAAAACATTATGCATTGAGAAGAGTCAGCCGTTCATCGGATCCGATCCCCAGAATATTGCACCAACCCGACAATGTTTTCGCGGGCACAAAGGTGCTAACAGCCTGCGTTTCCGGACCCATGCCCGCGAGCAGCGCTGCCCCTGGTGTAATTTCTTCGTCGCTCATGGTCTGCATTGAAAGTCGCCGGCCTCAATCATCACCCTCGTTCAGAGGCCGGATCAGTTCCTGTTGGAAGAACTCTGTTCCAAATGGCTTCGTCATAGCCACACTATGGTTCAAGGGTGTGTCCGGTAATGGCCGGTTTTCTGGACATCGAAGGCTTATTGAGTGCGCCGCAAACAGTCTTCATCGCGGCAGGTCATACACAAACACCTCGGTGTTGGGGATTGCTATCCGAATCAGAGGCTCAACGGATTCCCATTTTCCACCTGCAAGGCCGCAACCGATTCGCGGCATGTGAACGGTCGCCTGCAATTTCCGCGCTTCGACAGCCAATATCCCCAAGCACTGCCTGAGCGCGGCATAGCGGATTGGAGGCACACCGCCCTCAGGGCGAATTCCCCTTTGGGCAATCATGTTGGCCACCCAAATGCTTGGCTCAACCTGAACCAGGGAGACTGTACCGAGCGTCAGACAGCCCCGCGATTTCAGATATTCCGCCTTTGGCTGAGGCCATCGCTTGGAGATGGCCAAGACAAAACCTGCGCCCCACGCACCAATGTCATTACAGACATGGGCAATGATTTTGTTTCCGGCTCCAATGGGGTCGGCGGCATCACCCGTGATGAATTGGATTTGCATAAAGCCCTCTTCCAAGAAGAGGATGCCTACCAAATCCAGCGGGGAAACACAATAAAGAAGTCCGTAGTCCTTGTCTTCTGGCGCGGGTCCCTTACCGAGTTTCAATGCGTCATTCCATTTCGGGAGTGGATTCGCCGCACGGTGGCAGGTTTTGAGGCTGACGCGAAGCGGCGGCAAAACGCCGGCCAGCGAGCCGGCAGCAGTTGTAGATGGAGCACAACGCCGCGCGCGCTCTTTTTCGAGCGCGGGGTTCCTCTGGCCATACCCCCTTGCCAGGCTTCCCGGCGCTTGGATTTGCTCAGGTGCCGGGATATGTTCGACGCCACAGAAGAATCACGACCAGGACGACAAGTGTGTCCGCCAAAGCTTGCAGAAGATGTTTGGTAATGTGGCGACGAATCATATATAGTCAACCACAACACGGATGATAATCAACCACAATTTGAGAGGTGCGGACGTGAACTCGACGAGCGCCAAAGCACCTCATCACTGGGCAGAATATGGCGTTGCCCCAGTAATCCCCCCTTCCCGCCTCACCTCGGAGAGCCGGATACGCCATTGCTCGTTGCAGCGGCTGCCCAGGTCCATGTTCGTCAGCCCATTTGCCACCGACCAGAATCCCTTCTTCCCAATGCCGCAAACTCTCAACAATGGCGGCATCATGTAATCCCTTCCTTCCACCGGGCTATCGAGGCACATGTCCATCAATTCACGCAAGCTGATCCGCTCCTTTCCGGTTTCCACAAAATGATCCAGCAATCTCTTCTTCGTCACCACAAACAGCCCGATGGCATCAGCCAGGTCATTGACGGGCCATGTTCTTTCCGGATCGTCTGCGGTGCGAATTGCCTCTCGGAGATTGGTTCGCCTCTCGGCCATCAATTTATCGGCTTTGTCCCTCTTCTCAAGCTGCGAAATCCGCTCTCGTGATAATCTGAACCTGAGTGCCACCTCCGGACGTGGAACCCCCTCTTTCCGCATCTGGAGAATTTGCCGGTTGCGGTCCTGGATCGGGATCATGGTTTATTTGCTCGTCGTAATTATAGTTTATGCTTCGGATGGGAGTGTGGCAGGGAAGCGGGATCATCGGGAACACCAGTGACCAAAATCATGTTCCCGTTGTAACCCAGGAACGCCTGGAAAACGAATTCCAGCCAGTATCCGAGTGATTTGCCGTATTTCAGATAATCTCGCAATGCATTGCCGACATCGGCCTCCGAAGCCAAGTGACGCTGAAAGAAGTCCTCCCATGTGCGGCGGTCGCTATCCCTGAACACGTAGGGCGTACTCATCGTGACCGACCGGTTGGAACCCTCGACGAAAGGAGGCAGCAGCCGGACGTACCAAACCTCCCCCTTGCGGCCTGGATATCCGCTGCCATTCCAACATTGGACTTCCCGGTTGCCGGCGATGTCCCAAAGCTTGACTCCCTGGGCACCAACATCCGTCACCTCGTAAAACGAACAAAAGGAATCATTCAGCGCGACCATGGCCTGCCGGAGGAAATCGAATCTGCCCGCGTTTTCCAGATGGTGGGTAAACAATCTGCCGAGAGTCATCCCGGTGAAGGAATCGCGCGCATCCAAAACCATCCAAGCCGCGAAAAGGGCTGAGGTAACCGGGCTCATGGGCGGGTAACTCGGCATGTATTCCTCCTGAATATCGGCGAGTTGGTTGTTGAATGGGACCAAGTCAAGAATGTCCAGTGCCTGACTGGCGAATTCGTTGGCCACATTGAGCGCGGCGGCGTAAGCGTGAAAACTCGGGTCTCCCGGTTTGGTGTCGGCGTAGGTCCCGTCGTAAATGGAGTGCAAAAGCTCCAGATCGGCCTGGCTGCCCTCGAACTTGAATTGGCGGCCGAGCACTTTCTTCAGGAGCTTCTCTGTTTTCAAATCCCGTTTACTCTTCTCTTTGGCCATAAGTGTCAATATGTGCAAACGTCATCGGTTCCTCATTCGCTTTGTAGTGAAACTGTTGGTACCGCACCGGCCTTCCCCGCTGCCACCCTCGACAACCAGTCAGGAGGCTCACATGGCTTTGACCAGGCCAGCCGCCGAACTCCAACTATACGCGAGGCTTCGCTCAACCGTGCAAGGCGTTTCCTCCATTCCTGGTTGCAACGCTCCCCAAGATCCGATTCCAGCAACCGCCTCACCGCTGACCAAAACCCCTTCACCCCAACACAACGCATATCCAGCATTGGCGCAATCAAATATCCTGGCTTCGCATGCCTTTTTTCGGAGATCACCAATTCCATGAACTCCCGAAGGCTGGTCTCCTCGATTCTGTTCCCTTCGAACCACCACCTCAGGGCAGTCCGTGTTCTGGTCATCAGGAGAAGGGCATCCAGCATATCCGCCACCTTCCACTTTTTGTCCAAGTCATCAGCCTGGCGGAATTCCTGGAGGATCTCCCTGCTCTTTCGAAACGCCGCCTCGTCAGCCTCAAGTTTACGGAAAACCAATCGCACCGCTTCGACTGACATGCCAAAAGCTAAAGCAATTTCCGTCTGGGAAGCGCCGGCCTCCCGCATCTGGCCGATTCGCGTATTCCGTCCTTAGCAGCTTTTCATACTTTTCAAATGCGCCGCCCAGGTACGGGCGGATTTCCTTTTCGTGATCCCAGTAAACGATGAGATGCGGCCTTGCCGTTCAAGTGTCTGGCTTCGTTCGAGCAAATCTCGACTTGCCATATTTTGGGAGCATAAATTCTCGGTCTTCAATAGACAACCAGATACGGCACCAGATACGGCACATTTTTTGCTGTATGGGCCGGCCACAGATTCTCCACCGGACGGACCAACAATTACCTGAAAGAAAGTCCGGCAATTTCCATAGGCAAAAGTCTTTCTGGGTTTCTTGAACTGTGGCCTGACGGCTCGTTTCCAGCCACGCCCTGAATCTCTTTCAGCCCAAAGCCAGTTGCGCACTCAAGGCCGCCATTGCCGCAGCAGTTCCGGGTGCCTTTTTGGCGGCGGTGGGTTCGTGAAACTTGGCGACCATCGGCTTGGCGTTGATCAGGGTGTGTCAGTTCCGTGCTGCGCCGCACGTTCTAGCAAATGCAATTCGGCCTCAACGCCTTCGAATTGTTCCGCGACCTGCTGTCGGAACCAACGGAAAGCGGGCCTCCCCTTCGAGTAGAATAGATGGCTCGACCGGCTTCGGTGATAATCCGACGAGCCAAACCGGCGAATCGGCACCCGAAAATGCGGCGCCTTTTCCAGCAGTTCCGCCCAGTGATGCTCCAGCTTCTGATTAGCCCTCGTGTACCAGACCTCAACGGGTTGAGCCACTCCCAGCAGATAATCAATGTGCCAATGCGGGGTGGCTGTGGATTCCAGGTGGTGACCAATCCGCGCGCGGAGACCTCCCGCGCCAAAGGCGCTGCCCACATAGGCGTAATAGCCAGGCACAATGTCGCAAGCGCCCAGGCGCCCGATCTCCAGGCGTTTCATCTGGCCCACGAAGGCGACCAGCACGTAAGTTCCCTTGGCCTCGGGCAGGTCCATCGCCATCACCCAAACGTGTTGCCGTTCCAGCCCCAATGGCTGGCCTGGACATCGGTGAAGTTGAGGTAAATGCGGTCTGGCGGAATTCCGAGAGAATCGTGCAGCAACTGGCAGACCTTCTGCGAGAGCTTCCGGTTCACCACGCCGGTCAACCCGCCAATGCTCCGGACATCCACAAAGGCCGCGTCACCCGAACTGCCGGACATCTGCATGGCGGCCTGGCTCGAGGCCACCATGACGTATTGCTCCGGCTTGCCAATCGCTTCGGCGACGGTTTTGGACAGAGAGGCCAGCAGGGCTTGCTGCTTATCCTCAGAGAGGACGACTGTAGTTTCGAATTTCAGCAATGGCATAATCAACATCTACCATCAGGGAACGCTTCACTCAAGTCCATCGGGAAAACGCAACCGGCCGCGTCCTGGGCTGCGGCGGGCTGGCCCCGAAGTTGCGAGCATTTGACCCTCCCAACGGCGCGGAGTAACCTGGCGCCATGAACGCTTCGCTTGCACTTGTTCGCCAGACGGCTTCAAACCCGCAGCCACTCGCCCGCAGGGTGATCAAGAACCCTCGGTTTTTGGAAAAGGTCATGGACGGATTAGGCACAGAGATTTTTTTGAGTTGCTCCAGAATCCGGCTCCGGTGCTTCGGTTTGTGCGAAAGCAGATCAAGAATTCGCCGCTGGCCACACGGAAGAAGGCGGAACAGTTTCTGAAAGGAATGCGAAACCGTGAGAAAACTCCACCGGCATAGGGGCGCAGACCCGGAGGATGCGCGTTTGTTCGGCACCGGTCGCCTGGCCGCCTTGCGCCAGGCAACCAGTGATTTGTGCTGGTTGTTGGACCACGGTTACGGCATTGGCTGCGCTACGGAACTGGTGGGGGATCGCCATCACCTGGCCCGCCGGCAGCGGATCGCCATCGCCCGGTGCTCCTGTTCCAAGGCCGCCAAGGAGCGGCGTCAGGCCCATTGCATCGGGCTGGCCCAGTTGCGCGGCCAGGAGCTTTGGCTGGATGGTTTTAACGTATTGACGGCGGTCGAGACGGCTTTGGGCGGCGGAGTGATCCTCATCGGCAGGGACGATTACTGCCGGGACGTGGCCGGGGTTTACTCTCATTACCACAAGGTGGAGGAGACCCTCCCGGCGCTCGACGCGATCGGCCAAATGGCTGCTCAATGGGAGATTAGCAAGTGCCACTCGCTGCTGGACAGCCCCGTCGACAACAGCGGCCGCCTCAAAGGAATTATCCAGGAGGTGGCCGCCGGAACGGGCTGGCCTTGGGAGGTTGAACTGGTGGTCAATCCCGACCGGGTTCTTTCCGTCACAGTCCAGGTCGTATCCAGTTCGGACCATGTGATTCTGGACCGCTGCCAAAGCTGGTTTAACCTGGCTCGTCAAGTGATCGCCGGCCAAGTGCCAGCCGCATACATGGTGGACCTTGGTCCGGATAAAAGTGTCCCAGGGGATGGTTCATGAAACTCATCCCGATTCAAGTCGAATGCTACGCCGGGGCCAAAGCAGGCGAGACGCCCCGCCGGTTCATCCGGCAAGGACGGTCCATCGAAGTGGGCGAAGTGCTCGACCGCTGGCACCAGGTCGAGAGCAAACCCGAGTGGCCCCGGGCTGACTATTTCAAGGTGCGCGCTGTGGACGAGCGCGAGTACCTGCTGAAACACGACCTCGAATCGGACGATTGGTATCTGGGGCAACAGGGGTGAACAAATCAAGCTTTGGCGTGAAAAGAGGCGCGTGAAACGACTTGAGTATTATTGAAAAGCGCGTTAGGACGCCAGGCGTTTAAATACGGCATCCCTGAAGCAAACGTTTTATGCAGACCATAGTCAGCGCCAGTCGTCGTACCGATATAGCCGCATTCTATTCGGAGTGGTTGATCAATCGAGTTCGTGCCGGTTACTGCGAAGTCCCCAATCCCGTGAATCCAAAGCGGGTTTGTCGCGTTTCCCTAAAACCAGACGATGTAGCCGCAATAGTATTTTGGACTCGCAATCCCAAGCCTCTCATGCGGTATTTGGACGAATTAGACAGCCGGGGATTGCGCTATTACTTTCAATATACAGTTTTAAACAACCCCAGGGAGATCGATCCGAGGGTGCCAGGGGTTGCCGCCGCCCTTTCCACTTTCAAAAAGCTGGCCGAGCGAATTGGTCCCGGCCGCGTTATTTGGCGGTATGATCCGATTTTCTTCACGACGGTCACCCAATCAAGTTTTCACGTTGACTCCTATTCTTCCATTGCGGACGCGCTTCTCGGTTTCACCCATAGGTCGGTGATCAGCATTGTGGATATTTATAATAAGATCAAGACGCGGGTGGAGGCTCTGAGCCGCCAGGGAATAGTGCCTATCGAATGCAACGAAGCCACATTGGGGCGCACCATGGTTGAAATGGTGAACGCGGCCAAACGAAACAACCTGGAGATTACGAGTTGCGCCGAGCAGATTGATTTGAGCCGCTATGGAGTCAAACCTGGCAAGTGCGTGGACAATGATTTGATTTTGAAGGTTTTCAACATCAATGTGAATCACAAGAAAGACCCGGCGCAGCGGATTGCGTGCGGTTGCGTTGTCAGCAGAGATATCGGCATGTATGACTCGTGCCTGTTTAACTGCGCCTATTGCTACGCCACGAGTTCAATGGCTGGCGCCCTGGTCCGCTTTAAGTCGCACGAACAAACAGGACCGTCTTTAATACCTTATAACGCTGAATGAGCGGGTTGTCGCGTTCCTCGGGTTTGACCCGACTTAGGAGAATCTCACGGTCAGCGGTTGACGCTCTGCATGCCTGCTTCCGGGTAACGCATGCCGGCGGCGGCTCCGGGAGGCGCCGCGGCTGAGATTTCTTCCAGATCCGCCGGTGTCAGTTCAATGTTGAGTACGGCCACATTTTCTTCGAGATACTTCCGACGCTTGGTGCCGGGAATGGGGACAATGTCATCGCCTTGGGCGAGCAGCCAGCCCAAAGCCAGTTGGGCCGTCGTGCATTTCTTTCGCTTCGCCAGCGATTCGATTCGCTCCACCAGTTCCCGGTTGCGCTCGAAATTCTCTCCCTGGAACCGCGGTGAGTTCCGGCGCCAATCGCCAGGCGGCAGATCCTCCGCTTTCTTGAATTTCGCCGTGAGAAAGCCACGCCCCAAGGGGCTGTAGGCCACAAAGCCGATCCCCAGTTCACGGCAGACCGGCCGAATTTTCGCCTCCACGTCACGCGTCCACAGGGAATACTCCGTCTGCAACGCGCTGATCGGATGCACTTTCATCGCGCGGCGGATCGTCGCGGGCGCCGCTTCGGACAATCCGAGGTAATGCACCTTTCCGGCGCGAACCAGTTCGCGCATCGCTCCGACGGTTTCCTCAATCGGCACCTGCGGGTCCACCCGGTGCTGGTAGTAGAGATCAATTTCATCCACGTCCAACCGCCGCAGGCTGGCATCGCAGCACTGGCGGACATATTCGGGCGCGCCATTGACGCCCAGGAAATTGCCCCGGTCGTCGCGCACGTTTCCGAATTTCGTGGCCAGGATCACCTCGCGGCGGCGGCCTTTGATGGCGCGTCCGACCAGCCGCTCGTTTTCGCCGCAGCCGTACATGTCCGCCGTGTCGAGCAAGGTCACCCCGAGAGCGACCGCG
>Ga0187862_10005786_pt1 | contig 11342 bp, 10 predicted proteins | sample June2016WEW_10_1_FD_133003 | JGI IMG/M metagenome (GOLD analysis project Ga0187862, IMG submission 133003) | Peatland microbial communities from SPRUCE experiment site at the Marcell Experimental Forest, Minnesota, USA - June2016WEW_10_150 | ecosystem: Environmental > Terrestrial > Soil >...
GGAACGTCTGCGCCAGCCGAATTCTCCCGTTGTTATTTTGCAACACTGGCCCAGCCTTTGCCATTTTCCGCGACCCTCAGACACCGTACGCAAATCTGCTGAGTTTGCAAGTGCGATAGGCCTGCATAACCGGCGAGACCGGTAAAACCGGTAAAACGGAGGGACAACGACCAGAGAGCTTCGGTGATTGTTGGTGATCCTGGTCGTGGACCGGGGACGGAATGCGGGTGCGGCAACCCGCTCAGACCGCGCTGCGGGACAAGGGCCGGCCAGCGGGATACCGACTGGCGATGCACGCGGACGCGGCGGGCCACCACCGGGTCTCGTTGCAGGGCCGGATGCCACGGAAACCCTCGGAAAAACACCTGGTGAGTAATCAGCGGGGCTCCCGATTGCGCGGAGTCATGAACCAATCCAGGCTTTCAGGTAAAAGAGAAGCGTGTTCGCTGGAAACAAGCGCCGAACCGGTGGAAGCATCCCTCAAGTGAAAGGAAGTCAATTCATGACAGCAAAGCACGCAGGATTGATGGCGTTGGTGAAAGATGGCGTGGTAACCGGGATCAAAGGCAGTGGCGATATCGGCGAGACGACGATCGATACTGTTGCCGGGACAACCGCCGCGGCGTTCAAGGGTGCCAGCAAGATCGGCACATCCGCCAGGGAGGCGACCACTGACATTGCAACCGGCGCCATCCACGGTGCCGCAGAGGTCGGCGCACACCTCGGCAACACTGCCAAGGGAATTGTGATCGGCGTGCTCCGGGGCTCCGAACAAACGGGTAGGGAAGCCTTGGATACGATTGACCACGTTGCGGGTGTTGTGATCCGACACACGGCTGAAGTAGGCGGAGAACTTGGAGACGCGGCCGCCGGGCTCATCGCCGGGGCAATTCAAGCTGCAAAGGAAACCGGCCTGGATGCGGAGAACGCCGCTTCCGCCGCGGCTCACGGCGCGCTGAGAGCAGCCGACACCGTTGGGTCGAAGGCTTTGAATACGGTTCGCCAAGCCGTGACAAAAATCGTATCCGGTACCAAGGTCGCATTGAAGGAGCCGTTCAGCAGCAGCGCGGACGGAAACGACACAGACCCTTCGCTTCGGTAGCTGGTCATCGCCGCCGGCATGGTCATCCGATCCGGCTGACAGTGGTGGTCCGGCGGACGCCGCGTGCAGGACCGTGGACCGTTGCTTGACTCTGATGAAATCTCCAGGCAGGGTTGCGTCGAGTTGTCTGCGGGTCGAATCATGTCATTACTCGACAAGATGCTGGGGCGTCCGCTGAGGTCGTCAGAAGAGTCCAAAGAGACACTTACGGTCGCGACGGGTGTACCGGTGCTGGGACTGGATGCGCTGGCATCGACCGGGTATGGCCCGGAGGCTGCGCTGACGATTTTGCTGCCCCTCGGTTTGCTTGGCTTGCGCTACCTGCTGTTCATCGTGCTCGCCATCGTGCTCAAGCTGGCGATGCTGTACATGTCGTATCGCCAGACGGCGGCAGCGTATCCCGGCGGCGGGGGCGCGTACATCGTCGCCAAGGATAATCTGGGGATACACGCCGGGGTCTGGGCGGCGGTTTCATTGCTGCTGGATTACCTGTTGAACGTGGCGGTCGGAATTTCGGCCGGAGTCGGCGCGGCGGTTTCAGCGATTCCCCTGCTTCACAATCACGTGCTGGGCCTGTGCTTACTTGTGCTGACGACGCTGACGCTCATCAACTTGCGCGGTGTCCGCGAATCCGGCCTGGCTTTTGCGCTGCCGACCTTTGCGTTTATCGTGTGCATGGGGTCGGTGTTAATGCTCGGACTGGTGCGCGCCTGGCAGGGTGGCGGGCACCCTTCGCCGGTCGTCGCGCCACCGGCGGTCCCAGCGGCCACACAGGCGGTCAGCGCTTGGCTGTTGTTGGGGGCTTTTGCCAATGGCTGCACGGCGATGACCGGAGTGGAAGCTGTCAGCAACGGCGTGCCCATGTTTCGCAAGCCGGCGGTGCCGAACGCACAGTGGACGTTGACCATCATCGTGGGAGTACTTGCCTTGTTTCTGCTGGCCATCGGGGTTCTGTGTCCGGCGTACCACATTTCCGCGATGGACGAGCGACGGCCGGGCTACCAGATGATTCTCTCGCAACTGGTGGCGGCGGTGGCCGGCCACGGCATATTTTATTACGTGTCAATCGCCACCATTTTCGTCGTGCTGACATATTCGGCCCAAACCAGCTTTGCTGATTTTCCGCGCGTGTGCCGGCTGCTGGCCGAAGACGGTTTTCTTCCGCTGGCGTTTGCCAGCCGGGGACGCCGGCTCGTGTATTCACTGGGTATCCTGGCTCTGGCCTTCTGTTCGGGGTTGCTGCTGATTGCGTTCGGTGGAATCACCGACAAGCTCATTCCGTTGTTTGCGGTCGGGGCATTCACCGCGTTCCTATTTTCCCAGGCGGGAATGGTGAGGCATTGGTTGCGCACGGGCGGCCGGGCGATGCACGCAAACCTGTTCTTCAACGCCCTGGGCGCGGTGACGACGGCTGTCGCGCTCGTGATCATTATCATCGCCAAGTTCGTCGAAGGCGCATGGATCACGGTGCTCGTCGTACCCGGACTGGTTGCGATGTTTATCCAGATCCGTCGACATTATCAGCGGGTTCAGCGTGAGGTGGAGCAGCCGATCGCGTTAAAGACCTGGAAAGTCCAGCAACCACTGGTAATCATGATGATTGATGGATGGAACAGGGTTGCCGAACGGGCGTTGGAATTTGGCCTGCGAATTTCTGACGACGTCACGGCGGTGCACGTGACCAGGGAAGACGAAGACACCGCCCATTTGCGGGCGCTTTGGAAAGAAAAGGCCGAGCAACCAGCTCGTGCGGCGAATTCTGCCGTGCCGCGACTCGAGATTATCAAGTCCCCGTACAGAAAGGCTTATCAGCCACTGCTGGATTTGGTGGAAAAAACGAAACGGGAAAAACCGGGCCGGATTATTGCCGTCATCATTCCCGAGCTGGCAGAGCCGCACTGGTATGGGTATCTGCTGGACAATTGGTATGGGGCGGGATTGCGGGCGCGATTGTTGCTGGGACACGACGACCGTACGATTGTCATCACCGTGCCGTGGTATTTACGGGAAGACCAGCTTTCCGGCAAAGTTGAGTGAAAGCCTGGGAGTGGCCGAGTGAGCCGCGGCTTTGGCTCTTATTCCTCCCCATCGAGATACTTCAAAGCATCGGACCGGATGAAGCGAACCTCGGGACATTGCACGACCCATTTCTGGCTGTCGGGATAGTAGCAGGATTCCCCGATCGGGTTGTCCGCGACAACATAGAGCACGAGATCTTCTGACGCGTTGCTGGTGATCTGGTGGGGCTCGCCCGGCTGGAAAAGGAATGCGTCACCCGGCTCAATGGCGGTTGTGCCCTCGCGATGACGGACAGAGCCCGTTCCGGAAATCACGTGGTAGAATTCCCATTGTGCGCTGTGTGAGTGATAAGGGTAGTTGCTCATGCCGGCGGGCACGCGACAAATCTCGACGTCGAACGGATGCCGTTCCTTGATATCCGTGGACTGGTCTTTGCGGCCCAGTGCCAGGGAAACACCCCTGTAGGCACCCCCAAACTTCCCCTTTGGCGAGGACCAAGGTTCTTCGGCCATGGTCTTCGTGTTGACCTTGCGCATAGGCTTACCGGCGGCTATTTCCGCATCGCCAGCCCGACGCCACCGGCGATGAACGCGATGGGCAGGACGATAGCGAACAGCATTTCATCCTTCATCCAATCGCCGAAAAACGATTTGTCCATGAATGGATTGGTGACGGTGGTGCTTTCGTGTCTGACGAACGGATTCGTCACCGTCGTGCTGTTCTTGTTCGAATAATCGTAGCGCGCATAGGCGAAGCTGACAATCGCCAGCGCGATACCGACCGCGAGGAAGTTGAATCGTTTGCGCATAAGTTAGGCCTCCAAATGTACGCTAGTGTAGTCTATCACAGGCTCACGCGAGCACACCACCCGAACTGGCGTTGGTTACCTGCTTCTGGTAGCGGGCCAACCAGCCGGTCAATTCGCGATGGACGGGTTGGAACGTCTTCCGGCGCTCCGCCAATTCCGATTCGGCGACGAGGATATCGATCCGGCGATTCGGGAAATCGATCCGCAGCCGATCACCGCCGCGCAGCAGCCCGATGGGACCGCCTTCCGCAGCTTCGGGACTGACGTGGCCGATGCAGGCCCCGGCTGTGCCGCCGCTGAATCGGCCGTCGGTGATCAACGCGACCTTGTCGCCGAGCCCCATGCCGGCGATATAGCTGGTGGGGCTGAGCATTTCCTGCATGCCGGGCCCGCCACGGGGTCCCTCATTGCGGATGATCACGACGTCGCCGGCTTTGACCTTGCCGCCGAGGATACCGGCACAGGCGTCTTCCTGACTCTCGAAAATGACGCACGGGCCTTCAAAGACGAATTTCTCGCCGCAACACCTTTTGAATTCATCACTGATGCCGGCGGTTTTCACAACGCTGCCTTGGGGGGCGAGTTGGCCGTAGAGAATCGCCAGGCCGCCATCTTTCGAGTACGCGGTATCCCTGGTACGGATGCAGTCGGTCGCACTGAACAGAAACGCGGGATCAAACGGCATCAGGCCGGCCGACTCGACTTTTGCCAGCTTGGCCGGGTTGGTGAGGATGGCGGCTCGCCGGATTTCCCATTTCTTGATCCGTTTGATCAGCCAGACGGCGACAGGCTGCCGGCCACCGGATTTCTCGTATCTCCACACAATCAGGACGGGGTCCTTGCGGAGCTGACCGAGTTCTTCGCGCAGCAGGCCCTTGCTTTCCTGAAGCGTCCGATCCAGGTACGCGGCGATGGCTTCCCTGCCGATCAGCGGTTCCCTGCCCTCGATGTCGAGCCGGGCCTTGGCGGCAAACAAGGCCGCCTGTTCTGCCACCTGGGCGGAATTGAATGCGGCGGCCTTTCGCCAGAGAGTGATCGCCCGTTCATCACCCGGGAAAAACAGCATCGGTTTCGGGATGAGATTCCCGCTGGCCGTTCGGGCGGCAGGCACCAGTTTGTCATGGGGATCGAGCACCAGGGCGGATGCGCCGGAAATGCGAACCGCTTTGGCCCAGGGGGTGCACTTCCCGGAGCGGACATCCCATTCATCGATATTCTCACCAATCGTTTTGCCGGTGACGGTCTGGCAGTCGAGCGTCAGCGCTCCCATGCGTTTGAGTTCGCCGAGAATGGTGTGGATCCCGCCCGCCCGGTGAACGTCCTGGACGTGGTAGTTGGACGACGGCGAGACTTTGCACACGCACGGCACACGACGCGAAATGGCGTCGATGCGCGCAATGTCATACGACAACCCGGCTTCACGGGCGATGGCCAGTGTGTGCAGAACCGTGTTGGTCGAGCCGCCCATCGCCACATCCAGTGCCAGCGCATTGTCAAATGCTTCCACCGTGGCAATGTCGCGCGGTTTCAAGTCGTGCTCGATAAGTTTGAGAAGGCAGTGCGCAGCCCGCATGTAAAGCGACTCGCGTTCCTTCGAGACGGCCAGCACCGTGCCGTTGCCGGGCAACGCCATGCCCAGCGCCTCGCACAGGCAATTCATCGAATTCGCGGTGAACATGCCGGAACACGAACCGCAGGTGGGGCAGGCGCTTTGTTCGAGCTTCCGCAGGTCCCCCTCGGTGATCTTACCGGCTTGGAGTTGACCCACGCCCTGGAACACGGTGATCAAGTCGGACTTCTTCGTGGCGGGGCCCAGAAATGCAGGCAGGTCCCCGCTTTGCTGTTCGACGATACCGGCGGCCATCGGGCCGCCGCTGACGAAGATCGTGGGGATGTTCACGCGCATGGCCCCCATCAACATGCCGGGCACAATCTTGTCGCAGTTCGGAATGCAGATCATCCCATCGAAACAGTGCGCCATGAGCATCGTTTCCACGCAGTCGGCAATCAGTTCCCGCGATGGCAGCGAGTACTTCATGCCACCGTGACCCATCGCAATGCCGTCGTCCACGCCGATGGTGTTGAACAGGAACGGCACGCCGCCGGCCTCGCGCACAAACCGTTTGATGAGCGCGCCCACCTCGTTGAGGTGAGCGTGGCCGGGAATACAATCGGTGTAGCTGTTGGCGACGGCGACGAACGGCTTGTCGAAATCTTCCTCGGATTCAATCGAGCCGGTTGCCCGCAACAGGCTGCGGTGCGGCGCCCGCTCGGCGCCTCGCTTGATCGTGTCGGAACGCATGCTGGTAATTCCTTTCGCGGTTGACCCGGGCGGCACTATACCGCCATCCCCCACCGGCGACAACTGCCGGTTTCGGGCTGGTCCCCCCAGTGTTTCGCGGCGGCGGCAGACTGGAGGCGACACTTCGCGGCTCAGTGCAAGCTCCGCGCGTCCCTCCGACAAGGCGTTCGGCTCGTTGCTGGCAGGGCACTTGCTGCAATTTAGGCTCGGGGGACAGAGTATTCGCCTGGTTCGGGCGAGATCTCGCATCTCCTGCGCTTAATGAACCAGACGTTGAGAGAACGACGATTGGTGGCGGGCGGCGTGATCGTGTTGATCACGTTGCTGGCATACCTGCCGGCGTTGCGCGGGGGATTCGTCTGGGATGACGACCAGCACATCACCCTCAGCCAGGCGTTGAGGACGCCGCAGGGACTGGCAACGATCTGGGCCAGGCCCGGCGCAGTGATGCAATATTATCCGCTGGTGCACACAAGCTTCTGGTTGGAATACCACCTCTGGCAGTTGGATCCATTCGGGTACCATCTGGTCAATGTGCTGCTGCAGGCGGTCAATGCGATCCTGTTGTGGCGGGTGCTGGAGAAACTCCAGGTTCGCGGCGCGTGGCTGGCGGCGGCGATTTTTGCGATTCACCCGGTGCACGTCGAGTCCGTCGCGTGGATTTCAGAGCGCAAGAACCTTCTGTGCGGCGCATTCTACCTGTCATCCTTACTGGCCTACCTGCGCTTTCGCCCGCTGGGCACGGTGCCACGTGGTTCGGCGGAACGGCAGGCGGGCGAGACGCCTGCCCCACTACGAAACCAGCCTGTGGAGAACAGGCTCGGGAGATGGTACTGGCTGGCGTTGGCGCTGTTTGTGGGCGCGATGTTGAGCAAGACAGTCGCCTGCACGCTTCCGGTGACGATCTTGGTGGTGACATGGTGGAAACGTGGATCGATCAAGCAACGCGACCTCGGGCTCGTAACACCGTTTCTTGCCGTTGGGGCGGCGTTGGGATTCGTTACTGTTTGGGTTGAGATCTACCGTACGGGGGCGAGCGGAGCAGGTTGGTCGTTTACCTCGTTCGACCGCGTGCTGATTGCCGGACGAGCGCTGTGGTTCTACGCGGCGAAATTGCTCTGGCCCGAGAACCTGACGTTCATCTATCCGCGGTGGACCATTGACGCGGGCGATTGGCGGCAGTGGATGTTTCCATTGGGAGCCGCTCTCGTGGCGCTGGCGCTGTGGGCGATGCACAGGAGAATTGGCCGCGGACCGATCGCGGCGGCGGCGTTCTTCATCATCACGTTGGGGCCGGCCTTGGGCTTCTTTAATGTCTATCCAATGCGGTACACATTTGTGGCGGACCACTATCAATACCTGGCCAGCATTGGGTTGATTGTGGCAGTGGTGGCAGCCGGCGCGCGCATGTTTCAGGAACGGGCATTGAGGATGACCGTGTCCTTGGCTGTGTTGGGTTTGCTGTCAGCAGCAACGTGGCGACAGGGTCATGCGTACCAAAGTTCGGAGACACTATGGCGGGCCACGCTGGCCAGGAATCCCGATTGCTGGATGGCCCACAACAATCTCGGGATCGAGTTGGCCCAACACGGTGACCTTGCCGGCGCCCGTGCCGAATACCAGGAAGCGTTGCGGATCGATCCGGCTTCCTACGAATCGTACACCAATCTCGGCAACCTTCTCATGCAGCAGTCGCCAACCACCGATGCTGTGGCCGAGTATTGGAAAGCCCTGCGGATTGAACCGGGATACATCCACGGGCGGTACGATCTGGCAGTGGCCCTGGGACGGTTGGGTCGGGCCGATGAGGCCATCGCCCAATATCAAATCGTGGTCGAGCTGAAACCCGACGAAGCCGATGCGCACTACAATCTCGGCGTGTCACTGGCGAAACAGGGCCGACTCGACGAAGCCTGCCGGCAGTTTGCTGAGGTTGTGCGCTACCAACCGGAGTCGGTCAACGCTGAGTACAACTGGGGCTTTGCGCTCGTTATGCGTGGTGATTCGACTGGCGCGATTCGACATTTCCGGGCGGCGTTGCAGATTGACCCCGGCTACGCGGCGGCCCATTACGGGCTGGGGATGGCGTTGTTGCGAACCGGCCAGCGCGCGGCAGGCATCGGGGAATTACAGCGCACGCTGCAACTGCAGCCGGGATCGGCAGCGGCCCGGCAGGCGCTCGATGCCGCAACCAGCCCGGTGTAAATCACGCCTCCGAGCGCCGGAAGCGGAAGAAACTTTGCAGCAGGTCGCGCGCTTGGGCCTCCTTCAAGCCGGACTGCACTTCGAGCGCGTGGTTCAGCCCCGTGGCCGAGGTGATGGGGAAGACCGAGCCGGCCCCGCCAGCCCGCTCGTCGCGCACGCCGAACACCAGGCGCGTCATCCGTGAGAGCATGATCGCTCCCGCGCACATGGGACACGGTTCCTTGGTGACGAACAGCGTGGTCCGTTCGAGCCGCCAACCGCCGAGGGCATTGGCTGCCTGGGTAATGGCGAGCATCTCGGCGTGGGCAGTGGCGTCCTTGAGGAGTTCGACCTGATTGTAGGCGCGGGCGATGATCCGCGCATCGCGGACGATGACGGCGCCCACGGGCACTTCGCCAGCCTCGTACGCCATGCGGGCCATCCGCAGCGCCTCGCCCATGAAATAGTCGTCGCTGGTCAGATCGATGGGCTGGGGATTTTCCCTGGGTTGACTCGGCTCAGTCACGGCGAGAGGCTAACCAGCCCGGTGCGTGGGAGCAAGCGATTTGGCAGGCGGGCGGGCGCTTTACGAACTGGTCGACTGTCCAGCAAGGATTTCCTGTTCGGCGGCGATGAGGGAGGCGCGGATGGTTTGGGCGTCGGGGGCGGCGAGGAGTTGGTCGATGACGCTGGTTTTCTGAGCTATCAGGCAGAGCCGCGCCAACGTGTGCAAGTGGAGCCGGTCGTCCTGACAGCAAATCAGGAAAAACAGGCGGGTCGGTTCGCTATCGGTTGCGCCGAAATGGATGCCATGAGCCGGTCGTCCCACGACGAGAAGCGAAGTCTCAAACAGATAGGGATCATGGAATCGCGGATGGGGCAGGGCGAACCCGCCGGGCATGGCCGTGGAGCATAATTGCTCGCGTTCTTCCAAACTGGCCAACAACGCCTTGGGGTCGAACAAATGGCCGGTGGCCTCGGCGAGGGCCACCAAATCGCGCAGGACAGACGGTTTGGTCTTGGACTTCATGGCCGGAGCGATCGTGCCCGCATCGAGCATTTCCGGCAGGATGGTCGTGCGGGACAGTATTTTGTCGGCGTGGCGTGTGGATGACTGATGGTATGCCGCCAACCGTTTGGGAGTAAAGCCGAGGATCCGTTGCGAGGCCCATTCGTCGATTGCCCGTTTGCGAAACACGATCTGCGCACCGCGTTTTTCAAATGGGATTTCGCGGTCCTTCACCCGCTGCTCGACGTCCGCGGCCGTGAGGTGCAAATAATCGGCGACCTCGCCAAGACTGAGCAATCGGTACGGCATATTACCGTGATCAAGACTACGCCTCGTTGCCCCGCGAGACAAACGAAAAGGGCGATGGTCCGTCGGCTGAATTGCTGTTGCGGAAAAAACTGGAATTTTTCCGGAAATGGCGGAGATGTACTCGCAGGGGGCTTTCATGAACTACAGACTTCTTGGCAAATCAGGTCTTCGGGTATCGGAACTTTGTCTCGGCACAATGACGTTCGGCGAAGAGTGGGGTTGGGGCGCGAACAGAGACGACTCCAGGGCGATCTTCGACGATTTTGTCGAGGCAGGCGGGAACTTCATCGATACGGCCGACGGTTACACGAACGGCACCAGCGAGAAGATGGTCGGCGAATTCATTCGCCCTGAGCGGGCGCGGTTCGTGGTGGCCACTAAGTATTCCTTCAACCAGCGACGGGACGACCCGAACGCCGGCGGCAATCATCGCAAGAACATGGCGCAGGCGCTTCATGGCAGTTTAAAGCGGCTGGGCACGGACTATGTTGACCTGTACTGGATGCACGCGTGGGATGAATTCACCCCGGTCGAGGAGGTCATGCGCGCGTTTGATGATTTTGTGCGGGCCGGCAAAGTGCTTTACATTGGCATTTCCGACGCGCCGGCGTGGTGGGTGGCGCGGGCGAACACGCTGGCCGAGTGCCGCGGCTGGACGCCGTTTGTGGCGCTCCAAATCGAATATAATCTCATCGAACGCACGCCGGAACGCGAACTATTACCGATGGCCGAGGCGCTGGGACTCACGGTCACGCCGTGGTCGCCGCTGGCGAGCGGCTGGCTGACGGGAAAATACGCCGGGAAATCAAAGGAGGAGAAACGGCTCGACAAGACGCCGCAGTTTGCGCGACGGACCGAGCGGAATGTCGCCATCGCGGCGACGGTCGTCAAGATTGCCCGTGCCGCCGGCAAATCGCCGGCGCAAGTTGCGCTGAACTGGCTGCGGGCCGCGCGCGCGATCCCCATTCTCGGCGCACGAAAGCTACAGCAGTTTCAGGACAATCTGGGCTGCCTCAAATGGTCGCTGAATGCGAAACAGCTCCGGCAATTGGACGACGTGAGCCAGATCGAGCCCGGGTTTCCGACGGATTTCCTGCAGCGACCCTTTGTGCGCGATTATCTTCACGGCGGATTGTATGATCGCGTTCAACGTTGAGCGGTCGAGTGTGACCCATGGCGCGTAGGCTCGGAATCCGTTCGTTCCCACGACCAACCTGGGCCATGAGGATGCTTTTTCCAGTTGTTTGTGTCCTGTTTGGGTTCGCGGCACCATCGGCTCAGTCCGAGGAGAGCAAACCGCCGGTGCGTCTTGCCATCATTGGCCTTGTTCACACGCATGTGCATGGGTTTCTGCCGCAGGCACTCACCAACACCCAGGTACAACTGGTTGGCATCGTGGAGCCCGATCGGACGCTGGCAGCCCAAGCCGCACGGCGTTACCAGATCCATACGAATCTGTTTTACGCCAGTTTGGAAGACTTGCTGGCCAGGACGAATGTGGAAGGAGTAGCCGCGTTCACGACCACGTTCGATCATCGGCGGGTCGTGGAGTTTTGCGCCCGCCGCCACATTGATGTGATGATGGAGAAGCCGCTGGCGGTGAACATGA